>QGNH01001169.1_pt1 | contig 12002 bp, 17 predicted proteins | sample 1735481 | NCBI WGS metagenome assembly QGNH01 (sample SAMN09239004, study PRJNA386568) | Viral metagenome, whole genome shotgun sequencing project. | reverse complement strand
TTGGTCGCTTCGGTCGCACTTTGGTCTCGGTTGTGGTGGTGGTCCAGGGGATGGTGGAGGAGGCCGCCGTTGTGCCCCTCCGTGACGCCGGGGGATTACTGAAACAGAACAATCGTTCTGTTTTCGCAAGGGGATGGACCCGTGCCGCAGTGCACGCTTGGCACGCCGCCGACGCCCCCAACCGCCCCACCTGGGGATCGCAGAAACAGAACAAGTGCTCGGTAACTTGTAGGGGTTACATCCGCACCGCGAAGCGCGTCATAGCCGCACCGACCGCGCCACGGGGCGCTCGTGTACTGTGCGATCATGATGTGGTGCTCGTCTGGTCGGTGACCTTCGGGCGAAATGAAGACCGCGGTACGCCCCTGGTACGACCGAGCGCCGAAACGAATGCCGTGCGTGCGCTGCATACCGTTGTGGTGATGCCGGTTAGTGTGTGCCCGGCGACTGCAAACACCGTGATTCCGTATCACGTTCCCGTTGTTGGCCCAGGTGGTGCTGATATCGCGTACACCCGTTCCTGCAGCGTTGCGGAAACGTTTCGTCACCCGCCCCGGCATTGGTGAGAGTGCGGGCGTAGGGAGAGGGTCCGGTTTGTCCAGCGGTGGACGAACCGAAGCGGGTAGCGCCACCCTGTCCGCGTTCCAGCTTAGCGAGCATCTCGCCGGCCGGAGCCGACGCGCCACGATGCCCCAGGATCGTCGCGGGCGACTCGGGAGGGGTCGCAGTGCGGGGTGCAGGCGTCCTCGCAGCCGGCCGCGGGCTGGCGCGACGGCGCTACGGGTCGGACGGGACATAGACGAGCCGACACTCGCCGAACGGGTCTACAACCACATGGTCCTGGTCAGGCTCGTCCTCGACGATCTGCAAGGTCACGTCGCCGGTCTCCGTGTCGGTGATCGGCGCGACGTACCGCGGGGCGCCAGCCGCTACCGCAAGCGAGACGGCCTCCGCGATCAAGCGTAGCGCGACGGAGCAGTCAGAGGTCATCATGGATCACCTCGCAGGAAGGAAAAAGCGGGGCGGCGGGGAAGGGAGGAACCCGCCGCCCCTTGGAGGAGAACACCGCCGGTCCGGTGGACAAGGCCGGGCCAGCGTTCCGGCGCGGGAGAAGGAGAGAAAACCCGCGCCGGGTGGATGCGACGGGACGTGGACGCGCCCCGCCCGGCGGCGCCGGTTCGTGGCCGGCGCCGCACGCCTGGAAGAACCCCGGCTGGGGAGACGATGCCCCAGCCGGGGGTGTAGCGAGTCGGCTCGCCAGCGCGCGGCCGACCGGACACCGGACGGGGAAGGTGGCCCCGTTGGTGCCCTGTTGCGCGACGCGGGGATCAGGGGGATACCCGCACCGCCCGAGACCAGCGAATACGGGCGGGGAACCAGCCCGCTCGTACCCGCGCGGTCACGCTTGAAAGTCACGACGCTGTGCCCCATGACGCAGGCGCGAGGTCGGGCACGGAGGCGATCAACCGGCGGCCCGAGAACGCCAACTCCAAGGAACACGCAACGGCCTTGCCCTCGACCGGCTTGTAGTCGACGGACTGCGAATCAAGGTTGACCGAGCGCCACGTCGAACCACCGTCGAGCGAAACCTCTAACCAATTGCCGTTCGTCGAGAGCGCCGACAACACCGTCTGCAACGCTACGCCGTTCGTTATCCAGAACGTCCAACCGCCGCTCACGAACGACGCCGAGGTCAGCCCGATGATGCCAGCGGACCGCTGCTCCCACTGGACCGTGACGCGCGGCCTGAAGCCGAGCACGACGGGCGACTCGCTGTAATCAAACGCCTCGCGCTGCAATTCGACTTTCTCGTACGTCGGCGGGCCGATCATCTTCGGGATCACCGTGGCGTTGCCCACCATTCCATTGTCGAGGCGGCCGGCGAGGTAGGTGCAGATAACCGACCCAGCCGAGTTCTTGGCGCGCACAGCCATAGCGTAGCTCCACATCATCACACTCATCGAACGCCTCCCCTAACCATCGCCGCCTGGGCGAATCGCTGCCAGCCGCCGCTGATGTGGCCCGGCGCCGCCGTCGCGTACCAGGCCGCCAGCGAAAGGGCGAGCACCATGTCGTCATGCGTGCCGCTCCTCCACGCGCCGTACTGGTCACCACCGTTGACCGTGATCTTGATTTGGAAATTCAACAACTCCTTGATGAGCGTCTCGGCCTCGGGAAGTGACTTCGCGATGCGCAGTCGGTGCGACTGCACGAGGATTTGCGCCGCGCCGATGAGATCCCTTTTCGGCACGCCGTAGCGCCCGTCCTTCTCCGTGACCTCGTTGCCCGATGTAATCGTGATCGCGGTCGGGCTCAGGCCGGCCTGTTGGAGCAGATCGAAAATCGGCCGGCCGACGCCCGTAGAGTCGATCGCCAACGCTGCGCCGCGCAGCGTCGGGTGCTGCATGATCTGCCAAACGCGCTGCACGACGGCGGGGTACGATGCGCCGAGGGGAACGCGCTCAAGGTGTACGCAGTCGAACGTGGGTGGCGTGCCCTGCTGCTCCTGTAGAATCGCGACCGCCGTGCTGTCGCAGCTCTGCCCAAGATCGACGCCAACGGTAAAGTCACCCACAAACCACCTCCCCGAACAGCGGCACGACATCTGCGGACAGCGCCGCTTGCACGTCGGCAAACGTGAACGCCGATAGTTGATCGTCGTGGAAGACACACCCGAATTCCTGCTCGTAGGACCAGCTCGGCATGATCGCTCGCTGCTCCTCGAGGAACGCGGCCGGGATCCGCGGGCAGTCGGCCGCCGTGACCTTCACGCGGTACCACTGCGTCCCGCCCTCGGTCCACAGTCGGTGAAAAATGCCGCGCCGGCCGAACGGTGTTGACAACAGGATGATCCGGCCACGGGACACCGCAAGGCTCGGAGCGAGCGCGTCATAGAGTGCATCGTCGATTTGCGCGGCCTCGTCCAGAATCACTAGGCCCACGTTGCCGTAGCCGCGGGTCGTCTGCGCAACGCCGGGCAACGCGAGCAGGCGCGACCCGTTCGTCAATTCCAACTTCAACGCGCTCTCGCTCTCCGTCGGCACGGTCTGCCCCAGCTTCCCGTAGAAGCCGACCAGCGATTTGAAAATCTCCTGTGCCTGTCGCAGCGCCGGGCATGCGAGCAGTACCAGAGCCGGGGCGTGGTAGAGCGCGGTGTGCAGCCCGAGCAACGCCGCCACCGTGCTCTTCCCCGCTTGCCGGGAGCAGAGCAGGAGCATCCGCTCGGCGTTCGACCGGAGGAGGTCCCGCTGCCAGGCGTCCGGCTCAATCCCCACCCGCCGAGCGAAGGCCACCGGATCAAGGGCGGCAACAAAGTCATCTAGCAGCATTGCCCACCTCTTCGGTGCTGCCTTCGCTCAGTGCCTTGACGACGGCCCCGCGGGCGTCGCTGTACGGCTCGAGCGCGACCAGGATGCGGCCACGCAGCGCCGTCCACTCAGGAGCGATTGCGATATTGACGACGGGGTTGGACTGTAGCTCACCGGACAACCGAGCTAGGAGTTCAAGGCAACCCCTGCACTCTCTGATCGCGGTCGCGGCTCCCCGCAAATCGCCCGCCCTCTCGGCTCGGGCGAGCAACCCACGGGCGCGGTCGGTAATCCCGCGCAACTCGCCGAGGAGACCATCGGCCCGCAGTACCTCGCCGGCCTGGTGCGCCTGGATGATGACGCGGTCAAGATGCTTCTGATGCCGCTGCAACGCGAAGCGGCTCACGCCTGGATACTTTGCCGCGGTTGGGCGCAACCCCGCGCCGCGCACGAGGTCTTGCTCAATCTCGGCGCGGCGCGGGTCTTGGCAGATCGTGCACCTAGAACGAGGCGCCATGATTACCTCACGCCGCCCGCTGGCGGAACGAGCGGCACGAGCCGACGTTCGAGAACCGTATAGTGGCCCGGCGCGCGATATCTCCACCCGGCAGATATCAGCGTCAGTAGCGGGTCGGTTGCCCGGTTGATCGTTGGTATGTGGATATTGTCGGCCGCGTTTTGATCGAGTCCTGCCAGTGCCTCAAGCTTGTCTGCAACCGTAGCCGTCGCCTCGCAGCACTCGCGGTAGCTACGGTACAGGTCGGCAACCGCCGCCACGGCCGCGAGACGGAGCATCTCGACGCGAGCACGACGCTCGGCCTCGCGACGCGGACGCTCGGCCTCGTTGAGCCGCTCCTGTGCCTCGCGACGGCTGGCCTCGGCCTCGCCGAGTAGCTCGTCAAGCGCCACAATCGCCGCCTCCGCCGCCGTGAGCCGGGAGCACGCCGCGGTGAACGAGCCCTCGTCGGCCACCTCCGTAGTCAACTCACGAGCGAGCACGGCACGTCGGTTGCGCAGGCCGTCAAGCGAGCCGGCCACAGTGGCCCGGCGCTCGTTGAGGTCCGCGAGCGCGTCCTCGGCCTCGTGAACCGCCGCACGGGCCGCCTGCTCTGGATCCTCGGGCGGGTTCGTGACCGTGCCCACGCCGGAGACCTGGACGGGCGGCATCACGACGGCACCGGACTCCCCGAACACCAGTTCACGGAACTTCTCAAGCGGGTTCACTGGCCACCACCTTGCTTCTCGAATGCGGTGAGTGTTGGCGCTGCGGTTGCCGCCGCTGATGCAGCCTCGGCGTCGGCGCGCACCTTGGCAGCCTCAGACTGCGCGATCTCGTTGATCGTGAGACCGCCCTTGTTGATCGGAATGGTCGGCACTGTGGGTGCGGGACCGTTGCTGTTGCCGTCGATGTCTACCATTGTCGTGTCTCCCTCTGGCGCGTGGCGCCGGTTCACCGCTTGCCCCTCAAGGCGAGCCTTGTTGCTTCGACCGCAACTGTCTGTCTGACGCGGCGCTCTGCCGTCGTGCTGTCGGGCGAGCTCGCCAGCACGTCCTGCACCTCGGACCTAAACCGCTCCGCCTCCGGCTGCATCGCGGCGGGCGAGATGCGCGCGGTTGGTGCAAGCTGCCCCGGACCGCGATAGATGCCGTGGCCTTCGCTCTTCTCCGCGTCGGGTTCGTCGGCGAGCTGGCGCTCGGCGGCGTTGAGGACATACTCAAGCGGTCCGGGGTCGCGCTCACCGACGGCCGGGTCGGGTACTGCCTGCATGATCGCCGCGCCGGCGGCCGCATCGGCGTCGGCTACCGCGGCGATGTCGGCCACGTGTTGGTTCCACCACCGACGCCCGTTGAATGGAGTGTCAGCCTTGCGCGCGTCGAACCTCATGCGGCCGAGCGCCGCCTTCGCATTCTGGCGCGCGATCTGCCTTGTGAACTGGCTATGATGTCCGCTCATTTCGTTACTCCCTGCCGGTCTCTGCCGGCTGCCCGTGCCGCTGTTCACCGCTCGTCTCCGCACCCGATGCAGGCCGCTCAGCCTCTTCGCGGACAGCGCCGAAACGCTGGCCCGCCTCTAGGCTGTAGCTGCCCATGTTGTTCTGGCGGAGCGCCACGAGTTTGCTTTCGTTCCTCGGCTTGATGTTCGCCATCATTTTCCGGATCTCCCGGCGAAAGCCGCGCTTGGAGGCGAGGCTCATGCTCCACCGTCCTCGGCCTCGCCGGCCAACTCGGTCCGCTCGCGCTTGGACAACGCAGGCGGCGTCTCGTCTACCAAGCAGACCAGGTGCGCGACCGAGATGAACGCGCGGCGCCGGTTCGTGCTGCGCTCGATCACGAGGAACCGGTCGCCAACCGCGAGCAGCACGCCCCTGGTGATCGTGCCGTTGACCGAGCGGGTCTCAATGTCGAAACCGATCAGGTCCGAGAGACCGGCACCGGCGGCCGAACACGAGCACCGGCGATTCAGGACGGCGGTCATAGAGACCTCTCCTGGTCTGCCTTGGGTGCGATGAGCGTGTAGCCCGTCGCGGTGTAGGGGGTCGTGGTGGCGCAGTGGGCGGCGCGGTGGCCCGCACCAATGCCGTGGTAATGGAACGCCCGGCAGTACCGGCACCAGACACGCCACTGAAGCGCGGACGATCGCTCGGCCTGCAGTTCCGGTGCGTCAGTCATTGTCAGCCTCCGTGGTTGTGGTGGGTTTCAGCGCCTCGACGGCCTTGGCAAGTCTGAAGAGCGCCCGGCCGATGAAGAAGAGCCCATCCACGACGTTTGCAGCCTCCAGGTTGGAGTCGGACTCGTTCGGGGAGATCAGGGTGTCGTACAGCGCCTTTGCGGTCGTGGGTGTGGTCATGATGTGGTCTCCTTGTCGTCGTCGGCTCCGACTTCGCGGTCCGGGTGCACGAGCGTCGGGCACTCGACGCGGACAGCAACCCATACCTCGACGGGCCGGCCCCTGGTGGCGCGATGCTCGCAGCGTGCGAGCCCGGCGGCCTGCAACTCGCCGAGCGCCACGACGATTGCACCCTCGGTCGTGTGCCGGCGGAACAGGTCGCGAATCTGCGTCCGTGTGAGCCCCTGTGGCGACCCGCGGAGGGCAGCGAGGATTTCGTCGGCGACCGTATCGCCGAGGCGGGCCTCGCCGAAGACGTACCGGGCCGAATCCAAGCAATACGACCAGAGGGCCAACGCGGCGCGAAGGTGGACCTCACCGACCTCGCGGGCCTGGTCCATGAGCGCGTACAGCATCGACAACCGCATCGTGTGGGCCTCGGCTCGCGCCGTGACGGCGCCGAGCATGCCGGGCAGGCTGGCACTCAGGTCGTGGTAGACCTCGCACCAGAGGCCGCGGGCGTAGCCGTCCCGCTTGACCTCGCCGACAGTCCGGGCGAACGTGAGCGCCACCTGCAGCCGTCGCACGAGCGGCTCGAGGTCGACGGTGTGGAGAGCGCCACCTTCTGGTAGTTCCTTGGATCGGCGGACCATGAGCCACAGGAAGCGGTTTCCGAATCCGTTGGCGGCCTGGGTCTTGCTGAGTAGCTTCCGCAGCTCGGGGGTCGTGATGTGCCCGACGATCGAGACGTGCGCCCCTGTGGCCTTGGCTGGGCTGTTCTTTGTCAAGGTCTGCAAGGTCTTGCCGTCCCACGCCTGCCGGATGATGGGGGAGACGTTATTGCCCTCGCGGGTCATCACCACGAGCAGGTTTGCGAATTCCTCTTCGAGAACGAGGAGTCGCTTGTCGTCAACGCCCGGATCAACCATCACGAGCGCGGGCTCTCCGGGTTCCTCGCCCTTCTTCCCCTTCCTTGCTTCCCACTTGAAGATCGGGTCGCGCACGCACCAGACCAACCCCTCACCAGACGACAACCCGCTCGCGATCTTTTGCGTGGCCCACTCGGGATCGGCGAATTCGAAGATCCGGCGGAGGCGTCCGGCGCTCGTGCCCTTGCGGGCCTTGGCGGTCTCGCCGACGAACGTTGCGTTCTCGACCGTGGCGTGGCGGTCGGCCTCGGCGACGGTGTGCGGACCGCGGTTAAGCGCGTTGCCGAAGAAGATCAGGGCTTGCATCAAGAGCGCGATCGGGTCCGCCTCAGTGTGTGGCGCGATGGTGTGCACGAGGTCGCCGGCCAGGCCGTAGTACGCCGCGGGGTCGATCGTCGGCCAGGGTGACGCGCTCGGCACGGGGATCGTCGGCTGGTCGCGGCGGGCGGCATCGACGGCCGCCTGCGACTTCACGGCGGCGAGGAGGAGGTCGTCAGGAGCGACAGCCATCACAAGACCTCCAGTCGTCTTTGTGCCTCGTGCTCGACGGCCCAGGCGAGGATCTTGCGCACCTTGCGCTCGTCGAATGGCTTCTCGAGGTGCAGCATCGCCCAGGACCAGACGAGCTCCACACACATCGCGAGCGGCAGGGTCCGGCAGGCGAACACCTTGCCGACCACGGACAGCAGCGTCTCGGCGCGCTGCGTGGTGGGTGCGACGTTCGCGATGAGATCCTGCCACTCCTCAGGGGTCCGCCCTACACCGGACCCCGGCGCGGCCGCGAGGGCCTCCGCCATCCAGGCGGGCAGGGGAGCGAGAGGTACATCGTCGGGGTGTCGGCTCGCATCCCAGGCGTAAGTGCGCCCGGAGGCGTGCAGAGATCCAGCCGCCACGATGTAGCCGCGGTCGCCGCGCGCGTCGAGACCAGGCCCGAGAGCGTTCGCGCGGCTGGCCACGTACCACCCCGGATGCTGAAACAGGATGTGCCGGCCTCCGCCTCCGGTCAGACTCTCAGGCGTGAGCGGGACCGCCCCGTGCTCGCGCTCGAGCTCGGCGAGCGTCACGTCGCCTCCGTGACGCGGGTCCACGTCGACGACGACAAGCCCCGACTCGGGGCCGGTTGCGATTGCAAGGTTGAGAAGCGACCAGCGATCGAACCACGTGTTCACCTGGTCGTGGTCGAGGGTCGCATCGTCCAGACCGTGCGACGTCCGCGGGTGCTTCCCGATGTCGGCGCACGGGACCGCGCCACAGGTGCAGTGCCCGTCCGGTCGAACGGAGTGCAGGGGGAACACCCACGACCCACGGTCAATGCAGGCATGCGCCTCGGCGCGACAGGTGGAGGAGGGGATTGCAGTCATCACATCGCCTCCGCCGGGTGCTGGTACTGGATCGGCAAGGTGAAAGACTCATCGTTGCAGAACGTCTCGATGAGTCGGAGGTACCTCGGCCTACCCAGGCTGCCTTTCAGCTGTAGGCCCAGGCTCCCCGAATGTCTGAGGTCGCTCTGGAACGCCCACCAGAGACCCTCATCACATTCGCTGTCGTGGCGGCTGTCGTGCCAAAGTTCCCACCAGATAAGCGCCGTCTCATACCGTTCACGCCATGCGCTAATGGCAGTTCCAAGGTCAGCGACCGAAAGGTCGTACATGGCCGAGAGACCGGCCCACCAGGCCGCCGCGACGATCCACTGTTCGACCCCGCCGTTATGTCTCGTGACATACTCGACGAACACCCTCAGGGCACTCCGCACCTTTTCGGGGTGTGTCCCCGCGATGGGACTCTGGTCCTCAGGTCGCAGTTGATGTAGGAAGACAACAACGGCGCCATCCTCCACGAGTACATCCTCACCAGAGGGTGGGACGTCGAACTGGCGCACGAGACCGGCAGGGTAGATGTCGCGGAGGCGGAGCAGCTGCCGGACGTGTCCCTCGGTCAGAGCGCCGTCGTGAAGATAAAAGGCGATCGGCTCCGGGGTGGCGAGCAACCGCATCTTGTGGGCGACGTAGCTCTGGCCCTTGCCCACCAACGCGCCGGCCTCGGCTTGGGTCCGGCCGCCGTCGAGTAGGTGTTTCAGAGCGTTGGCCTCTTCGATCGGGTTCAAGTTCTCGCGCTGGATGTTCTCGATCAGGGCCAACAGGAACGCCTCGTCATCAGAGAGATCGCGCACCATCGCAGCAATCGTCTTGAGCCCCGCCAGCGCCGCCGCCCTCCATCGGCGCTCACCATGAACGAGTTCATAACCCCCAGGAACTGGTCGCACGAGAACCGGTTCAAGGAGCCCGTGCGCCCGGATGCTGGTCGCCAACTCGGTCAAGTCGCCGAAGTGTTTCCGTGGCTGGTCTGGATTCGGTCGAATGTCCGCGAGGTCCAACGCTCGCCATTCGCCCGCAACGGTGTTACTCTCTGGTTGATGGTTGTGTTTCGCGGGGCCGCTCTTCGCCGGGGCGGCCTTTCCTGCGTCTACGGCCGGTGGCGCGATCATGCGGACACCGCCTGCCCAACGGCTGCAGGGGTTTCGGCCGCCGTACTCGTGAACGTCCTCGACGCGAGGTACTCTTCGATGTCGGTGCGACGGTAGAGACACCGAGAACGACGCGACGGAGACAACCGGATGTAGCGCGGTCCGCGGCCTTTCATTCTCCAGACTGCCAATGTCTGCGGCTGGATCTTGAGCACCGCGGCGGTCTCTTCGGTCGTCAGATAGATGACCTTGAGGTACGGCTGCGATTCCTCTTGATTGGTCGCCATCTGTGCCCCCTTTCTCACCACGGGCACAGTTTTAGCGCATGGTCGAAAGTTCGGACGGAAGGCAATTCGATTGGGTACGGGTGAGCTTGCGGGGCTGCTACCGGAGTTCGATTTCCAGTTCGACCGCCACCCTGCGGACGATGTCGCGCACTACTTTCTCGTCAACACCGGCGTTGCGCGCGAGCTCCGACCGCGTCTCTTCGTGACCGGGTCGGCCGCATTGGTAGCGGACGAACCACGCGAGGTCACGCTCGGCGGGTCGGTGGAACTTACTCACGCCCGCTGCGCTATTCGCCCTCTTTGCGGCGGCGACTTGCTGCTTGAGCTTGGTCAGTGCACGCTGAAGATACGCGGCCGGATCCTCGCCGCGGGCCAGTGTAACTTTCAGACCAAGCGGAGCGAAGTCTCTGCCCCCCCTCGCATTTGTCACAAGGGCACCAAGCTGGGGCGGTTCCAGTTCTACGGCTTCCATCGAGGAAACGTCCCACCACAAGGCCCATATCCGCTCCCCAGGTTTGGTGTCTTTGGCTTTGTCCAAGGTCGCGGTACAGGCCTCCCACAGCCACCACGGCTGCTCCGCACGGACCCCGGGGACCAGGTGAAGGGTGGCGAGAAAGGCCTTGAGGCAGTCGGTCATTTCCCGCAACCGAGGGTAGCCCTGCAGACCGCGACCAAGGGGACCATCACCGACAAGTGCCGAGCGGCAGTACCAGCGCCACATGTGGCGGCACTCGTTCGGTGATAGGGTCTCGTCTTGGTCGAACAACTCATCAACGACAGCGTTGTAGGCCGACTGGTAGGTCTCATGGACGGCCGCGTCCTCGAGTAAGAGGTCGAGGATGGTCTCTTGGCCGGCTCCCGGCACGGGGACGGAGGAGAACGCAGCCAGGGCAGCCCGCCGCCATATGCGGTGCTGTCCCTTTGCCGTGATCAGCGGCACGTCGTTGCGGAGTTTAGGCATGTGAGGCCTTCTTTGCCTTGCGCACCATCGGCAGCACGTCGGCTTGTTTCTCGGTGGCATCACTCAGGTCTTGAAGCTGGAACGGCGCGTAGACCTTCTCCGTGACCTTCACGCTCGAATGCCTCAGCAGCTTCGACGCGTAGTCGATGCTGACGGCCCGCGCCGTCCGTAGGCCGAAGGTTCTCCTGATGTCGTGGATCGTCACGTCGGCGGGGAGCTCGGCCCGTGCCTTGAGCGCGAGCCACTGGTCATAGATCGCGACCCGCGGCTTGCCGTGGTGACGGCCGGGGATCACGTACTCGCCCACGTGCTTGAGCTGGCACAGCATCATCGCGGTGCGCTTCGGGAGCGGGACGATCTGCGGCTTGCCGGACTTGGTCTTCGGGATCTTCCAGCTCGGGAGCGCCGACTCAAGGTCCATGTCTTCCCACTTGGCGCGGAGAACCTCGCTCTTGCGTGCGCCCGTCTCGATCAGCAGCTGGAAGAGCGCCCGCATCCACGGGTCGGGCTCGTTCGTCAGCGCCGTGACGAACCGCATCAGTTCCTCGTCTGAGAGTACGCGGTCCCGCGGGTCGTTCTCGTCGTACGCCTGGACGCGCTTGGCCGGGTTGTCGACGATCGTGCCGGCGCGCCATGCCGCCTGTAGGCAGGCCCGAATCGACGCCAGGAACCGGTTCGCGGAGATCTGGTGGCCGGCCTCCGCGTACGACTGCATCACGGCCTTGATGTCGTCGACCGTGATCGCGTCGAGAGGCTTCGCACCCCATCGCTTGCACGCGACCCCTTCCAGAAATCGCTTGTCGGCCTCGACTACCTTCTTCCGCATGCGTACATCCACCATGTACTGCTTGACCCACTTCTTCACCGACGGCATCGACCGCCGCTTTGCCTTGTCGACGGCGGGGTCGTGGCCCTTCTCCACATCGCCGAGCATCACAAGCGCCCGGCTGCGCGCATCGTCGACGGTTAAGGCAGGGTAGGTTCCAATCGCCAGGCGCCGCCGCCGGCCCCGCGGCCCGTACTCGATAAACCAGGTGGTGGTGCCCGACCCGTGGAGCACGACCCCGAAGCCGTGGAGCTCGAGGTCGTAGACCTTGGCACGGTCACCGATGGCCGGCCGGCGCTTTCGACTGTCGACCAGCGTCTTCGTGATCTGCTCCCGCCTGCCGCGCATCATGCACCCCCATTTCGGCCACCACGACGGGCGGCCCGGAGACCTTTTGTCG
>QGNH01001193.1_pt1 | contig 12011 bp, 9 predicted proteins | sample 1735481 | NCBI WGS metagenome assembly QGNH01 (sample SAMN09239004, study PRJNA386568) | Viral metagenome, whole genome shotgun sequencing project. | reverse complement strand
CAAGAATATTATTAATTTCTTTATGTATAAATATATCTTTATCATCAGATTCTTCTATATTCATTAGTGTTGAATATAGATTACCAATCAATTTTGATTTTACATCATCAGATTTATAGTCATCATGTACATACTTATCTAAATATATTTTATTATTTGTATAAAATAACGATTCATCAATTTTTGTTTTTTCTGAATCATTATTATCATCTACATCGAATAGCATATTATCTATAGGTATGAATGTAGACTTTTTTTCTATTTTTATATGATTTCTAAGTTTATTTCTAGCTATACCGTATGACCATGTTATAAATTTGTGATCGTTTTTATAACTTTTTATATATTTACACATAGCTTCAACAGTTTCAGATGTTAAGTCATCAACTATATCATAATTATTGGATATAGATTGTATATACCCTTTAATATTTGGTAAAACTAATGAAACTAAAGTATTAAATTCAGTAGATTTCATATTATAATCATCAGACACGACATAATCAGCCAATAATTGAATTTTTTCACCAATTGTAATTTTTTCAACACCCATATATCAACATTTTTAATACAAATATACATTCATTTACTGTAAAAAACAATACTATCATTAACATTCACCAGAACTTTCCATAAAATCTAAAAACATACTACCGCCATTTTGCATTTCTAAACGTCTTTGATTATATTGAATAATTTCTTCATCTAAAAATTTAAGATAATCTTTATCTGTAATTTCATCATATAATTGATTACACATTTCCGAATATTGAGGTGAATCAAAAAATGCATTTGTATGTATACATGTCATAGCTAAGTCATCATTTCCAGTTTGACTTCTATATATAGTTCTACTATCATTCGATCCAAAATTTGCCAATTCTTGATGGGTAGCCTTACATGTAGGAACAACTCTATCAATAGATACTAAATGTTGGAAATTTTCACAATATTCAACCTTTCTTTTATTTGATGATAAGTCTATTCCTGGTTCATAAAACTCAGCTGTTTCATTTGGCTTAGTATATATCAATAATCCGGGCCAATATTTACCATGTTGTTCTAATCTATCTCTTACAAGAACACCTTGATTATTTAACTCTAAAACTATACCAATTTTCTCAGTATTAAAGAAATTATACACTAAATTACATACAACATCACTAAAAGTCTCTATATTTATATTGTTACATCTAAATTTACCCACTTGTATGACTGAAAATATGTCTAAAATATCATTTATGTTGTTTCTATTTGATAATAATAGATTTTTTGGTAATTTTGCAACTTTCCATACATTTAAAATATGATAATCCTTACCAACACCCTTAGATGTATCAATAGTTAGAAGATAATAATTATCATCTGCTCTTAAATCACTATGTTTTTCAGTAAATGTATTCTTTAGGAACTTATTATGCCATGTTAAGAACTCTGATAAATCAATATTTCTAGTTTTTTTAACATTATCAGCATAATAAGTCTTGTTCATATACAAAGCATCTATCTTTTTGCTAGTATATGGTGATTTAATAGAGTCAAGTTTCTTAATATCACTAGAATTTAACAATAAATTATCACCTTTAAAGAATTGTAAACCATATTCTTGGTTAAAATCCTCCAATGAACCTAAGTTTTCTATAGTTAATTGCTTCCAAGCTTCATCTCTACCCTTAACCTGCCACCAATCTATACGCATTGGATGAAAATCACCCTTACCTTCCATAGCATTTATCCAAATATCATAGAATTTATTCTGTCCATTAGGTGTTGATGTTATAATAATCTTAGAATTAGGTGTACCTGATATAGTTGGATATACTGAACGATAGAAAAAGTCAATAAATGAGTTATTAATATGAGCAAATTCATCCATATATAGTAAATTGATAGATAAACCGATAGCTGACTTCTTAGTTGTTGATCTACCGATAACACGACAACCATTATCAAACTTCATAGACATAACATTGTTAATTAATAGTCCTGGTTTCATGAAAAATGGTAAATTTTCACAAATATTCTTCAATTTATCAATGATTTCCTTAGTTGTATCGGCAATATCACCTAACATTAGAACATTTTTTTCTTTATTGAATAAAACATACCATAATATATAAATAGCAGATGTTGTAGTTTTTCCAATTTGCCGGCTGGCCATAATAATAGAGTTTCTATGGCTATGTATACCTTCAATCATACCTTGTTGGTAATCTCTTAAATTAACACTAATATAACCTTCATCAGTAAACATTTTACAATAAGTTTCACCAAAATATATAGGATCGGCTGCACATTTACGTAATTCATTCATTTCAGACTTAGTATAACTATAATTAAGTCTTGGTTTTCTATGATTAATATTATTTGATAAGAATGGAGAATTTTTATATCCTGCAATATCAATCATACCATCTTCATGATCCTTTATAAGTTTATCAATCTTATCAGTTGACCATATAGTACCACCTTTAGATGGATTATTTGGATCAAAAGCATCTAATTTTGCAACATTAATATTTGTGAACGTTCCCCTATTTGAAAAAAAATCTTTCATGTTATATCATATCTGTTATTTCAGCATAATTTATATCATCATCCTTATCTGTGATTATAGTTGAAGGATCAATATCATATAAAATAATTAAATCATCTTTTGCTGATGGATTTACTAATCTTTTAGCCAAATCACTATCATGTGATTTATTAGATCTGTATGATTTAGCTTCTTCATATGTCATTGGTGAATTTACTTTAATTTCTTCTATCAATTTTGATGGATCAGCTGTTAGAAAAAATTCGCTATCTTTTTCAACATCACAATATGTTGTATTGTCTGATTTAGCTTGTGATTCATGATTAGCGTCTATAGAATTTTTATTATTTGTATATTCTATAGTTTCAAATCTAGCTTTTTTATATGATTCTTCTAAGAATAACATATAATTTGCTTGTGATTTTATTATATCTGAAAATTGTGTATTTAATGTTGAATAAGCTTCAATTATTCTAGGATGTACGTTACCTGATGATATTTCATCTACAACTTTTTGTAATACAACTTTTGTTAATTTTAATTGTAGAAATATGTTTGACATATTTAATCCATCAAGTCCACTTTTTTTCTCTAAATATTCCGGACGTTTAATTACTCCAAAATCAAGATAAAAATCATACATTGATTCTATTATATCTTTGGCTTGAATTTTAAAGTTTTTATCATATTCTTCGAATGGAACTCGTGTTGATATTTTATCTTGCTTTAATTTATCAATACTTTTATTAATAATTAAATCTTCATCTTTTTTTGCTTGTATATTATCATTAGAATTTAATATACCTTCCATGTTTTGCATAAGGTTATTTAATTCATCTTTTAATTTTTTATCTCTAGTATCCGACATAAAAATAAGTCTTTTTTATTATTTATATTCAGATATTATTAAAAATCAATACTATAAACAAAAAAAGCCGTATTTCTAAATGAAATACGGCTTTTTAATAAAATTTTATGATAATTATAGAGACATTAAACCTAAATCAACCATTGCTCCAATTAAATTGGCTTCAATATTAGTATCAATGAAATCACCAATAGTAGATAGTGAATTTATAGTTGTATCGAAATATTTTTTATCTAAATCCAATGTAATAATTTCTACATTAATTAAAGTATTATCTAATTCAATAATTTGTTTAATCATTTCATCACGATTATCAATTTCGATTTCATTTAAATTTGTAGGTTTAATATATCTTTCACCCACAACAAATTCAGATCCATCCGTTGGTTCAGGTTTAACTATACCTAAATAATCACCTTGATCTGTCTTCAATGCAAATTTATCAATAATAGCTAAACGATTTTCATTATATTTTTCAATTCCATCATTAACTGATTTAATGTTTTTTGAAACTGTTAATGCGAATGGTACTTTTTTGTTAGAAAACGAGTAAAGTACATTACTCAATTGCAATAGGGTTGTGTTTTTAATTTCCATAATATCGTTTTTATTTAATATAGTGATAAAAATATAAAAGGTTTTAAAAATATTAAAATTTTTATTAATTTTAAATTCCGTATAATCTTTTGTTTAAAGTTCCGTCTACATCAGCAATATGTATTGCAGTTTGTATAAGTGAAGGTAGAGGTGTATTATTTTGCAACATAGTATTAGCTAAAATATAAGATGGTTCATAAATTCTTGTAAATTCTTCATCAGTTATTAAAACATATCCGTCATTTTCTAACCTAACTACACCTGTAGAAATAGTTTTAACTGCAACTTGACCTTCAGGTGTTACATCAATTTGTCTTTCAACTGACATATCAGCAATAACAGAATCATCACAATCCCATTCAGGAACTCTAACATTATTTGAATCATAATGTATAGCTCTAACGTTTATAGTAATAGTTTGATTCGGTTTATCATTTCTATAATCAGTATCATATATTTTTACGGTTAAATCTGAATTGACCGGGCATGGTTTATTCATTATATAAATAGGTTCACCTAACGCTGATGGTTCTTCTAAAATTGGTTTAGATTGTCTTCTTAGCCTATCAAATAATTCATTATAATTATCAACAATATTTTTATCTGATGTTTGTAAATCATTATAATCAATTAAATTAAAAGTTTCATCTTGTCCAAATGTATGTATTAATATATTTGTATCAATATCTGTTATAATTTTCTGAGTTTTCATATATAATTTATATTTTTATACTTGTAATTTAAACCAAACCATACCATTAGATGTTTCTGTAGTATCTGCTATTGTCGATGGTGCTACTGTTATTGCATTACCAACAGATGATACTGCCATCGTTCTGCTTGGTTTAATTGTTGTTGTTGAGTTAGCAATTCCCATAGATGATGGACCATTAGCATTTAATAAAAATGCAAAATAATACCAAGTACCTGCTATTAAATTACCATCAGTTATGTTTGACACTGTAGGATTTACGTGACCAATTACACCAGGAATTGCAGTAGATGATGTTGTAAACATTAATGTATGTGGTCCACCAGCAACATATTTATATACTGCTAATATATAATTACCTGTTGCTACTGTAGTAAATGCTGATTTTATGGTACTTGATGTCGAAAACGACATATTTGTATTTGGACTAAACAATGTCATCATACCAGCCCAAGCTGCTCCTGAACCAGCACCAAGATATATACTTAGATTAGTACTAAGTGAATATGACCAAGTTTCTACTGTTGTTTGTGAATTTGCTATATTAAAGAACCACGAAGCTGCTGTTGTACCTGATGTTAATATACAAGTAACATTTAATGTTCTACCAGCAGGGACAGTTCCTATAAAATTACCACCAGAAGAGTTTATTGTCAAAACACCTGTACTATTATTAACTATTACATATCTTAGACCTAGAGTTAATGTTGATGTTACTGGCATTTGAATAGTTTGTATTGATGTACCAGTAAAATATTGTTGATTTGTACTAGCTACTGTTAATGTTGTAGTTCCTGATGCTGTTGCTGTTGTAGTATATCCTTCTACAACGTTATTTGCAAATACATTACCACTAAATCCAGCACCACCTGTTACAATTAAAGAACCTGTTGTAGTAGATGTCGAGGCGACATTAGCACTTAAGTTTAATGACCCAGATGAATTTATTGCAACTAGTGTAGTTGTACCAATATTGAAATTATATCCAGTTGCATAAGATGATGCAGAACCACCTACAACTTGAAATGTTTGATAATATGTAGAATCTGTTGAACGTTGTTTGTAAAATGTTAGATTATAACCTGCTGTACCGAATGCTTCGGTTGCACCTGATATATCATTCATAATTAATAATCCCCCAGTAGTACCGTTTCCAATAGTAACACTACTTAATCCTGTACCTATTCCAGTAAAATTACTTGTTGATATACTTGATAAATATCCTGTTAGTAATAAACCAGTATCTGTTATTCTAGCTCTTTCATTTGCTGTTAAAGTACCAGCTGTATGAAATTTTATAACCTTTGCTGTTGTTGCAGTACCAATAGATAAATCGCCTCCTAAATTATATAAATATCCACCAAGTGCACCATTTATTGTGTATCCTGAATCGGTATAAGTTGATGAATTTATACCTATATCTATATAATTTGTAGAATCTGTACCAGTGTCAGCAGTAGCAACATAATCTGATGATGCTGAAGTTCCATTACTTGCATTTTGTATATTACATTGAACAGTTCCAGTATTAGTCTTAATCATATTTAATATATTACCAGTACTAAGTGAACCTGATGAACTTAATCCTATATTATCAGTGTTAAATATTCTTAATGGAAATGAAGTATTTGCGTTATTAAATACAAATAATGTATTAGCGATTCCATTAGTATCACCAGTTAATCCAATATTATATTGATAACTTGCAGAATTTATTATACTTAATCCATTTATACCTGTAGTTGTTGTTCCACCAGAAACAGTATAACCTGCCCAAGCAACTGTAGAAGAAAATGTAGCAATATTACTATTTGTATTATCAACTACATGAAGTTTACTTGTAGGAGAAACACCAATTCCTAAAAATTTGTTAGTATTATTCCAACTAAGGTTTGCATTATCTTGAGATACAACACCAGACGTACCTGCAAATAAAATAGAATTTGCTGTTATATTTGATAATGTAACTCCATTAGTGAATACTTGTGATTGTGATGTTGCTCCTGTAGTAGAACCTGTTGCAGATAACCCACTACCAGAAATTGAATTATTATGCACTAATGAATTCCATGATGATGCTGTTGTACCAGAAGTTAATATGCATGTTATGGTTGCTGACATTAAAGTCGGTAATGATAAAATTAAATTACCTCCTGATGAATTTATTGTTATAGTTTGTGTACTTATATTAGTAACTACATATGTTTGACCAATTCTTAGTGTAGAAACAACCGGCATAACTAAAGTATGAACAGATGTACCAGTAAAAAATTGTCTTTTGTTGCTATTTATAGTTAATGTTAATGTTCCTGAACTTGTAGGCGTTGAAGTATATCCATCAATCAAATTCAAAGCATATGTTGTTGTTGCAATTATTCCACTTTGCATATAACCATTTCCATCCCAATACATTCCTGAATTGGAAGAGTTATCATAAATTATTAATGCGTTTCCTGAATTTGCATGAGCATATATACAATCACTAGCTGTTAATGACGTTCCAGATATTGAACCGCTCGCAACTAAATAACTACCGATATTAACTGCACCTGAAATACCAAGACCGCCAGTTACAACTAACGTACCAGTTGTAGTTGTGGTAGATGCAATACCATCAGACATTAAAATTCCGGCAGTTGCTTTTGTAGCATTACTTGTAGATTCAATAGTTAATGTTCCTGATGCTGAAGCTGAACCATAAATAACAGGAGTTATTATTTTAGTTGTAAATGTTGGTGATGCTATAGGTGCATAAGATGTTGAAGTATATGCATTTGATCCTAATGTTCCACCAGTACCAATATTTAATGTTGATCCATCAGTACCACTAAAAATCAATGAATTATTAGCAGTTAAAGTTTTACCATCTAAAATTGTTAAAGTTGCACTCGTAGTTGGTGCAGTTATAGTTAATTTATTTATAGTTTTATTTGTAAGATTTTGAGACAAATCAGTAGTAACAAATGTATGCTCAGTTGTTAAAACTTTACTATACATTATACCATTAGAATCAAATCTAATTGCTGTAAAGTCAACTGGAATTGATGGTAATGATACTAATTGTTTATATGCTTGTGATATGTATGAAAAATCCATTCACTATTTATTTTTTTATATTATCCAATAACTACAAGTCTAACACCAGTAATTCCAGATTCAGCTTCCACTGTAATATTATTAGCATCAACTATATTAATAGTTAATTCTATTTCAGCACCACTATAATAAGTTTTAGCAATAACATCTGTAGAATTTAATCCATGTGTTACATTTAACGGTGTTGAATCTACAAGAGTTATTGTTGATGCAAATTTTTGAGTTTTTGTGTTTAATTGAGTTTGTATAGCGCTAGTTACACCATGAACATAATTTATTTCAGTTGAAGTAACTGTTGTACTATGTAAAATATTTAAATCAGTTGATGTTGACGTTAAAACAGCAGTATCATTAATTTTTGGAGATGTTAAAGTTTTATTTGTAAAAGTTTCAGATCCATCTAATGTTGATAATGTACCAGTTGTTGGTAATGTAACTGATGTTGAAGCTGTAACAGTTAATGTTGTTGTAAATGCACCTGATGTTGTTAAATTTCCACCTAATGTTATAGTTTTAGATCCATTATTTATACCAGTACCACCATAAGTTGGTTCAATAATATTACCTTGCCAAACACCAGTACCTATTGTACCTAATGATGTTAAACTTGAATATATTACACCAGAACCTAATGTATTATTGCTTAAAACTGACGTTCCATTTATTTCATAAACTTTACCTGTTACTAAATTTAAATTTTCTGATGATGTCCATGCTTGCACAGAATTTAACCATGTGAAAGTTTTATCAGTTGCGCCTTTTAATATTAATCCACCACCATTAGCAGTAACATCAGTAGGTGTTGTTGATGGTGATCCAATTGATGTATCACCAAGTGTAATAGTTAAATCTGCAACATCAATTGTTGATGTATTTATAGATGTAATAGTTCCATGAACTGTTAAATTACCAGTTAATATTAAATTATTAAATTGAACATTATTTGCTTTATTTAAACTTTGATCATATATAGGAACTCCATCTAATTGAGATTGTATTTCAACAATTGCTGATTGAACATCTGTTGATGATGTATTTCCGGTAGGTGTAAATGATATTGCAGATGCGGCATGAGCACCTACAGATAGACCAGTATGTGTACTTATAGAACTCGTTACATACAACATTGTAGCTGCATCGTAATTACTTGTAGGTGTTGCAAGATTGATAATCTTATGATTAGTCATATCTTTTGTAACATAAGTTTTATTTGACATTGGTTTATACTATTATTTTAATTATTTATTTTATATTTTTATTATTATTGTTTAACTACTATAATAAAATCTAAATTTGGTACTGGCGTATCAAACACAATTAAAGCTGAATTATAATCAATTGGTTTATAGTATATTTCAACTCTTTCATCAGTTATAGCATCAAAACATCTTAAATCTACATATTTTACATTCAAATTATGAGTTATTATATAATTAGTTGTTACACCATTACATGATATAGTTTCTTGATGTGATCTTATATCAAGATTATAATTTAATGATATAAATCTTGAATCACCACCATCTTTTGTATTTAACACATAATACCCATCAACTGTATATGATGAAGCACTTGGATTATATTTATAAATTTGTCCTGTTTGAACACAACATACAAATTGATATGAAATATTACATATTGATGATATATCTGTTGTTAATTGAAAATATTGAACAAAATTATTTGTACCGCCTACTGTTAATGATCTCCAATTTACAGTATTAACCCAATTTACATCACTTATAGATAAACCTCTATATTGATAAACTGAATCATTTATAACTGAAACTATTGAACCTAATAATCTTTTATTACTTGGAATATTATTTCTATCTGTTAAAGAATTAACAACAGATATACCTCTAATTTGATCTGCACTTACAATAGCATAATTCACATTCTCATGTTCTAAAATATCTGGAAATTTAACAGCCATTTATATTTGTTATTTTAGTTTATAATTAATGTATTACCACTTGCAAATGCACCAGGTGTATTTGATTTATATAAATAATATGTTGATACATTACCATATGGATTTGTATAATTAAACGTTTTTATCATTGTAAATGCACCTATAACATCTAATCCACTTTTATCAATATCGACTATAGCACCATATGATGTGTTATATGCAATATATGTATAATTTGAAGGATTCTTATTATCAGATGTACATGTTACAGTTTTTACATGTCCTTCCATTAACCACATTTGTTGTAAATTTGTAACAACTGTTGTAATATCAGAATCTATAGAACTTATATCTAAAATTGTTGAGCTTGCACCAAACGAAAATCTATGTCTACCATAAACGGTATATGTATTTGATATACTTATAGAGTTTCTATCTAAGCCACTAATAACCCATGAATATGCAACTGGATTTGATATAGTTAAATTAACATTACTTATATCTGTAGCTGGTTGAGGTGATATTGTAACCGGATTAGATAAAAATCCAACACCAGTTATTGATATATTTGATGGTTGATTACCATCACTATCATTTACAGCTGACCAAGTAGCAGAATCAACAGTTAAAACTCTACCAATTTCTAAATATTGTCCATATGGTGTATAATTTATAATAAATGAATCAAAATATGGTTGAATATAAGGTGCAACTAATTTATTAATGAAGTCTTCTAATACTGTTCCAATAGGAATAACATCACCTTTATTTATACCACCAAGATCTAACGTTGCAGTTATATTTGTAGTTGTAGCTAAACTAGAACTACTTAAGTCTAAATCTAACCACAATGTGCCATTATATCCTTGGAAATGTGTTCCATCATAACGTATAAAACCTTCTATATCATTACTAGTATTACCAACTTTTATACCATTACCGAATAATATATCACCTGATACATTTGATGATAATATTAAATCAACATTATTTGTACCTACTTGTGTTAATTCAAAATGAGATGATATTGAAGAACTAAAATTTGAATTTGCAAAAACTTGCAAATTAAAAGCTTTTGATGTTGTTGTTGGGCTAGTAGCACCATATATTTCAATATTAAATAAAGATTGTGTATTAGCTACTGAGGTTTTTGTTAATACAGATTGGTTATTTGCATTTTTATTAGCATATATTTGAATTAATGGACCAGATGATAAATCATAACATGATGTTTCTATTACAAAATCTGATTTTAATGAATCAGCACCATATTTAACTTGACCTATATATACTAATGGATTTGTAGAATTTTCTGTTAAGAATGCAGATGTTTTTAATATTTTAAATGTATTTGTGTTTGTATTTTCTTTAAGATATGTAGCTGGAGATAAATTTCCAGAAACATTTTTTTGTATATCACCATTTTGTCCACCTGCTATTACATTTGCTTGTATTTTTGAATTAACTGAATCATAAACAAATGATATAGAATTTGTATTTTCAAATTGTGAAAAAATATTAGAATCATTTATATAATTATCCAATGTACGTAGATTTACAATATCATATGGATCTGAAGGATCATTTACTTTACTTCTACCATTAGAATCTCTAGCAATTAAAGTATCATTTACATAATTTGAAGTGTAACTAATATTATTTTCGAATTTATGTAAATTTGCATCGTATGAAAATAATTGACCAGAAATAAGGGTCGAATTATTGAATGAAAATCTTTCTATTTGTTTTATTTTGATCATACCACTATGTAATTTATTTTATTTATCTTAAAAAAAATAAAATAATATTAGTATGATACTTAAAACATTATTTATTTACATCTAAATCTTTTTCAATAACATCTAATTCTAATTCAATATTATTTTGTTTAGATTCTATTAACTCAACTAAATATTCAATATGTTTTTGTTGTGCATCTATTGATTCAATTAGAATTTCATTTGATTTTGATATTTCATACATTTTATTCATTAATTCATCAGATTTATCACCTGCTTTTTTAGCAGTATACCCTAATACCGGTAAAGCTATTCCTTGAAAAACAACAGAACATAAATAACTAGCCCATGCAACAAACCCAGAAGGTTGTGTATAAAATAATGGTATAGTTACTAATAAGCATATTACATAGAAAGTCGCCATAATAGATAATAGATATGACAATTTATTAGCTAAATAATCATTAAAAATATTTATATATGTTTTAATAATTTTCATAATTTTAATATTTTAAAAATTTATTAGGATTAGCAGACACTAATTTGTA
>QGNH01000999.1_pt1 | contig 12024 bp, 15 predicted proteins | sample 1735481 | NCBI WGS metagenome assembly QGNH01 (sample SAMN09239004, study PRJNA386568) | Viral metagenome, whole genome shotgun sequencing project. | reverse complement strand
GGGAGGTAATGTCCATGACGCGAATATCGAAAGAAGAAATCATTAATTTGCGAAAAGAGGGCTTCAGCTATTCTAAGATTGCGACGGCGCTTTGCATTTCAGAAAACACTGTGAAATCATTCTGCCGCAGGAATAATCTGGGCAGGGTATTTGCTGCCGTAAATTCAGACAAGCAGGATGGTCATTTCTGCCGTCAGTGCGGGAAACCGCGTTCAGGTTGGGGCGTACTCGGTCAAGGCGAACGCCGACGCTATGCTCGACAAGATCAAGGCGGCGGGATTTACCTACGCTTTCATCAAAACTGAATAAGGTTACACTACCACAAATCCCGCGATTTGGTTTCTTGCCGTCTCGCGGGATTTTTGTATTTATGAGTTTTCCTCCACTTTGAGGTCTGACAACAACACACCGTCTTCAGTACGGCGCAAACCCTCCGGGCAGATATCAACTTCATCGCCCAAAACGTAATCGCCGTGATGGTATTTGGTGATGTCAAGTCCGAGGGCTTCGATCACCCTGCAAGCGATGTTAAATGAAGACGAGGACAGGTTCCGTTCGCCTGTCTCGAACCTCTGATACTGGCGAAGCTGTATCTTTGCCTTATCCGCGACCTGTTGTTGCGTCAAGCCGAGTTTGTCACGGTAGTCTCTGAGTATCCATTTTTCCTCGACATGCATAACTTGAAATGCCATTTCTGCCGCCTCCATATTTATTATGCATCCATTATACGACCAATCGGACGTAATATCAAGAACATTTTACGACCATTCGGTCATAAAAAGAAAACAGCGTTTTTCACTACGGATTTTCTCCCCTCGCTGTCCAGTAGGAAGTGAGGGGAGTTTTCTTTTGCCCCTCGGAACGGAGGGTTCGCTATGGAAAAGAAAACAGTTACAGAATCGCAAATCGGCAACACGCTCTTTATCGTCACGGCGGAGTGCAGTCCGACCGCCACGGAGACCATTGAAAAGAAGCTGGAAAGGCTGATTTGTCGGCACTTTTCAGACACAAATAGTTATCAGCCTGAATGCGATAAACAACTTGCTATGTACTCGAATCAGAGCGAATATGGTTAAGATACCATATAAGTAGGAGGTACTGGTTTATGTACATTAAGCAAACGGAGCAAGGTAAAATTACTGCCTTGTACTGCCGATTAAGTAAAGAGGACTTCGACGCGGGCGAGTCCAACTCAATCGTGCATCAAAAGGAAATCCTCACGAAGTACGCTAAAGACCACGGTTTCGGCAACATGAGGTTTTTCGTGGATGACGGGGTCAGCGGCACCCTGTTTTCGAGACCGGGGCTTGACGCTCTGCTTAATGAAGTTCGGGCGGGCAGAGTTGCAACGGTTATTATCAAAGACCAGAGCCGCATTGGTCGTGACGTGATTGAAGTCGGTCTTTTGAAACGGACTTTTGATGAGTTCAATGTCCGACTGATTGCCGCCAACGACAATCTCGATACGGCAAACGGCTTTGACATCATGTCAATCTTCCGCGATGTATTTAACGAATGGTTCGTCGCCGACACCAGCAAGAAAATTCGTGCGGTTTTAAAGGCGAAAGCGCAAGCGGGAAAGCATCACAACACCATAGCCCCCTTTGGATATCAACCATCAAAAGACGACCCTTTTGTGTGGGATATTGACGAACCCGCCGCTGAAATTGTCCGTGAGGTTTTTCAAATGTGTATTGACGGAATGGGACCGACATGTATAGCAAAAGCTCTCCGTGAGCGAGGTCTTGACATCCCAGAGGTTTATCGCAGAAAAAAGAATGGACTGCCATTACCGACGTATAAACGTCCGAACCACTATTGGACAGCTTCAGTTATTGCAACTATACTTGGCAGGCGTGAATACCTTGGCACAGCGGTGACAAACCGTGTCTTATCATCCAGTACAGGAAGCCCTGGGTAACCGACGCAGCTTCCATCCTCAATAAAGATTTTGATGTAATCGGCCCCTCCGGCAATCTGTGTGTCTATGAATTTAACTGCCTCCTCAGGAGTCTGGACAAACCGAAAGATAATCGGTAACAGTAAGCGTATCAGAAGGTTGCCGCTTGAACGGATATATTGAGTTGGGTGTCCTCCTTTAGGGGTAATACCCATTCCAGGGGAACGCACATCAGCAATATCATTCCTCTCAGATACTTCCTTGCGTTTTTTAACCGTCCAATGGCCCTGCATATCAAGCTCTGTGGTAACGCCAAATTTAAGTGCATCACTTAAGCCTTCAATGTTGGTATGCACATGAGAGTCTATAAGACCGGGCAACAGTGTTTTGCCGTGTCCATCAATGACGCTTGCCCCAACCGGCACTTTGCCGCCTACCGCCTGAATGTGTGCCCCTTTGATTACCACGGTCGTATCGTTCCGGACGCTTTCTCCGTCGAATATTTGGGCATTGATGATGGTAGTAATCTGATTCGCATTAATTTTGTTTTCCATATAATTGACCTCCGTTTATTTGATAAGATCATTTTAAAATAGAAATTTAAACGGAGTGTAAACGAAAATAATATTTAGGAATATTTGAAACATAAAAAACGGCGAAAGGAGATTACCCTTACGCCGCTTTTAGATCCATTTTTATATTTACTCGTTCATTGGTAATTCAACCTTGAATGACGTTCCTTTTCCCAATGTGCTTTCCACCGTAATATCGCCCTCGTGCATTTTTACAATCTTCTTCACAAGCGCAAGCTCCAGACCGTTTCCACCCAATGATCGGTCGCGTGATTTATCCACTTTATAAAATCGCTCGAAAATATGCATTTGGTCTGATGGAGCGATACCAATACCATTATCGGATATCACGCAAACAGCGTTTTCACCGACTAGTTTTAAGCTGACGTAAATCTCTCCATTCTCAGGCGTGAATTTTATGGCGTTCACCAAGAGATTAATCCAAACGTGCTTTAGAAGATCCTCGTTGCCACAGACGGTTATCTTGGGCAGTGATGTTTCGGGAATAATGTTTTTTGCCTTCCATTGCGGTTCTAAGAGCAGCGCAACATTTTCAATCTGTCTGTCGAGGCGGAACGCAGATTTAGTAATAGCACTGTCCTCCGCTTCCAAAGCAGATAGCCGCAAAAGATTCTCCGACAGCTTTGAAAGCCTCTTGCTTTCCTCTTCAATAATTGTGGCATATTCTAGTTGCTTGAGTGTTGCACCATCCTTGCGCAGCAGAGATGCATAACCGCTAATAGACGTAAGCGGAGATTGAAACTCATGAGATATGTTGGAGATAAAATCTTGCCTCAATTGTTCCATTGAACCGAGTTCTTTTGCCATTTTGTTAATGCTGTCGGTGAGCATATTATAATGCCCACGTTCATCCTGCTCGATAAACACATCAAAATTGCCTTTCGCTATATTATCTAAAGCGTCAACGGTTATTGACAAAAGTTCTGATCGGTTGTTACCGTGGTTTATTCTTGCACTTAAGGTAAAGATTCCGATAATAAGCAACAAATTTATAACGCTGTAGATAATATACCCCCAAGGTTCGGGCGGCCTTCCTGTGAACCTGTAAATGAACAACATCAGCATATCCAGATAGTCAATAGATAAAGTGGTCATAATCCACTTGATTTGCAGGAATGTCTTTAAACAGTGAATAATTATGAATATTTTTGTCGGGTTGTTTTGTCATGATAAAGTTCCTCCATATTACTTTATATTGCAATCTTTTTTTGGAACTTTCTCAATTTGGCTTGTACTATTTTTATTCTAACACCACAAATTGTGAAGAAAAGGATATCACACTAAGAGAATAATCAGTCGATTTGCTGATAAAGTTAACATTAACTTAATATGAGAAAGATACACTTTCAATATTAAAAAATTGGAGGTTTATATCAATGACAGTAAAATCAAAGAAAAAAAAGAAAAAATGGCCTTGGGTTTTGGGAAGCATTGCCCTCGTAATTATCTGTGTGGTTTTGTTCATGAACCACCAAATGAGCAGTATGCGTTCGCAGCTATCCCAAAACTTAAGCACAACCAAACTGAAAAAAACAACTTTAGAAGATTCTATTTCAGCAAGCGGGAAAATCGCCAGTGCTTCTTCAGTGTCAGTAACATCTTCTTTGAATTACATAGTGAATACGGTTAACGTCAAAGTCGGTGATAGCGTAAGTAAGGGAGATGTTTTGGCGGTGTTTGATACAACAGAACTAAAAAATTCTGTTGAAGATGCACAGAAAAGCTATGATGCCGCCAAAAAACAGTTTGATTTGAAAATTGTGCAGTCAAAACAGTCGCTTGAAGATGCACAAAATAATGTTTCTGACGCCAAGACCAATTTGACAAAGGCAAAAGAAAACTATGCCGACGCTTTAGGCGATAATGCAGGAAGCAGTAACTATAACACCCGTTATAACGAAGCAGAAGAAAAAGACCAAGCTACAATGACTGCCAAGCAAACTCTTTCAACCTCAGAAAGCAATTTGACGCAGGCACAAAATAATTATGATAACACCGTAGCTAATGATACAACGACCAATTCAAAGAGCCAGTTGCAAACGGCTAAAGATAACCTTGCGAAAGCCACCATAACCGCACCATCAGACGGGATTGTCAGTGCGGTAAATGTCACAGCAGGAAACACACCCTCCGGCGGTAGCAGTGCAACCGGAACNNGAACAGGAACAGGAACAGGAACAGGCTCTGGCAACTCTCTTTTTACAATACAAAGCAGCAGCAATTTTATTGTTAATGCAAGCGTCGCCGACTACGATGTTATACAATTAAGTATTGATAAGAAAATAGGAATTACTGTTGATTCTACCAGCGAGACATTGGCCGGAAAAATTCTTGCGATATCCCCTGTTGCAAACAGTTCGGGAAACTATGATATTACGGCCAGTATTGAAAACCCGACTGCAAAAAACTTGCGTGTCGGCATGGATGTCACTGTCAAGATCGTTCTTGAGAAAAAAGATAATATCTACACTGTATCCGTTGACTCTATTGTTGATCAGAACGATAAAAAGTATGTAGTATCTCTCGATACGAGCGATCCTAAAAACATGAAGCGGACATATATTGAAGTCACAACCGGTATGAAAACGGATTATTATGCTGAAATTTCCGGCGTTAATCTCAAAGATGGTCTGAACATTTTGAATGACCCTCTCAATAAACTAAAAACAGACCAGACGGGCGGATTTTCGTCAGGCGGATTCCCCGGAGGCGGTATAGCCGGAGGTAAATAATATGAATGGAAATAACATGATTACTTTAAAAAACGTTGTTAAAACGTTTAATGTGGGAAAAGCAAACGAGCTTGAGATTTTGCATAATCTCAACCTTGAAGTAGATGATGGCGATTTTGTTGCTATTGTCGGTGCGTCCGGATCGGGTAAAACAACGCTTATGAATATTATTGGCGTGCTGGATAGACCTACGGAAGGCAAATATACTCTGGACGGTATAGATATCAGCGAACTTGACGATACTGAGCTTTCTGAAATTCGCAATAACAAAATCGGGTTTGTTTTTCAGAACTTTAATCTCATCCCGAGATTGTCTGCTCTAAAAAACGTAGAACTGCCGATGGCTTACGGTGGTATGCATCGAAAAGATCGTGAGAACAAAGCAAAAGAGCTTCTTGAAATGGTGGGAATGGCAAACAGAGGCAAGCACATGCCGAACGAACTTTCGGGCGGTGAGAAGCAGCGTGTCGCTATAGCACGCGCAATGGCAAATAACCCCGCAATCATTCTCGCTGACGAGCCGACCGGTGCGCTGGATTCTAAAACAAGCCGTCTAGTCTTGGATATGTTTCATACGCTACACAAAAAGCAGAACAAAACCATCATCGTTATAACGCACAGTGCAGAAATCGCACAGGAATGTAAAACCGTCATTACATTAAAAGACGGGGAAATCATAGATCTGAAAAGAGGGGGAGCTGTGAAATGAATTTTTGGGAGAATATAGGATTATCATTAAGCGGTTTGCTTCTCAATAAAATGCGTTCCTTTCTTACAATGCTCGGAATCATAATTGGAATTGGATCTGTTATCGCTATTTACACCGTCGGTGATTCTTTTACCAATTATATGAGTACAACCATGCAATCAATGGGCGCTAATAACATCACGGTATCCATACGGGAAAGAGACTCTAATTTATCCGGCGGCGCATTCGCAATGATGAGCGGTCAGAATCAAGAAATAGCGGATAAAGATAAAATACAGCGCTATATGATTGATGACTTTCAATCCGCCTATGGTGATCAGATAAAATCCATCAGTCTTAGTAATACGGTTGGTTCCGGAAAAACGACAAACAAGCAAAAATATGCCAACTTAAGTCTGATGGGCGTTAACGAAGGCTATATATCGGCGAACAGCATAGAACTGACTGAGGGAAGATTTTTTAACGCAGATGAAAACAAGAACGAAAAAAAACTTTGTGTCGTTTCAGATAAGTACATTAGCAATCTGGGGTTGTCAGGTAATGTGATTGGTCAAATTGTTGATATTCGAGTAGACAACCTTATCACATCCTACACCATTATAGGTGTATACAAGTATGGGCAAAGCTCTATGGGAACAACAACCAGCGACAAGGATTTATCAACGAATGTGTATGTTCCGCTTAACGTCGCAAACCGTATAGCAGGGTCTTCCTGCTATCAGAGCTTTACGGTAGTAACAAATGTCGGCGTGAATTCCACTGATTTTTCAACCACTATTCAGACCTTCATGAACAATTATTATAAAAATAATGCAAATTATACCATCAGTGCATCCAGTATGGAAAGCATGGTTGATTCAATGGCTTCCATTATCAACACTCTTAAAATCGCCATCAGCGCTATCGCGGCGATTGCCTTGCTTGTTGGCGGAATCGGTGTCATGAATATCATGCTTGTGTCTATTACAGAAAGAACAAAGGAAATCGGTACTCGAAAAGCGCTTGGCGCAAAAAACTCAAGTATTCGTGTCCAGTTTGTCACAGAAAGTGCCCTGATCTGTCTGATAGGAGGCATAATCGGAATTCTATTTGGCGCTGTGCTTGGCATACTGGTGTCAAAAATATTAGGTTATTCCGGTAGCGCCAGTATATCCAATATCTTGTTTGCGGTTGGATTTTCCATCGCCATCGGAGTTTTCTTCGGCTATTACCCGGCTAACAAAGCTGCAAAATTAGACCCGATTGAATCTCTGCGTTATGAATAAATCGCTTAATTATTAAGTTAGTGAGGTTTTTTTGAAGAATGAAAAAAAGCATTGTATTAAAAGTCGTGTTTATAGCAATGATTGTAATTGGCCTGATATTAATTTTGATGACGGTTATTCCCATGCTGTCGGGCAGACCAATGGGTGGAATGCCTAACGGCTTTGATCCGAGTCAGATACCATCCGGCGGTTTTCAGAACGGAGGTATGCCGGATAATTTCTCGCCAGGCAATATGCCGCAAGGTATACCCGGAAATCCCGGGGGAATGATGTGGCTGAAAATTGCCGAGCCTATCGGGGGAATAGTTCTAATTGTGGGCGGTATCATTGGTCTTGTAAAAACAAGAAAAAAACATAATGAAGAGAGTTAAAACTTACTATTCCAAAAAATATGCATTTGTAATATAATAAATTGTATAAGGTGGTGAGTTATATGTTCAATATTTTAGTTTGCGAAGATGATTATCATATAAGGAAACTGATGTGTGAATACCTTGTACAGGACGGATATACTATATGCCAGTGCCAGAATGGTGAGGAAGCATTTGAAATATTGGACAATACCCACATCGATTTACTGGTTACCGATGTCATGATGCCCATTATGGACGGATTTGAATTGTCGGCAGCCGTGCGTGATTATAATAAGGATATGCCGATCCTTATTATTACAGCAAAAAGTTCAATAGACGACAAAAGAACGGGCTTCAGCACAGGCGCAGATGATTACATGGTAAAACCATTTGATATGGATGAAATGCTGTTTCGGGTATCCGCCCTTCTTCGCAGAGCCAAAATAGACAGCGACAAGAAGCTGGTCGTTGGCAACTCTGTTTTTGATTATAATGATTTCACTGTTACTGTCGGAAATAATACGTTTCAACTGCCTAATAAAGAGTTCCGGATTATTTTCAAGCTGCTTTCTCAACCAAAACATATATTTACAAGATTTCAGCTGATGAACGAAATCTGGGGCTTCGATAATGAAAGCGCAGAGAGAACTGTTGATGTTCATATCAGGAAGCTCCGTGAAAAATTTGAGGGAAATCCTGATTTTGAAATCGTAACAGTCAAAAACCTGGGCTATAAGGCGGTGAAATTTTGCTGAAAATCAAAAGAGCCTTTGGATCAATTTATGCACGTTTTTTATTTGCGTTAATTGGAGCTTTTCTGATTACTATGCTGATTCCTGTTGTTGGAATGTTTTTTATCCAAGGACCCAATATTGAAAATAACATTACAAAAATGACTGGGGAGAAAGCTACCAATTTGAAGCAACTTGTATACAGATATAACTTTTCGGTTGAACAAGCCATTGATATTTTGAAAACAGATGAATTTGATATAGAAACCTATGCATCATTAAATAAAACCAATATCGTGTTAACGGATAATCAAGTAGCTTTAGCTGAGAAGGGTAAAATAATTACCCTTCTTCCCGAAAAGAAGAATATAACATGGTTTTCAGTTTTAAAGATCGGTGAAACTTGGATTTGTATACATCCGAACAGTAAAAATAATATGTTGTCATTGTTCAAAAATATACAGTTATATACAGTTGCTGTTCCGATAATTTTAGGTACTGCTTTAATTTTTCTGGCAGCGATCGATGTTGCAAAACCCATTAAAAAGCTTTCTATTGCATCAAAGCATGTAGCCGACGGGGATTTAACGGTTCAAATTCCTCCAAAAGGTATCGGTGAGCTTCGTGAACTCATAGATAATTTTAATCACATGGTTCAAAAACTTTCTGAAAACGAGTATCTGCACAAGGAGTTTGCAAGCAATGTATCCCATGAGTTCAATACGCCAATCACTTCGTTAAAGGGGTATGCAAAACTTCTGAAAAGAAAATTACTGACAGATGAAAAGCGGGATGAATATGCAGATATCATTATTTATGAAACTGACAGACTTTCAAGGCTCTCTTCCAATTTGTTGCGGCTGTCTGAGCTGGAAAACAAAGGGAAAATAATTATTCGAGATAAATTTGCTTTAGATGAACAGTTGCGCGAAGCAGTTGTGCTATTACAGTCTATATGGGAAGATAAGAATATTGATATTAATCTTGATCTGGATGAAATTAAAATTTCCGGTGATAAGGCGTTGTTGTACCAGGTTTGGATTAATATTATTTTCAACGCTATCAAATATTCAAATATCGGGGGAAGCATCCATATTCGTTTAATACAGAATAATGGGGTTTACGTAATTATATCGGACAATGGAATCGGTATGTCGCAGGAGGAATTGGGGAAAGTATTTCTGCGATTTTACAAGGCAGATAAATCACGCAATACAGCCGGATCCGGTTTAGGACTATCTATCGCCAAGAAGATTGTTGAGCTTCACGGCGGAGAAATTAACGTTGAGAGTCAAGAAAAATCAGGTACCACATTCACGGTGTTCTTGCCCAAAATGAAGACTTAAACTAAAAAACAAACAGCGTAGGGACTGAATAAGCCCCTGCGCTGTTTGTTTTGAGTTCTATTCCAGTTCAAACACACCGATTGAATTTTGAACAGGATAAATACAATATAATAAGTTTGCGCAGAAGAACTTTGAAAGAGCCGGAATAAAGGGCTTTTAAGATTGTTTTTATTTTAAGCATCGGGCAGAATGCTTTAATATAATAGCTTCTTGCTTATCGCTGCAAATATGTGGGATAAGCTAACATCGGGCTGTAATAAGTCGATAAATAACACTTCAACATTGACTCCATCATCTGCCCTAAATGCAATATTTTCATCTGCCATGATGTCTATTTCCTCCAAGCACATTATTTGAAAAGCCATTCTGAAATCTCCAAAATTAAGAAGTTTAAATCATTCGACCAATTGGACGTATTGACCAATCGGTCGCAGAAAATATTTTGTATTTTCACTACGGATTTTTCTCCTCGCTGTCCATTAGGAAGTGAGGGGAGTTTTCTTTTCTCCTTGGAACGGAGGAACTGGTTATGCAGGAACACAAACTTGAAAAGAAAATCGGCAATACGCTGTTTATCGTGACTTCGCAATGTTCGCCGGAGGCTACAGAAACAGTAGAGCAGAAGCTGTTGCGTATTTTGAACAGGCATATTTCGGATGCTGAAAAGTTATCAGAAAGTTATCAAGATGGCGCGGAAGACCGCTTGCTATGTGATGAAAGTAGTGGTAATATGCTACATAATGCTTACTAAGTAGGTGAAAATAGTGCAAACAAAGGCAAACGAGACGAGCAAAATCACGGCATTATACTGCCGCCTAAGCCAAGATGACGGCTTCGCAAGCTTGGAATCCAACAGTATCACGCACCAAAAAGATATACTCAAGAAATACGCCAAAGACAACGGCTTCGGCAACACTAGGTATTTTGTAGACGACGGGGTAACTGGCACCTCGTTTGACCGTCCTGGACTGAACGCTATGCTCGCAGAGGTCAAGTCCGGCAATGTGGCTACGGTAATCATCAAAGACCAAAGCCGCATAGGCCGCGACGTGTTGGAAGTCGGACTGCTTAAACGCACATTTGATGAGTACGATGTGCGACTGATTGCGGCAAACGACAATCTGGACACGGCTAAAGGCTTTGACATTATGTCAATCTTCCGCGACGTGTTCAATGAGTGGTTCGTGGCTGACACGAGCAAGAAGATACGGGCGGTTTTCAAAGCAAAGGCACTCAACGGACAGCATTCTAATTCGGTCGCCCCATACGGCTACAAACCATCAGCGATAGATAAGTTTGTTTGGGAGGTTGATGAGGTCGCCGCTGAGGTCGTTAGGGACATTTTCAAAATGTGCGTTGAGGGAATGGGACCCCAGTACATAGCAAAAGAGTTAGGTATGCGCAGCTTAAAAATCCCCTCGATTTATAAAGCAGAACGCGACGGGGTTACCCCGAGCCACATTCCAAAGCGTCCCGACACCGACTGGCACACAAGCGTTGTCACGAACATACTCGGCAACAAGGAGTATACAGGGGTGGCAATTATCAACCGCAAAACGAGCAAGTCATACAAAGACCACAGCAAGTACATCAAGCCTGAGGAAGAGTGGGTAGTCCACGAGGACGCGCATCTAGCCATTATCGAAAACGAAACGTGGGAAATAGTACAGCGTATTCGGGCAGGTCGGCGTAAAACCGTAAGGACATACGATAAGGGTGCTCTTGACGGGTTCTTGTATTGCCGAGACTGCGGAGAAAGGCTATACGCAAAGCGGAACAGCCGAAAACTCTCCGACGGCACGGAAAGGCTGTTCTACTATTACGTCTGCAAGAATTCACGTTCCTACACGGAATACTCCACCTGCAAATCGCATTCAATTAACCGTGAGGCCGTGGATGAACTGGTGCTTGACGATTTGCGACGGATATTGAATTTAGCAAAGACAAGTGAGAACAAATTCATCGAAACGCTCAATGCCGCTTCAAGTAAGGAAACCGAAAAAGCACTCTACAGAGCAAAAAGCGAACATGCAAAAGCGGCGGCGAGAATAGCGACCATCGACCGCATCATCAGCAAAACCTACGAAGATAATGTAGAAGGCAAAATCAGCGACGAACGGTTTCAGACAATGCTCACGGGGTACGAAACCGAGCAGGCGGGGTTAAAGGTAAAAGCGACGCAGTTGGAAAGCGTTATAAACACAGCAACGGATCAGACAGCCAACACAGATAACTTCCTCAAACTGGTGAGAAGCTACACGGCAATTGAGAAACTGACAATTGAAATAGTACAGGAGTTTATCTCAAAGGTGATAGTCAGTGAGGCTATATACACACCGGCAAGGTTCAGCCATTGGGCGAGAGATAAAGAGCAGGAGGTACGAATTATTTACAA
>QGNH01000338.1_pt1 | contig 12024 bp, 24 predicted proteins | sample 1735481 | NCBI WGS metagenome assembly QGNH01 (sample SAMN09239004, study PRJNA386568) | Viral metagenome, whole genome shotgun sequencing project. | reverse complement strand
TCGTCGCGGCCGATCACCGGATCAAGCTTGTTCTCGCGGGCCAGTTCGGTCAAGTCGCGGCCGAAACTATCCAAGGCGGGCGTTTTCGACTTGGTGCGCTGCTGCGATTCGCCGCCCCCGCTGCCGCCGCCTCCACCGCCGCCCGCGCCACGTATTCCAGAAACGAAATAAAAGCATAGCCACGCGCTATGTAAATTATAAGGAGCAACATGGACGCATCTACAATCATTAGTTTGGTAGTCATCGGTCTGGTTATCTGGCTGGTATTCTATCTTATCAACAAGTATCTGCCTGACCCGTTTAGGACCGTGGCAAATGTTCTACTCGTAGTGGTAGTTATCCTTTGGCTGTTATCGCTTATCGGTATCGTTCATGGTATCGGTGGCCCGATCCTCCACCTGAGATAGATTACCTAGAACGCATCAAACTCGCTCATCCCGTCGATTGCCTTGTCCAGTTCTTTATCCTGGGCCGTTTGCATTGCGGGCGCGGCATGGCTTACTACTGCGCCATCCATCGTCGCAATACCGTGCGCCTTATTCAGAGATACGATAGCCGCAACGATATCAGGAACGGAAATAGCGTCCAACTGAACTTGTTTGTTATATAATGGCTCTTGGGACTGCTTGTTGACCGTTTTCCCACGGAAGGGGTCCATGTTGATATCGGTTCGCCAGGAACCCGATTTATCCTTCCAACGCCTGACTCGACTAATGACAATCTTCGGGGTTTTCGTGTAGGTTCCGTCCGGGTCTTTCCAATATACGCACCACCCGTATAGCGAATCCTTGATAGTCCCGTCCTCATTCTTCTGCCTATCGTATACGAGAATAGCATTTTCCGGTAGCATATTATTCCCCCTTCTCGTCAAATACGGACTTGCCATTCCTATATGTGCAATAGGCCCATAACTCGCAACTCTCGGGGTTGCACTCCCAGGTTGCAGGGGTAACGCAATCTTGCGGCAAATCCGTCTTGTCCTTTAGGGCTACCAGAAGCCTAGCCTGCCTCTCCTTAATAGCCATCCAATTCTGTTCTATTTCTTCGGGCGTGAACTCCAACGTCCATGCCTTAATCCCCTTGCGGATACCCTTGTAGTCTCCGCGCATAAATACCACGATCAGATTAAAGGACGTAATATCAAGTACCCTGCAATATGCAGAAATACGTGAGAACCAATGCCGATACATAGTTTCGGGCGAGAATTTGGACAGGCTAGAATCCGTGCTTTTAATTTCGCCATAGCCATAATCGGGATGAAGGTCATCAACCGTGGCTATAATTCCATCATAAGTAATGGGCTTGAGTTCAACGGCCAACGCCCGCTCCACGACGCGACCGGTCAGAAAACGCAATGCGCTCAAGTCGCTGATAGGGGGGCGTTCTTTTAACTGACGGCGGATAAGTGGCTTTGCGAGGCATAGGCCTAACTGACAATCGCTTAAATGAATATCCATGCCGCGTTCAGGATACTCTACCATCTCCATCCTGCGTTTGCCCGTTACGAGGTCGCGTATCCTATCCACATACGCCTTTGCAATGTCAGGACGTTCAGTTGCTTTCATAATGTTCCTCCCTTGTTAAAGTGAGCGGGGGGCAAACGTGGGCCAGGGAGAGAAGCACACGCAACGTTTGGGCGTTGGGTTTATCGTCTGCTCCCCGCATGCCAAAATAATACCACACTTATACGTGCGCGTCAAGTGATATTGCGCCTCTGCCTATATTCGGCATCCCTCTGCGCGTTAATGTCGCTCGCCCTGTTCCTCGGCAATGCGCTCCAATACATCTGGTTTATCCATGACAGGCAGTCCAATATGTCATTCGGCATTACGCTATTCAAATCAAAATTGGCCCATTCTGCTATCAAATCGCGCATACTTTTCATAACGTATATGTCGCCATTCGCGCCGGGGGTGGACAGTTGGCTTATGCGCCTAAACTTGGCCTTGTCTTGCAACGAACTTGCGTCCTTTGCTATGCGGCCTAACGGGATGCGCACACCCGCCTTTAACGCCTGTTCCATCACGTCCTTATAGATATATTCCTGTGCGGCGATAGTCTCAATACGCATGGTTCGAGGACGCCATTTTTTATATGCCGCCAATATGTCCTTAAAGAACTCGCTAGGTATCATAACCCTACGGCTATATGTCTCTACGATAAACTTCTTATGGCTATTAACGGCCTGTCCCGCTATGACATACGCAACCCTGCTCCCGCGCTTAACGGCTCCCGCCTCCGCAAACCCGCCAGGGTCTATCACCATATACAACGGAACGGCGTATAGCGGGTATCGTTCATTCTTGCGCGGCTCATTCGGATTATCGTCGCATATCAACCATTTAGTATCGCCCTCATCCTCCATGTGATAGAAGTTTAACCAGTTATACTTTAGCGGGTTAGACGCGCTAGACTTCTGCGGCATATTAAGGTGCTGTGCGTATGCTACGATTTCCTGCGCGGGGTTCGCCAGCATATTCATATAGTATTCCGTCGTGAATTTTCTGCTCTCGGGCCAATTACTCTCCATGATATCCACATTAGGATTCTGGATGAACGTCATGTTCTTATGCCCGCGCTTGGCCTGTTCTATCGCCTCATCATTCTGCCGTAACGCGGGGACAATCATAAACTCATACTCGGGATAGTTCTCTGCGATGTAGTCGTATATGTCTCCGTTCCCCCATCGCGTCCCGACGATCTGGATATCGCTCCCGTCCTTATCGTTAAAGTTTGGGTTCTCGCATAGTTCTTTGAGGTTGTCTAACCATCGCATCGCTTCTTGTAATACCACGGCGGAATCACGCGCCTTCTGCCCTACTATGTCATCACAGTTGTGGCTTATCATAAACGGGGAACAATAGGTATGTGTCCCGCCAACCTCGATGTTATAAACAATACCGAGATACGGCTCAGAAGATATGCTCTTGACCCTGGAATACCAATATTTGTTGTCATTAAAGTGGTTTTTCGATTTAAATATGGTTCTAAACCGAATGGTATTATCTATTTTTGGGAAGGCAAGGAAATCGTCCCTGGTTATGTTTTTGGCCTTCTCAAAATAAACCTTTCTTTCTGCTCCGTTATCGCGGAGGATAAGGATGGGATGCTCTGGGGTCATTGTCATGTCGCCATTTCTAGAGAACGATTTTATTCTTACAATATCCCCGGAATATTCCCTAGAGAATGTTTTGTTGACGGGCAGATATTCTCCCGTATGCGATAGGACACGGTTCCCCCGCGACAAGGATTCTATTGGTTTTAATCCCGTGCTTGTTATGATCTTATTCCCTGTGGGCAGACAGAATATCTTGGATGGGTGTCGTCCTTGTGCCGCCGCGCCGCAACCTATGGCGATAAACGTGGGGTCTGTATATTCCCCCCTGCGCGGTAGGCTACATTCCCTCCCGCTCCATTTGTTCTTTGTTGTCCAGCCCTTGTTTACCACGTTGAGTTCGGGGAACAGGTGGCGGAGCATTTCATTCCGCATTATAAGCCCCTCAATGGCGATAAGGATATTTGACGCAAGTATTTCCGTTTCCGCGCCGATAAGCATACGCTCCTCATTGTTCTTGAGGTATGCCCATATCGCCCGCCATTTGGTATAGACTGTACTTTTCCGCCAATCTCTCGCCATGAGGATAACGCGCCTTTTCTTGCGCTTGGATTGGCTAAAGTCGCACAGGGGTTTGTGTATGACAGGCGATATATCACCGCCCTGATTTACATATCCGCCGCATATCAGGACAAAATGGTAGAATGATTTTAGGCACAATGCTCGATAGAATGTTCGCTCGCCTGGCGTAAGGTTAATCGTTGTCGTCATGATTCTTCGCCATATATGCGTCAATGTCAAAATAAACGTAGCGTGTTATTCGTTCCATGATGTCTGCGGCTCGTCCGTCAGCGTGTCGTTCTATGATAAATTGTTCTAATGGTTGGAATGTTTCCCGAATATCATTCGTTGTCGTCATCTAGGTCTTTCGTTAATTCCTTTAATCTTGCGGCGTATTCTTCTGATACTCGCATGGGGATACTGGGTGCGTCGGCCTTGGCCGGATCAGGTTGGCCTTCCGACGACTTATGTTCACCAGTAATCCCCATGCCAAGTAATCGCGCTAACTTATATCCCGCATCCGTCCTGTCCTTATTCGCACCCTCGCTATCCCGTATCTCCACAAGCGTCTTTATTGTGTTCTCTATCTCGCCGCTATACTTGATACGCATATCCTCTAGCGCAAGTTTCCATGCGCGCTTGGACGGGGAAGGATTCTCGCCGTCAACTACCTTTTGTTCGTCCATGTCTCTCCTGCTCTATTTGCGCCTGTTCATCAGCAACCTGACGCCCCCATTCAAATATCCCCTCAATGGGCTTATGTGCAAAAGCCATTCCAGACATAAGTTGGTATGCCTCAAGTTTCGCGTCAAGGCACTCCCATATAAACGCCATGTCTATCTGATTATCTATCTTGATACGCGCAACTGCCATGTGCTAATCTCTTGATATGGTCATCATTTCTTTTAAAAAAGACTCCCAATAGTCTCTATTGGTATTTGTTTTCATGTGGCAACTATCGCATAGAAAAATGATGTTATCGGGGTCGTTGTGATATTTGTCATAATCTATGTGGTGACAATCATGCCCCGGCCTAAGACATATTCTACATAAATAATGATCTCGCTGGCGGATACATTCTTTTAACGTTTTTGTCCATTCCTTTGGATACTTGCTTTTCCCGCCTAGCCAGCCCCNNCTTCTAGCCAGCCCCAATGCCTTTCTCCTGAACAGTTGGGATTTCCGGTCTTTGTCTCTCTGATCTTTCTTTTCGTTTCTTCGCTATGTCTTCTGCCCCACATCGGATTTTTTACCCCAGACATGGACAGGCTTATTTTCTTCTTGAATTCATCTCCATGTTTAAATCCAAGAAGGGACCCCCTTATCTTTTCTTTTGTTTCCTCACTCGGATGTTTACCATATAACGGATGCCTCTCCCCGCGAACAGAATCGCTCATCTTTTTTCGGGCATCCGAAGAATGATGAGAACCCAAAGGGAATGGCATTATACGGATTTCGTTTCTTGGGGCTTGGGTTTAACCTTAATATCGCCAATCTTGTTGACGATGAACGTCAAATAATCGGCGTCCCAAGATGCGTCCACTTGCGCCATGAGGCCGCTCTTAATTTTAGCGTCCTCATCGCTGTCGGCAATAATGCCTTCCGCCCGTTTAATAACGGGAGACTTCCTGTCCTCGCCGTAGCACAGATACACGTCATACAAACCTTTCATGTTATATCTCCTTTCTTCCTGAATTTGTGGCTGATTAATCGGAGAACCTCCGATATAAACGTTTTGCGGGCATGGGACATATGCTTGCGCTGGGCAAGAATAATAGTCCCAATTCAAATTCGCCGTTGTCGCTGTCGATGACATCGTATAACTCCAATCCCCTGTAGCCATTTGTCCCTCCTAATTTCCTGAGGCATTTCCGTTGCCGTTTCCGTTCCCATTCCCCCCGTTTTTCTCTCGGGCATTACGCTTCATCCAATAACCCACGACACCTGTCGTCATTTGCACGGAAAAAATCGCGTATGGGAGCGATGGAAATATCCCCGCTAGTATATACGCCACAAACATCACGCCTATATACAGCGTAAACGCCCACGCGCTATTTAGCCACTTCATTTGTGCTCTCCGTTCATGCGAAGGGCGTGTTCGGCTTCATTGGCGCGCTTGTGGGCCGCGATGTAGGGCATACCCTTCGCCATAAGGTTGCGCTCCGTTATCTCATGGGTTACAAACGGCTTGACCTCTTTGGGGTCAATTCCGTCGTCCAGCCATACTTCGCCCTTTGGGATAAACCCATACGCCTTGTCATTCCCGCCCTCTGCAAAGTCGGGGAATAACTTATCCCTAACGGCCTTCCCGTCTACCATGAATACCTTTAACCCGTCCTGATCGTATTGGGGCATGGCTGTTTTGGGAATACTCGCCTTGGCCTCGGGCGTGGCCTTCTCGCCTAGCCGTGGTCCCACCCGCGCCTTCATTCGTTCCATCTTCTCCTGTTTAATCGCCGCCGCATGAGCCTCACCAAAAGGCTTTCCCTTTTCCATTAACCCATGTTCCTTTAGCATATTATCTAGGAAGTAGCCCGATTCGTCAGCCCGAACACCGCGATCAACCCAAAATTCATTCTTGGGGATGAACCCGAACCTATGGCTATGCCCAAAGTTCGTAAAGTCCTTTCCGCCAGCGATGTTCTTTCTGACATATCCACCGTCCACGACATATACATTATGCTTACCAATAGTGGTGAGTTTACTGATATATGGCGGTTTCATTTTGCCCCCTTGATTCTGTATGCGGGAATAAGCCGTTGGTGTCCATTAATACTCAACCTTGTGATATTCTTGGATTCTAGCCGACCGTCCTTACTAAGTTTCTGCATAGCGGAGTATAGGCGACCTACGGCCATCCCCGTGTCTTCCTTAATCTCTTGCAACGTTTTCCATCCCTCGCCGTCTGGCGTGGGCCTTAATGACTCCTCTACGGCCCTCTTCCATTCTTCCTCTGTAAGTGCTATAGGGATTCGGGTCACACTTTGTTGTTTCATAATTTATCTTCCTTGACCTTGAGTTCTGGGAAGTCGGCCAAAATCGGGTTCCAGGAATAATGTCCCTTGGGACTTATATCAAATACGATTATGCCGACATCGACCAGTCCACTACATTGCCTAATCCCATATATGCTATTGTAGCACATCGCGGGACAGGTAATCCCAAGCCATGCCCCATTTCCCGCGAACCCAAAATAGTGAACATGAGCGCGGATCAAAACGTCTGCCTTTGGCTGTCTGCCGTGTTCGCTATTCCATAAGACATTCCACAGCCTATCACGCGCAATCGCCGTCAATCTTCCGTGCGGGACTGTGCTTGATCCGATCTTGTGCTTAACGTCGAAGTTTACACCATTCACGCTAAAGAAGTCATGCCCGTGAAATGAACTAGCCCCCTTAACGATAGAAGCAAGTTCGGCTTCGTAATCTTCCTCTTTCCCTGAGTGATACGGAGTCCCGGCTACAATCCTTACGACTTTGGATTCGGCATAGTCAATGATTTCCTTCGCCATCTTAACCTGTTCATGCCTATCGGTTGTGACAAGTTCACGCCCCCCGCTACGCTCCCCCTTCCCATCAATACAATCTCCTGGGACGGATAGAATATCAATGGGCTTAAGAGAATCAATGGCTTTTGTATAGAATCCATATAACTCGCGCTGGAACTTCCCAACCTTGCTAATTTTCCTGTATTGTGAATCATTCCTAGCCCACCATGAAGGAGGCGTAAGCCCATACGAGTGTCCCGAATGGGGATCGGGAACAACAACAAGCCTTTTGTCTCGGGCCATATTATCTCCCCCTCATGCTTGCGGCATATCGCATAACATTTTCATTATACATATTTTCGCCTGTTTGTCAACGGATAAACCTGTTTTGTTCCAGATTTTCTCTCCGGTGATCTTGACAGCAATATCTGTCGCCCTCATACTTTGGCATAAACGGCTTGCGGCAATCAGGCTTCATGCACTTGCGTTTAGGCCCGATATATGCGTCAGGCTTAGGGCGAGACAAGTAATCTGCATTCTTCTTGTGCGGGTATGATTTCTTTCCCGTTTCCTTTTCCCGCGACAACCTGTCGCGCCTCAACTTGGCCCTATGGCAATCCACGCACCTTTTCGCGCCAGGCCCAACATCCTCCCCGCAATCTACGCATAACCCAAATTGGATACTCATGTCATCTCCCCGGATTATCAACTTCGCGCTTATCAGATTTAGGCACTTCGATAGGCGCATATTCCGTGAATATATCCCAATTCTCGCATAACACGCTCATTAGCCCCTCAAGTTTGGCTAAATGTTCCGTATCGTCTAACGCGTGTTGCGTGTTCCCGACCTCTCGCCTACACCACTTCCCGCAATTGTCCTTATAATCCTGAATAATATCTTGAAGCATAGCCCTGTGGTCTGTCATGCCTTATTCCTTTCGCGCCGAATAACTATGCGCTCTTTGTCATGCTTGCTACCGATTTTCCCGAAATGTCCGACAATCTCCCACAATACCTGTTCAATAGACTTTAACCCGTCCTCGTCATCGTCCTGAAATACTAGAATATCTCTCCCCTTCGATTGGTCCTTGCTATTACTCGGATATAGGTCAACCTCATATCCGTTTTCGTGCCTAGAAACATACATGTACCATTCGCTCATATAATCCTCCTATATCTTTTGCTCAACAGGAGCATTGGCGCGTTGCCACATATCCTCGTTATACGACACCCTATCGCATATCCACATGAACGCTAATGCAAGCATAACAAGCACAAATAGCACAAGCAGGGCGTAATATAACGTTCGCTTCATCGCTTTTCCACGGCGCGGGCCTTCAGGATGTCCTTTACCAGCAGGGGCGTTGTCCAACTCTGAGATACGCCAAAGAACAGAAGCGCAAGGTAGCCCAATTCACTCTTGCTCATCCCCGCCATTTTCTTGAACGCGGCGCGATAGGCGCGAAGGACAGTCTGTTCATGGGTGTTTGTTCTGAACGGGACGGTGCAAGGCTCCGCATCGACAATAGCCTTATCAATCGCATCCAGCACGACCTGACCGGGCTTGGGCTTGCTCATGTTCGCTCCCACAAGTCCTCGACCTTGATGATGCCGCGCACGATGTCCGCCATTTCGCGGAGCGAGGATGATCTGGCGTAGGCGGCGTTGGCGGCGGAGGCGGCGGTTCTTACCTGCTCAATCGTAGCCTCTCCCCGCGTCCACGCTTCCGCCGTTTCAATGGCGATGCGCGGCCTGTCCTCGCCCTTCGGCACATACTTGAGCGCCTTCCTCGCACACGCGCAAGCGGCCAACACCACGGCCTTCCGGTCGCATCGCTTCGCGGCGAGCCAAAGTAGCCAATCCGCACGCTCGCATTCGGACCATGCCGTCGCCAAGTCGCGCTCGCCCAGCCATTCGATTGACTCGACGCACGCGTTGACGCGCTTGAGATAGGTTTTCAGTTTTGCGTTGGTCATGTTCGCTTCTCCTTTGCGGCGCGGGCGGCTTTGACGAAGGATTTTATTGCCACAATAACCCCATTCTCTCTCTGCCCGTATGTTTCAGCTAGGTCAACCCTGTCTTCAATATCCGCCTTTTCTGCAAGTTCCCAATACGAATTACGCTTTATCCCCATCGCCTTCAGCCCCGCTCTTTCTGCGAGAGTCCAGAAGGGGACGGGAAGCCAGTCCCTAAATTCGTTTTTAGGACAAGACAAAAACATAACCGAATCCTCATGGAGACATTCATCAGAACCTTCCCGATATAGTCGGCACGTCCGGCAACTTCTTTCCCTCACGGCTTCGCCTCCTCTGCGGCCTTGTGTTCGGCTAGGGCGGCGTCTAATTCCATGAGGCAAGAGGCGCACGGCTGGAATAAACCTCCGGAGCCGATGTCGGCTTTGATTGCCTTCGCCGCCCTTGCTATCCGAATCAGCGCGTTTGCCCGGCGTTCGGCTAGGAGGCAAGATTCGCACCTTTTGTTAAACGCCACCCCGTCGGCATAGAGCCCACAAACTGAATTATCTTCACCGCCATCTATCCCTAAAATATAGTGATGGCATCCACCGCACCCCTTCGTCCCACAATCCACGTCAACGAGAAGCGTGCTCATGTTCTCTCTCCCTTGGCGTGGACGGCGCGGGCGCGGTAAAGTTGGCGAAGCATTACGCGCAACGGATGTAAGTCATTGCCGTCAACAATCCCCTCGCGGGTAACACGAACATTCTCTGCCGATTTTAGAAACCGCATAGCGGAGTAGAGTTCTGACCTATATTCGGTAAACTTCAAGTTCTCATCGTCACGCTCTGCCACTATCAAAACGTGAATTGCTTCCGTGAACGTCCCTCGCTTTTTGCTCATTACTTCCCCTTTTCGTCCTTCAACTTGGAGAGCGCGGATTTCTCGTATTCTTCCTCTAATTTTCTGTCCCTCATTTCATCATATCTGCGGTCGCCGTAGTCATCGTCATCGTCTCTATCCTTGTGGCGCATAACCCCGCTACCGTGGCACCAATGACACCTGCTCGTATCGGGGTCTCCAAACATTCCTATCCCCGTTCCTCGGCATGGCCAGCACGTGTCATCCTGTTCATCCCCCTCCTCGTCCTCATCGGGAACCTCATCTTCCACAATATCCCCCGGCATGGGAATATCTTTTGCGGGGACGCCAGATAACAGCATGTCGGCAAAGTCTGCCATGCTTACGCGCTTAACCTCTTGCATTTGATCCCTCCATCGCGGGGCAATATTTTACATCTAGCGTGGGGTCGCCTGGGATTTTACAGTCTCGGGGGCAATCATAGCACATAGTCTTATACCCATATCGGATATAATTTGCCATGACTCGCATCCGATACCACTTGACCATCAGCGAATAGTTTGTCGGTCTGCCTTGTCTCATGTTATTCTCCCTTAAATTAGATTTGATAACGTTCCCGCGATGCCACTAGAAGGCCGATTTTAGCCCCGTAGGGCGTCTTTAGCATGGGATAACGTCTAACTTGCCCTTAGAATACGACCATATCTGCTTTAGAGTATCATGCGTAGTCTTGATTTTGTGCAATTTTTCCAATTCTGCTGTGCTTATTTTACAATCTGCCTTTACTTGTAGGGCGATGTTCCCATGTTCCCCTATCGCAACAAGGTCAAATGGGCCATGACTCCCTGCGGCGCGAATAACGGTATAGCCCATAGATTCAAGAGACTTTTTTGCGCGATACTCATATCTGCGCCCCTTGCCATAATTTGCATTAGTCATTAGGCTTCCCCTGCTCTAATTTCCACTTTTTAATAGCGGCGGGCAGTATCTTTACCAACTCGCGCAAATGCTCCTCGAAACCTAGCGAGAAATGGAGTTTACCGTCATCCCCCATCGCCACATAACATTTATCCTTCTTCACCTGATATTCAAAAAGGAAGGACATGAACGCATCCTTATCATCGCCCTTAATCTTGTTCAGAGATAAGGCCGTATTGATCTGCGCGGACAATGCTTTAGTGGTAGGTTTCTCGTGCGCGTGTGTTGATTCCTTATCCATCTGCGCGTCAAAGTCCTGATTGTCTACCTGTTGAGGGGCAAGGTCTTTCATGTGAAATTCGCACGTCAGGGGGTCAATAACTGAGATAGGTTCGCTTGCCTTCTTGCGCCATCTTAATTTGTTATATTCCATGAACGACTCCGCATATTTCTCTTTCCACTTTCGGATAAAAGAGGGACGCCATAATTCGAGTCCAATCCCTAGTCCTTTACAGAGGCGCATGAGCGCATTGGATTTAGCCCCCTCACAGGCGTCCCCCCAACTCATCGTCGCATTGTTGGGCCGATACTTTTGCTCACCGATTGCAAACCCCGCCAACTTCCCGTCAATAAGCATCCACCATCCCCAACAGATCAAGTCGCCCTTCACCATTGGCATACCCTTGGGAACGATAGACCATCCCAGGCCAAAGGCATCGCGTAGGCGAGATACATACCCCATCCACGGGACGTAGATTAGACCATCGGGGCGGATTTCTACTTCATCCTCGGGAATATCGTCGTATAAGATTGCCTTTTGCTTGTCGGTTAGGGCTACCGTGCCAGCGGTCGGCACAAGTTTTATCATCTCCGTTTCATTGCTATCCTGGGGAGTGGGGGCTGGCAACTTTTCTGCGACATTTGCAACCGCATTAACAGGCGCAACTACAATGGCATCGTCTGGCATTATAATTCCCCTTCCCATAATATTCTAGCGTCCTTATGCCCGTGCAATCTCCACTTTTCCCCATCAAAACTCGGAACAAGCCCCATGTTCCATAAATCTACGCATGACTGAAACGGGTATCCTTTGCCCTTAATTTTATCCGTATATTTCCAATCCGATCTTTTTAGATTGAAGAATGAACCCGTATATGCCCCGACGCTATCCCTGACTCTATCCCAGA
>QGNH01000214.1_pt2 | contig 12041 bp, 16 predicted proteins | sample 1735481 | NCBI WGS metagenome assembly QGNH01 (sample SAMN09239004, study PRJNA386568) | Viral metagenome, whole genome shotgun sequencing project. | reverse complement strand
GCCATCGCCGCCGGCCTGTCGTCGTTCCCGGGCGACGACCTCCAGCAGAAGAAACTCTTGAACAAGACCTGCCGCGCGGAGGGCGCCCGCGGCGGCCTCACGCACCACCAGTCGTTTGACGTGGCGCGGCAGGGCGTGAAGCACGCCACGACCGAGAAGTTGCGGCCCAAGGACCGGCCCCTGGTCAACGACTTCGTCTAGGACGAGGCGTTCGAGAAGATGCTGCGGGCATGGTTCGGCAACATCGCGCGTGTGCTGGCGCCCGGCCGGTGTTTTTACATCTGGGGCGGGTATGCGAACTGCGGCAACTACCCGCCGGTCCTCAAGGGCTGCGGCCTCTACTTCTCTCAGGCCGTCATCTGGGTCAAAGAGCACCCCGTCCTGACGCGCAAAGATTTCATGGGCAACCACGAATGGTGCTTCTACGGTTGGCGCGAGGGGGCCGGCCACCACTTCTTCGGGCCGAACAACGCCACCGACGTGTGGAGCGTGAAGAAGGTCAACCCCGCCAGCATGATTCACCTTACGGAAAAGCCCGTGGAACTGGCCACGCGGGCTATCGAGTACTCTTCGCGCCCAGGCGACAACGTTCTGGACCTGTTCGGCGGGTCAGGGAGCACCCTCATCGCGGCCGAGAAGACGGGGCGCCGTGCCTACCTGATGGAACTCGACACTCTTTACGCGGACGTCATCGTCCAGCGGTGGGAGCAGTTCACGGGGAACAAGGCCAAGCGGGAGGGGGCATGACCATGTACCATGTCCGACCCATTCCGCGAAGCCTGATGGCCGCGTTCGTGGCGGCGCACCATTACGCGGTGCGCATGCCGCCGCATTGCCTGCTCTCGCTCGGCTGCTTCATCGGCGGCGACCTGGTGGGCGTGGCGTCGTGGGGCTACGGCGTCCGCCCGCGGCACACCATCCAGCGCCTGTTCCCGAGTCTGACGACCAGCGACTACTATGAGTTGAACCGGCTGTGCATGCTCGATTCGGAACCGCGTAACGGCGAGAGCCACTTCCTCAGGCTCTGCCGGGAATATATCCGCGAGCGCGAGCCGGGCAGGATGGTGCTCTTCTCCTGGGCCGACGGCATGCGCGGCAAGCCCGGCTTTGTCTACCAGGCCGACAACTGGCTCTATGGCGGGTTCATCCGAACCGAATTCTACGTGACGGCCGCCAACGAGGTCGTGCATCCCAGGCAGGTGACCACACGCTGCGGCCGGCGTGATCGGGTGCTCACCCGGAGCATGGGTCTGCGCCGGGTGCGTGGCCGCCAGTTCCGGTACTGCCGTTTTCTGTGCGGGCATGGCCTACGGAAGCGTCTCTTGTGTGAGTCGCCATTTCGCTGGGGCCAGGACTACCCGAAGAAGGACGACTGCGTCTGGACGGTCGAGGATGCGGCGGAGGGCTCAAGGGAGAGCCGGGAACCTCCCAGGTTCCAGGGGTCGGGTCAGTTCCGACACGCCGCTCCACCTTTCGTCCAGTCTCAGGCCGAAGACACGCCCGAGCGTGCTCCGCCCGGGCGCATCGGGGATACAGACTGATGCTATTTCGCCGCGGCGACCGCCTCGAACAGGTTCTTTCCGGTCTTACGGAACCGGGCGTCCTTGCCCTTCGCGGCGATCTCGCGGATGATGGCTGCGTACAAGGTGGCGGACGGCGTCTTGCCCTTCGTCTGCCACACGCCCTGGGCCAGGACCTTCTCGACGATGGTCCGGCAGTTCATCGGGGCACTGGCGTCCTTCAGGACGTCCGCGGCCAGTGCGAGGAGGCCCGGCTTCCGCTCGCCCTTCGGCTTGGCGGCCTTGGCCTTCTTCGCCTTGCGGTTTTCCTCGGCGGTCTTCATGGCGGCGTCGAGTTCCGGGTCTGGCTTGGCGAGCTTCTCGGCCACCTCCTTCCGCATCGCGGCGACCTTGGCGGCCTTCTCCCTCTTGGCGGCATCCTTCTGCGACTGGTAGTGGGCCTCCAGGGAGTTGGTGGCTTGGCCCCCGGCGGCCGCGGGCGCGGTCCTGGCCTCCTTGGCCACTCCGGCGGCCGCCTTGGCCCCCGTGGCGACGTGGGCCGCCCCAGCGGCCTTTCGGACAACCTTCTTCACCTCGTGCTTCTTCATGACGGCACTCCTTTTCTGGTGCTGCAGTGCGTTACCAGCGGCCGCTTGCCGGATGGCTTCGTGCTTCGCCGTGATCCTCGCGGCGCGACGTGCGGCCCGCTCCTGTCTCTGCTTCAGGGTCAACATGCTCGGCTCCTACTTGCTTGGCGGCGTGTACCGCGTGCCGCAGTTGGTGCAGTGGACCGTCTCGCCTTCCTCCTGCCAGACCAGGCTGTCCGTGCTTCGCTCGCCGCACTTCGGGCAGGCGTCGGCCTCGAGCACCAGGTCGTCGGCCTGGCCATCCAGGTGCAGCTCGACGTCCTCGATGTCGACGCCCCGAAAGCCGGCGACCGCCTCGACCAGGCAACTGCGAAGCCGGTAGAGGTCGCCGGCATAACCGAAGTTGCGCGCGTCAGCCTTGGCCTGCGTCTCATGCTTCCGGAGTTCCTGGCCCAGGAACCCCAGAAGGCGATCGATGTCGCGCCGTCGCTCGGCGTACATCTCGGCGGCCGTCTGCCCGTCCTTGGCGGGTGCCGCCCGGGCGGCAGAGCGGTCGATGTGCCCGTCCGATTCGGGCACGGTGACCCGAACCTTCTTACTGCCCACATCTACCTCGTAGGTCTTCGGTTTCGTTCGCTTCTTCGTCAGGTGCGTGATCTTCATCGTGGCCTCCTTTGGGGTTCGTGTTCGCCCCCACCAGGTGGATCAGGGCATGCTTTGGGCGAGGAAGCAAGGCTAAAGAATGGACCCGCATCAATAATTCCGGAGGGACGGCCGTGGGCGCGAGCAGCCTGACGGGAGCCGAACATCGCGGGGTCCAGTGCCCGGAGTGCGGCTGCGCCCGCCTGGAGGTGCTCCAGACGCGGCACACCCATGACATGCGCATCCTCCGCCGGCGACGGTGCCGCCGTTGCGGCACTCGCATCACGACCGCCGAGCACCTGCTGGCCGGACCTCGCGGGCCCTGCTGTCGCTACCGGTAGTGCACATTTGCATTTTGGTGGTTTTGTCGGGCGCATGGAGCCGACAAGACGATAGAATGTGCCAGAACGCGAGCGGGCGCCGTGCCGGAGCGCCTGCCGCTAATGGGCCGTTCGGGGCCGAACCCCCGGACGGCCTCTATTTTGGGAGACGCATCTGCCGCCTCGCCGAAGTCAGCCCGACGTCCGGAAGACCCTCACCGCGCTGGTGCAGGCCGCCGCCGGTGGAAGGTCCGATCTCGGATGGTTGCACAAGGCCATCCGGAAGGCGGGCTACGTGCCCGCCGCCGACGCCCTGACCCGCGAGGATGCCCGCCGGACCTGCAAGGCGATTGTCGAGGCGCTTGTCGACGCCGAGACGACCGCCGAGACCCCCTGCTGCAAGGACTGCCTACATCGCGCCATCGATGCCCTCGCCGCCCTTGCCGCCGGCAAGTAGGCGTTTCCTTGGGGAGGTTCTCCAGGGCCTTGCGCGGGAGCGCGAGGCCGCCGCCCGTGGCGCGGCCCGCTACCTGGAGCATCGCCGCTCCGTCGGAGAGACACAGGCCGCGCGGGTCCGCGCGGCGCAAGACATCGCCCCGGTCCCCGGCCGGGCCGACGCAGCCCGCCACGACCGCTGCCGATCGAGCCTTCGCCTATTCTGCGAGACCTATTTCGCCGAGGCGTTCTTCCTCGCCTGGTCAGCCGACCATTTGAAGGTCATCGCCCGGCTCGAGGAGGTCGTGCTGAAGAGCGGCCTGTTTGCCTTCGCCATGCCGCGAGGGAGCGGCAAGACGTGTCTGGCCGAGGCGGCAGCCCTCTGGGCCGTCCTATACGGCTGGCGTCGGTATGTGTGCATTCTGACCGTCAGCGCCGAGCGGAGCCAGGAACTCATCGAGCACATGAAGGGGCTGCTCGGGTTCCGCACCGATCCGGAGGGGCCGCTCACGCTGGACTTCGGCCCCGAACTCGCCCCGTTCCTCGCCCTCGAGGGGGAACCGCGCCGGTGCATTGGCCAGCGGTGCGGCGGCAAGCCGACCTTCGTGCGGTGGCAACAGCGCCGTCTCATCTTCGGCCTTGTCCCCGGCAGCCTCGCGTCGGGCGCGGTCATCTCGGCCTCGGGCCTGACGGGCGGAGGCGTCCGCGGCCAGCGTTACCGCCTGGCCGACTCCCGGAAGGTTATCAGGCCCGACCTGGCGCTCGTGGACGACCCCCAGGACGATGATATCGCGGCGTCGGCCACGCAGACGCGGACCCGGGTGCGCCTGCTGAACGGGGCGGTCCTCGGCATGGCCGGCCCCACCCGCCGCATCGCCGCGCTGGCCGCCGTCACGGTCATCCAACCCGACGACGTTGCCAGCCGTCTCCTGGACCATGAGAAATCCCCCGATTGGCGCGGCGAGCGGATGCAGATGCTCCACGGCACGCCGGCGAACCCGAAACTGTGGGACGAATACCGCAGCCTCCGCCTGTCGGATCTGGCGGCGGGGACGGACACGTCCGGGGAATTTTACCAGACCCACCGCCCGGAGATGGACGCCGGCCTGGAGGCCGCATGGTCCAGCCGCCACGACGCCGAGGCCGGCGAACGGTCGGCCATCCAGGCCGCAATGAACCTCAAGCTTCGAGACGAGGAGACGTTCCAAGCCGAGTACCAAAACGATCCGCTGCCGGCCCAGGCCAGGGCCGAGACACTGACGCCGGACCGCGTGATGACGAAACTGAGCGGCCTGGCGCGCGGCGAGGTCCCGCCGTCCGCGACGCATCTGACGATGTTCATTGACGTGCACGATCGGCTGCTCTTCTATGTCGTTTGTGCCTGGGAGGAGAACTTCACCGGCCACGTCCTGGATTATGGGACGTGGCCGGACCAGCGCCGGGGTCAGTTCACGGCGTCCGCCGCCCCGCACACCCTGGGCAGCGCCTATCCCGGCGCGGGCATCGGCGGCGCCATCCAGGCCGGCCTGGAAGCGCTCGTGGCATCGAGCCTGGCCCGCGAATGGAAACGAGGGGATGCCCTGCTGAAGGTGGACCGGCTCCTGGTGGATATGGGCTACAAACCATCCATCGTTGCGGCGGTCAAGCGGAAGGTCGGCTCCTCCGTCATGTGGCTCTCGCGTGGCGCGGGCCTCCGCGCGAACCGTAAGCCGATGTCCGCCTGGGTCCGCAAGCCCGGCGAGGTCCACGGCCATTACTGGTACATCCCGACGGTGCGGCGGACCGGAGAGCATCCCCATGTCATCGTGGATGTGAACTACTGGAAGACGTTCGCAATGGCCGCGCTGGCTACGCCCGCCGGCGACGCGGGGGCGATGACCCTCTTCGGCCGCGATCCCCGCGCCCACGAACTCTTTGCGGAGCACATCGCCCGCTCGGAGTTTTCCACGGAACTGACCGGCCCGTGGGGGACCGTGCGGGAGTGGTCATCCTTGCCGGCCAGGCCGGACAACCACTGGCTGGACTGCCTCGTCGGCTGTGCCGCGGCGGCCAGCATGACGGGGATACGTGCGGCGGGCCAAGGGGCCGCGCCCGCCGCATCGCGGAAGACGCGCAAGAACAGAGCGGCCACCTACCTCTAGGAGACGAGTCGTCATGGCAAAAACACGAAGCACCGCCGGGCGCCCGCACGGCAGCCGGCCCGAAATGGATCCTCCCGTCGTCGAGGCGCAGCCGCCCAGCGCGTGCCCGAGCTGCGGCGGCACTCGCCGGAGCGAATACTGGGGTAAGCACATCCAGGACTACGCCGGGCTTCGACCCGACGGCCGTCCGTACCGCGTCATCGTCCGCCGCCGGGCCAGGTGCCTCGATTGCGGGCAGGTCCGCATCGATAAAACCTACGAAGATTAAATTCGGCTAGCCGAATTAGATCTGAGAAGCGGGATGGACATCTGCCGGTCGGCGTGCAAGGATGTCTCTGGCGGCCGGCGGGCCGCAGCCTGATCGGGAACGAGAAGAGAGGCCGTGTGGGGCCACACCCCCGCACGGCCTCTTTTTCTCGACAAGGAGCAGCGAGTGACCACGACGGCGGAACTGGTGGTGGCCAAGATTGAGCAGGCCATCCTCGAGTGCCCCCTGGCCGAGCAGATTTCGCTCGACGGCCACTCGGTCTCCATGCCCGACGCGCTGGCGAAACTGGAGTACTGGCGGAACCGAGTCAAACGAGAGCAGGGCGGCAAGCCCATCATCGCGGGCTTCAACCTTCAGAGGGCGTTCTAGTGGTGGCCCTAACCGATCGACGGCGGATATTGCTGGATGCGGACGGCACCCCCGTCGTCCGCGCTGGCTACGACGCGGTCGACCACACCAACCGCCGCCGGGCGCCTGAAATCCTCCTTCAGAGCGAGGACCGGACGCTCCTTCCGGAGCGCCGCCGGGCGATGGTCGCGACCGCACGAGACATTCGCCGCAACTACTCCGTCGCCGCCTGGGCGCTGCGTAAGCATCTCGATTTCGTGAGCACTTTCAAGTTTCATGCCCGCACCGGCAACCCCATCGCCGACGGCGCCGTCGAGGAGTTCATCAAGTGGTGGTCGCGGCCCGAGAACTTCGACGTGGCCCGCCGCCACGGCAGGGACCGCTTCGTGCGCCTGGTCGAGGGCCACGCCCTCGTGGACGGGGATATCCTGGTGCACAAGATCGCCGACGGCCGCGTCCAGGGCATCGAGGGCGACCGGATCCGCACGCCCCTCGGCGGCCTCCCGCCGGAACTCGCCAACCTCCCGCCGGAGTTTATGGACGGCGAACCGTGGCCGGGGTCCGTTCGCCTGGTGCACGGCGTCCAGGTGGACGACGCCGGCCGGGCTATCCGGTACTGCGTCTGCAAGCGTTTCGGCCTGTCGGGCTTCGTGTTCGAGCGGCTCCTGCCGGCGGCCTGGTGCGAGCACCACGGCTACTTCGAGCGGCTTGACCAGGTCCGCGGCGTCACGCCGCTCTCGACCGCCCTCAATGACCTCCGCGACCTGTACGAGGCCAAGGACTATGCGCTGGCGAAGCTCAAGATCTCCCAGTTGTTCGGCCTGATCTTCTTCCGAAAGTCGGCGGAGGAGATGGGCATGGTCTCCGAGGTGTCGCCAGAGACGGCCGACGCGGACGACGAGGCATCCGCGTCGCCCCGGTATCAGGTGGACCCGGGCAAGGGGCCGTTCAAGCTCGAGCTCGATCCCGGCGACGACGCGAAATGGCTGGAGACCGGCACGCCGGCGACGGAGAGCCAGGAGTTCATGGCGTTCATGATCGAGGCGGCCTTGAAGTCCGTCGACATGCCCATGAGTTTCTATGACGGGAGACGCACCAACTTCTTCGGCAGCCGCGGCGAGCTCAACCATTATCTGTTTGGCGCCAAGATCAAACGCCAGAACCTCGTTGCCCTCCTCGACAACCTCGTCTCCTGGCGGCTTCCGATGGCGATGGACGACGGGATGCTCACGCTGCCGAACGGCATGAAGCTCCGAGATCTCCGCTGGGCCTGGGTGCCCCAGGGGCTGCCGTGGTGGAACCCGGTGCAGGAGGCCACGTCGGCCACCATCGAGATCGCCGCCGCCATCAACAGCCGGCAGCGGGTGTGCATGGAGCGGGGGGACGACTTCGACGAGATTACCGACGAACTCGCCTATGAGAAGGCCCGCCTGAAAAGCAAGGGTCTCCCGACCGACGTCAAACCTCCGAACGTCTCAATCTCCGAGGACCGGACGGGCGACCCGCAGGGAGGGAAGAACTGATGCCTCAGCCCGAATCGCTGCTGGCCCAGATTGCCGCCCGCACGGTCGCGATGGCCGGCCCCGACGAACTGCATTTTCCGGCCTGTGCCGCCTCGCATCTCGGGCCGTGGTTCATCGAACCGGATTACCTTCGGCAGGCCCTGGAAGAATTGGCCTCCGGTGTCTGGGTGCTGCCGCGTGCCGCCACGCAAGCCCTCGACGAAAACGGGGACGTCGCCTACCACCTCACGAATGATGGCATCGCGCAGTTTTCCCTCGTCGGGCCGCTCGAAAAGGGCAGGTCGAAATTCGGAACCTCCACCGTGCGCGTGAGGCAGGCGCTGCGGCAGGCCAGGCAGGACCCCGCCGTCCGTGGCGGGATGCTGCTGATTGATTCCCCGGGCGGGTCCGTAAGCGGCACCGAGGAGCTGGCCAGCGAGGTCGCGGCGTTCGCCGCCGTCAAACCGCTCGATGGACATATTTCGGGGGTCGGGGCGTCGGGCAGCCTGTGGCCCGGCGTTCAGGTGAGGCGGCTGTCGGCGTCGCCGCTCAGCCTGGTCGGGAGCATCGGGACGGTGGCGGTCGTCCGGGATACGTCCGGACAGCTGGCGAAGGATGGCGTGAAGGTCCATGTCATCTCCACCGGACCCTACAAAGGCGCCTTCGCGCCGGGGTCCGAGGTCACGGACCAGCAACTCGAGTACCTGAGAGGCTATGTAACCGACCAGAACGAGCACTTCCTGGCGGCCGTCGCCGCCGGCCGCAAGATGCCGCTGGAAAAAGTCCGCGCGATCGCCGATGGCCGCAGCCACATCGCGGAGCGGGCCCGGCAGATGGGCCTCATCGACGCGGTGGAAGGCCAGGATGCCGCGATGGTCGCCCTTCGAGCGGCCTGCAAGCAAAAGGAGTCGACGATGAGCGTCCAACATGAAGCCTCCCCCGGCGCCGTCCAGCCCCCGCTGACCGCCGGCGAATCCGCTCCGGCGCCCGAGGCGTCCGCCACCACCCAGGCCACTCCGCCGGCCCCGCCGACGGAGACTGCCCGGCCTCCCGCCCCGGAGGCCCAAGTAACTCCGCCGACGCCTTCCGAGGCCGCCGTGGTTGTGATCGACCTCGTTGCGACCACAAAGGCCGACGTTCAGGCCGAGTGCAAAAAGTTCATCACGGCCTTCGGCCCGCAGGGCGCCGCGTGGTGGTCCGAGGGCAAGACCTTTGAGCAGGCCCAGGCCCTCCATGCGGACGCGATCAAGGCCGAGCGGGACCGCCTGGTCGCCGAGAACGCGGAGCTCCGCAGCCGGACGGCCGCGGCCCGCGGCTCGCCGACCCCGGTCAGCGGCACCCCGGCCGGCGGCGAGCCCGGCTTTGTCTCCACGCAGACACTGACCGAAAAGGTCGGTCCGAACATCGCCCGCGTGGCCGCGGGCCTCAAGTTCGCCAAGAAATCGGAATAGCCGGTCCGACAAGCGGACCGCAAAAAAAAGGAAACACACATGACAATGCCTACGCTGCTGGACATCGCCAAGGCCAACGGCTCGGACGCCGTGGTCGGCCTCGTCGAAGAGGGCGCCCGGGCGCACCCGGAACTGCTGCTTGCCCCCGCGCGGACCATCAAGGGTCTGAACTACAAGACCCTCGTCCGCACGGCCGTCCCGACGGGCGGCTCGTTCCGCGACGCCAACGAGGGCGTCGCCGCCTCGAAGTCGACCTTCATCAATCGGTTGGTGGAGGCCTACATCTTCAACCGTCGGTGGGAATGCGACAAGGCGGTCGCCGATTCCTACGAGGACGGCGCGGCGGTGTACATCGCCCTCGAGGGCGCCGCCCAGATGGAAGGCGGCATGCAGGACCTGGCCAGCCAGTTCTATTACGGGACGGGCGTGGGCGGCCAGGCGAAGGGCTTCCCCGGCCTCCTGGCGGCCTACGACGCGACCAACATGGTCGTGGACGCCGCCGGCACGACCGCGACGACCGGCTCGAGCGTCTGGGCCGTGCGGTTCGGCCCGAAGCACGTCACCTGGGTCTGGGGCCTGAACGGCCAGATGGCCCTCTCCGACGTCCGCGAGGAATCCGCCTTGGACGCCGAGGACAACAAGTTCACGGCCTACATCCAGGAGCTCCTGGCGAGGCCGGGCCTGCAGGTCGGCTCGACCTACAGCATCGCCCGCATCAAGAAGCTGACGGCCGACAGCGGCAAGACCCTGACCGACGCCCTCATCGCCCAGTTGCTGGCGAAGTTCCCGGTTGGCACGCGGCCCGACGTGCTCTTCATGTCGCGCCGGTCGCTCTACCAGCTCCAGGGGAGCCGGGAGGCGGTGAACGCGACGGGCGCCCCGGCGCCGATCCCGATGGAAGCGTTCGGCGTGCCGATCGCGCCGACCGACGCCATCCTGGACACCGAGGCACTGACGCTCTGAGCGTCGTCTCGGCTGATGTTTGACAAGAATCGGGGACGCCCCGCGCGGCGGCCCGCAACTGAAAGGAGCCCATCATGGGCTATGGCCTGAAAGACGCAGATCTCCGGGTGACGCGGGCGCTGCCCGCCTCCGCCGGCACCGTGTACTCCGCCGGCATCGACCTCGGCGCGGGGGACAAGCTGGCCCCCTTCGAGGTGATGCTTTCCGCTCCGGCGCTCACGGTGACGCAACTGCCCAACGCGAAGACCCAGACGTACTCCATCGAGCAGGACGACAACGCGGCGTTCAATTCGCCGACGGCCATCGAGAACGGGGTCGTTGTCCAGACGGGCGCCAACAGCGCGGGGGCCGTCGCAGTAGCCTTCGCGTGTCGCGTGAAGACGGCCTGCGAGCGGTACATCCGCCTCAAGGTCGTCGGCGGCACCGATGTCGGCGACTGCTCGGCCGCCGAGGCGACGCTCGAGCTGCTGCTCTAGTCGGGCGGGCTGCATGGGCATCTTCGAAAACAGTCGACGGGCCCTCGCCGGCGTCTTCGCCGGCGTGGCCGGCGAGCACATCCGCTACGGCCGCGGAGACCAGGTGGTGGGCGTCATCGCCTGGCGAAGCCCCGAGCCGGCGTCCCTGGCCGTCGATTCGGGCGGCGGGGCGCTCGTCGAGTACGAGTCGTGGGAGTGGCACCTGGAGGCCATCTCCCTGGGCGAGTTGACGGCCCCGGAGCCGGGCGACTGGATTGAGGCCGCGGACGGGCGGACCTACGAGGTCCTCCGCATCCCCGGCATGGGCTGCTTCGCGGGGGACCAGCTCCTCCGCATTCACACGAAGCGCATCGAGGCATAGATGGCCGCCGCAACCGAAATCACGGAGCCGTTGGAGCCCTGGCTGGAGCGGATCATCGACCGCGCGCTCCTCAAGCACGAGAGCCACTGCTGGGAACACGGCATCGGCGCCCATGTCGTCCGCATTCGCATCCGCCTCGGGATCCTGGTGGGGTTCATGGCGGGGTCGGGCGTCCTTGGCGGCGCCGCCGGCGCGATGTTGGCTCGCGCGCTGGGGGCTCCCTGATGGCGACCATTACCGACATCGCGGATGCCATCGTGGCGGAGCTGAACGGCCACGCCTTCTCCGAGGAACTGACGGCCGTCCGGTTCTACCGGCCGGTCTTCGACCTGGGCGAGATGTCCGACCTGCACGTCTCGGTCGTGCCTAAGGGCGTGATCATCGAGCGGGCTGACCGCACCACCAACCAGGAGGAATATGCCGTCGACGTGGCGGTGCAGAAGAAGTTTCATGCGGGCGACAATGCGGAACTCGATGCGTTGATGTCGCTGGTGGAGGAGGTCGCGGGCTTCTTCCGGTTCCGGCGCCTGGTGACCTATCCGATCGCCTGCTGGGTCAGGACCGAGAACGCGCCGGTCTTCTCCCCCGGGCACCTGGAAGAGTTCCGGCAGTTCACGAGCGTCCTGACGCTGACCTATCGCGTCGTGAGGTGATTCATGGCCTATGAGAAAACCGTGACGGTGACAGAGGAGTGGGTTCCCGTCGAGACCGAACGCACCGTCCTGACGGTGCTCGTGACGGCCGCGGCCGACAATGAAGGGACGCTCTACCTGCGCGTGCCCGGCTACGACGCGGACCTCGCGCCGGGCGCCGTCGCCCACCTGGTCGGTCTGGATCTGGCCGAGGTCGAGGTCCGCGGCACCGCGGGCGATTCCATCCTGTTTGCCGGCGGCTCCGTCCTCGTCCTCTCCGCCCATGCCGGCGGGGCCGACGCGGACTTCGAGACCCGCGCGGCCAGTACCCCGGGAGATGATGGCGCCGACGGCGTGCCGACGGGGATTACGGCGTGGTCGGCCGGGACGTATGCGGCGGGCTGCGGCGTGACGCA
>QGNH01000998.1_pt1 | contig 12060 bp, 18 predicted proteins | sample 1735481 | NCBI WGS metagenome assembly QGNH01 (sample SAMN09239004, study PRJNA386568) | Viral metagenome, whole genome shotgun sequencing project. | reverse complement strand
AGCGTCGCAGGCCGGTTCTGACATCATTAGCGAGGCCCCAGGTGGACGGCGACGGCGTTCCACACCGGCTGAAAGGCGACCCACAGGCCAAAAGCTATGGCCGCCGCGATGAACATGCCGAATGCCACGCCAGTGAGCGCGGTTAGGCTCCGCTCCTTCTGTGCGACGTGCCAATCGCGCGTCGGGCTGATCTGCTCGTGGGGACCGTGCTGAGTTACGCTGCTATTCATCGGAGATATCCTTATCAAGCAGGGCAAGCAGATCGCACGCTGGACAGGTGCCCAAGCTTGCGTGCCCCATCGCTGCAACCGCCTTCTCGTTGAAATCGAGCAGGCGGATGATGTCGGCGCGATAGTCGTCTGAATCGGCCAGCCCGCTAAACTCTTTGTGCAGTTTGGCGATTTCATCCCTGAGCCTCATCGTCAGCTCTCCTATGCGAAGTACGCCACCAGCAGGCCGGTCAGCAGACCGAACGTGAATGCCGCGAACACGATTGCCTCTGTCGCAAATTTGCTATTCATTATGTCCACACCATCGCATTGCGTAACGCACTTGTCAAGTCGGTTGCGAAATATATTCTCGCCTTCGCTCTTGCAATCCGAATCGCGCTTCGCTATTACTGCCGGTCATGTCGAAGAGAACATTGGCTCAGACCCGAAAGACCCTCGAGCGCGTCTATGCCCGGTATCCGAAATTGATCAATCTGGCCGTGCTCCTGGCTGTCAGCGAGCCGACCCTCCGCCACTGGAAGGCGCTCGGCTGCCTGAACACAGTCAAATGTGAGAGCGTCTTGCACCTGTCGCGTTTGGCGAAAATCCCGATGGAAGAATTCCTGGTGGAGAAAGACTGACGATTTGGACGGGCTAGGCGGGATGTGGTAGGCCAAGGACGATCCTGAGCGTGCATACATTCCCCTCACTCACGGACCGGCGGACATAAGAAAAAATGCGACGTCCCTATCGATATATTATGTCAACTACGCGCGTCGCGGCCGGTAACCTGCAATGAAGCACACCACGCCACGCGCGCGCAATCGCAAATGCTCAATTTGTCCCTCTTGGATCGAAGCCAGCGCCCGTTCGCCAGTTCTCTGTAATCCCTGTCTGCTCCTACTGGATACGCTCGCTTTCAAGGCTGAATCGTGGGCGACGGGCCAACGTCCGCTGCCCTTCAATCCGTTCCGCACGGCGCGCACACGCGCATCAATCGGACATGTCCACGGTGGCACCGCGGGCACAATCGAGCGGCTGTCCGATCCTGACTGGATACCGGATTCCAGAGAAGCGCTGCATCGAATCGAGTTTGGGCGAGGAGCCGTCAGAGGGCCTGTGTCGACCAGTTACCCTTTAGAACCCACGGGGGCGGCACCCTCGCCCGATTCACAAATGAGTTTGTTTGAATGAAGCCGTACTACTCCGACGAGGCGGTGACCATTTACCACGGCGATTGCCGGGAAGTGCTGCCGAGTTGCCTCGATGTCGGGGTGGTGATGACTGACCCGCCCTATGGAATCAATCATTTATCGCAGTACACCTGCGACACCACCACTGCGCCATGGATGGATATTCCAATTGAGGGGGATGGCACGACCGAACTGCGCGATTTTATTTGGCAATGGGCCTATGGCTCGAACGTGCCGATCGCGTGTTTTGGAAGTTGGAAAGTTGTTCCGCCGCTCTATCGAAAAGCGGTCCTGATTTGGGACAAAGGGCCAGCGTCGGGCATGGGCGACTTGTCTTTCCCTTGGAAGAATAGCTTTGAGGAAATCTATATCGCCGGTGATGGTTGGCGCGGGTCGCGCGACGAAGGCGTGATCAAGGGGCATTGGATTGTAACGCGCGCTTCAATGGGACGGACGCATCCGAACGAAAAACCCGTATCGCTCTGCACATATTTACTCGATAAATCCCCCGAAGGCCTAATTCTCGACCCCTTCATGGGCAGCGGAACGACTCTCCGCGCCGCGAAAGACCTCGGGCGCAAGGCGATCGGCATCGAGATTGAGGAACGCTACTGCGAAATCGCCGCCAAGCGGATGTCGCAATCGGTGATGCAGTTTGGAGCGGGGAAGTGAAAACGAGGCGGGAATTTTCTACGGATGCTGAGGACGCGAATGCGGATGCAGGAATTGACGGATGCGGTCTGGTGGGCGGGACTTTACGAGCAATTCCGCAAGGAGCGCGGGTGTCGGCTGAGTCGGCGGGCGTTCGTCGCCGCGATCAAACGGGCGCGGGAGGTGATGGACAATGAATGAAACAGCCTTCCCTTTGTCGTGGCCGATGGGTTGGAAGCGCACGACCTTCCGCAGTCGCGCGCGCTTCTCGACCGGCAAGGACGCGTCCTACACGGATTCGTCGGGCAAGTATGTGCGCCGGACCATTCAGCGCGAGGCCTCCGTGAACGATGCGATCAACCGCCTGCAAGGTGAATGTGACCGTCTTGGCGCAAGCCGTGTCGTGCTTTCGACGAACGTAGAATTGCGCTTCGATGGCCTGCCGCGATCGAATCAGAAGGAGCCGATCGATCCGGGCGCTGCCTGCTACTTCACGCTCAATCGTCGCAAGACCGTGCTGGCCTGCGACAAGTGGGATCGTGTCGCCGATAACATCATCGCGATCGCCAAGCACATCGAAGCCCTGCGTGGCCAGGATCGCTGGGGTGTCGGCAATCTGGAGCAGGCTTTTCGCGGCTATCAGGCGCTCCCAGATCCGACTGCGCCATTTAATTGGCGAGAGATACTTGGCGACGTATCGCTCCTAGAAGCCGAGAGCATCTTTCGCGAACGTGCGAAACGGACGCACCCGGACGTTGGCGGCAGTCCAATCCAGATGGCGCAACTCAATGTGGCGATCGCTGCTGCGCGCGCCGAATTCGGAAATCACAAACAGGAAGCGGAGGGAGCAGATCAATGACGACCTATGAAAAAGCGGGTGACGTAATCAAGGCGCTGGTGGAGAAGGTGATGCAGCAATCGCATCCCGAGCTCGCCAAGGAGAAGGTGACGGTGACGACCACCATCGCCAGACGCGAGAGCAAGAAACTCGGCGCGATGGTGGCGCTCAAGAAGGACGGTCTGGCGGTTGCCGCCAAGATCGGGATTACCAGCCTCCAGGACCGGAGCAGGGGCATCGCCGACGCCAAGCTGGTGATCGATGACTTCGCCTGGGAGCGCCTGTCGAATCAGCGGCGCGAAGCGCTGATCGACCACGAATTGCAGCATCTGGCGCTGAGCATGATCCGGCCGAGGAAGGCCAATGGATTTGCGAGCGGGCTGAGGCGTGACGATCTGGGACGGCCGGCGCTCAAGATTCGACCGCACGATTGGGCGCTGACGGGATTCAGGGGCGTGGTGGAACGGCATGGCGAGGCGTCGATCGAGGCTCTGCAGTTCGCCGATTTCCGCAGCGAATTTGGGCAGTTGAATCTGTTCGGGCCGGACGTGCTGGGGATCGTGAGTAACGCCAAGAACGGGAACGCAATGGATGCACTTGCGGACTCGGTGCGCAAAGTTCTCAAGCCGGGCAAAGGCATCGAGAAAGTAACGATGACCGTGAACGGGCCGAACGGCAAGACGGTCTCGGTCAGCAGCGACGACCTGAAAGACATTTCCAAGGTGTGCGCCAGACGTCACCACAAAGACTGTCGCTACGATAAGTGCGAGTGCGATTGTCACATCGGCGCGACCGCCAGCGCAGAGGCGTGAGTGAGGGGAACTGGACGGGGATGCGGATCGCCGGCTTCGACGTCACGCAGATCAAATCGGGCGCTTGGCAATGGACCGAAGCACACGGCGCGCTCGTCACGGCGACGCTGAAGCCGTCGGGATGGACGAAGGCCAGCCGAGATAGGAAGGTGTGCACCTGCACGGATGAGGAATTGCAACCGATTCTGGATGCGATTGCTCGGGTACAAGTGGGTACAGGTGGGCCCGAGGGGGCCCGGGCGGCGCAGAGCGATGTAAAAGGAAGCGCCCCGCCAAAAAAGTACGGGGCGCCGGATGTGGAAGTTGTGCAGCCCCAGAATGCGCCAAAGCCGAAACCGACGCAAGCCCTGGCGGCGCGCCCGGCCGACGACCTTCTACGCAGAGTGCCGCCGCAGGATCTCGAAGCCGAACAGTCGGTGCTGGGCGCCGTCTTGCTGGAGAACGAGGCGATCGGGCGGATCGGCTGGTTGGGAGTGGATGCGTTCTATCGAGAGAGCCACCGCGAAATTTACAAGGCGATGCTCCAGCTCCGGGCGAATGCAAAGCCGATCGACGCGATTACTCTGAGCCGGGCGTTGAAGGCAGCCGGCGCGCTCGAGGCGATTGGAGGCCCCGGTTACCTGGGGGAGGTCGCAGCGATCGTGCCGAGCTCGCGCAACATCGAGCACTATGCGGCGATCGTCCGCGACATGAGCATCAAGCGCGAGATCGCCAGCCGAGCGACGCAGCTTGCATCCTGGGCCTACAACGGGATGGCCGTTGATACCCTGGTCGGCGAGATGGAGCGCATGGGGGCGCTCACGACAGCGGCGGCGGCGGTTCAAGAAATTGGTTGGGAAGGATTTGACGCGGCGCTGGTCGCCAACGAGGAATATCTCAAGCGAACACCCGTCATCGACAAGCTCTGCTACTCAAGCGCGGTCAGCCTGATCACGGGCGGCAAGCACGCCGGCAAGAGCACGCTCGCACGCTGGATGGCGGTCTGCGTCGCCAAAGGCTGGCCGGTGCTCGGCCGCGAAGTCCAACAAGGCCCGGTCTTTTACATCGCCAGCGAGGACGAGACGATGGCCGCCCGTCAGGAATTGATCCGGCTCGGGTGGACGCAGAATGACCCGCTGCGGTTTTTCCCAGCTCAGAACGTGGACGATCCCGACAAGTTCCTCTTACGGCTCACCGAAGAGATCAAGAAATACCAGGTGAAGTTCGTTGTGCTCGATATGCTCTTCGATTTCGTGCGTATCGCGGACGAGATGAGTTATGCGGGCACGCGCGAGGCGCTGGGAAAGATTCAGAACGTGGCGACTCAATCGGGAGCGCACCTGGTTCCCCTCCATCACGCGCCCAAGAACGCGATGATTGGAGACGCGGCGGTGGCGGCGCTCGGCAGTCAGGGGCTCGCGGCCAGAGTCAGCCCCATCATTCTGGTGCGGCGGTTCGGACCCGGGGTTCACTCCATATCGAGTACATCGGTGCGCGATCCTCGCGGCGAGGCACTGATCGAATCGCGGTTGGTCAAGAACGAGGACGGTTCGGTGACCCTCGGCGGGGCATTCAAGAATTACATGCTGGCAGAGGTTTATACCGAGCGCGTGATTGAGGTTTTGGAGAGCGAGGAAGGTGCGGAATACACCGCGGCGGATATGGCGACCGCACTCGATATTTCCTATCAGGTCGCCTCGAAATGTCTGGCGTTGCTCTACAAGCAGGGCATCGCCGGAAGAGATGGAAATGGCAAGAAAGGCAAGCCCTTCAGATACTCGAAGAATATAAGCGCACCTAATGACCCCAAGAGTGATTCATANNCTAGGGGGGGACGCCATAAATACGAATCCCGAAACCGACCCCAATTCCGGGCGCTTCGGATACAAGGGTTAAATTAGTTTAACTAATAGGAGCCAGCGTCTTCTTCTGGACGCTGGGAGTGGAGAGGAATTATGAATGATGCCCTCGTTCCTGACTGACTTCACAGCGGAGACGCTTCAGGGCCTGACCGGCTCCGGGCCCGATGTGCTCTTGCCGTCGCAGTTTTATGCGGATGGCCGGCTGCGGACGCCGCTCCATCGACTTGTGCTGGCGGTCATCTTGGAGATAGATGCCGGTTGGCTGCGCCAGGGCGTTCGCGCCGGGGCGATTGACCGGATACCCAATCCAAGGGTTCGCCGTTGTGCGATTTGAGGCAAACGATAACGCCAGATCTAGCGTTACTTTGGGAGGGCGTTGTGCAGTGGTCAGTCTGGAATACCGGGCCGGACGGCAAGCCTGAAACTGTAGGACGCGCCGCCAAGCATCGCGTGTTCCTTAAAGATACCGGCGAGTTCAGCCTGCAAATTTCACTTGGTCCGTTCACGCCCGGCGCTGACCATGTTTGGCACTCAACGGCCGACTTGGGTGAGTGCGACAACGAGATCGTGCTGAAGGCCGCAATCAGGGGAATTGCCGTGGAATTAGCTGCGCTCCGATCTGCGAAGGCTCCAGTGACGAAGCCCTGCGACCACGCCCAATTCATCATAGCCGAGCAAGAAGCGAATCGCCTGGCCGGAGAGGCGCAAGGGCGAGTCGCGACGCTTGAGGCGGAGGCCGTTAAGCTGCGCGACGAAATCGAGGCGTTCAATGAGCGCAGCGCAACGCAAGCCGCCTGCCATATCCCGCCCGCATTGACGCATCGGGCAGATCTCCGCGCCGGCAACAACCACCTCAAGCCTGAGAAGCGCGCCAAAGCGGTAAGCGGATTGTTGGCTGGGAAAGGAGTCCGCGAGATAGCGAGGGAAGTTGGAATAGACAAGAAAACCGTCGCCACGATTCGTGACCAAGAAGGGATTTCGGCAAGGTCGAGTGGGTATCGACCTGATCTCGCTGGGCCAGCGCCCGTGATCCACGAGCCAATTATCGGGCGAACATCAGGCTCCGTCTATCGTCGCGGCGATGGCCGCTGGAGTGGAGTCCTGGATTTGCCGGGGGATGGTAAGCGCAAACGCAAATACTTCTATGGTCCGGATGAGGGTGACGTGCGCGGCCAGATCGAGAGAGCGCGAAACGGGGGATCCGTGAAGGACGACCCGCACCTACTCGAACCGTTCGAGTCTATTAACGATCAGGACGAGCCATCGCCGCACGAACCGCTGCCGAGCGAAACCGACGAAGCTGCCGTATTTGAAGCTGAGAAGCCTAATCCCGATGCGGAGCCGGTCTCTGAGTCGTTAGCGCAATTCCAGATCGACCACATCATCACGCCGAAAGTGCGCTTCTGTTTCGTTGCCGAATTGATCGAGGACAAGTATCCGCAGACCGCCGATGAGATAGCGACTCTGCTTGGAATCAGCAAGGGCGAGGCTAAGGAAATCGCGGAGGATTTGATCTCGCACGGCCACATCAACATGGACGATGAAAACGGGAAGCTGACGCCGACCGCGCAAAGCAAGCGAAGGATCGAGGCCATGAAAGATGTCGCGATCGCCTAAATGTCATACCTGCGGCTTGTTCGTCCCCTTGCCGCCAGATTTTAGCTGCACCATCGCGGCCTGCACCAATTCGCTGCTCAGCGCGGCACATGCGGTCGCGAATCAGCGGGTGCGCAGGCGTCGAAACGAGAAGCGCGCTCGCCAGCGCGGCTACGAACCTCGCCGCAATCCAGTACGCGCAAAAGCATACCAAGCGGCTTATTATTTGGCGCATAAAGATATGTATCGGAAGTCTGACCGGCGCCGCAAAGCGAAATTAAGCGTGCGGGTTGCCGCGTCTGCGAGGTGGCGGGAGCGGTATCGAAAAGACGCCGAGTTTCGCGCCCATCATTGCGCGCTGGCGCAAGCATATCGCGCACGGAAGGGGGCGGCAGGAATGATTTTCGCGCGCCAACCAGACGGCAGCCGCAGATGGGTTTACGGGGTTCGGACGGCGATATTGGATGCGAGAGCGTGCGCGGCGGAGAGAAAGAAAGGAGAGGGGCTGAGGACATGAGCACCAGACGAACTCGAGGTCATCGCGAATGAAACCGAACTGCGCGCAATGTGGTGAGAAGGACATCAAGGCCGGACTCGAGATCGCGGGCATCAACTCGATCGAGGTCGATGACGCTGGCCATGTCGAAAGCAATAGCGGACCGCCGACGCCGCACTGGTTTATCTTCTGCAACGCCCGCTGCCTCGGTCTGTGGGTCGCTAAGAATCGCCCGAAACTCGAGCGTGCCGAACGCGCCGCCAAGCGCGATGGGTTGAGGACATGAGCACCAGCACAACAACAATTTCTTGGTGTGACCGCACTTGGAACCCTATCCGCGGCTGCACGATTGTGAGTCCGGGTTGCACGAATTGCTATGCCATGAGGCAAGCGCATCGCTTCAGCGGCCCCGGCCAACCATTCGAGGGACTGACGCGGATGACCGAGCACGGTCCGGTCTGGACCGGCCAGGTGCGGGTCGTGCCGGATGCGCTCGAGGAGCCGCTCAAATGGCGGAAGTCGCAAAAGGTTTTCGTTAATTCGATGTCCGATCTCTTCCACGAGAGCGTTCCCGACGACTTCCTCGATCGCGTCTTCGCCGTGATGGCGCTCGCAAAAGAGCACACCTTTCAAATTCTGACGAAGCGCCCCGGGCGAATGCTGACCTATCTGGCAGGCGACTTCGTATCGAAACTCGCAGGTTGGGCCTGCGCCGCCGTCAGATTCGATGCGTGGAAAGCACCAACAATTTGCGAGGCCGCCTGGCCCCTGTCGAACGTCTGGCTAGGTGTCAGCGTCGAGAATCAGGCGACCGCCGATGAACGCATCCCGATCCTGCTGCAGACCCCGGCGGCGGTGCGATTTCTGAGCGTCGAGCCGCTGCTGGGCGCGATCGACCTTTCCTGCGTGGAGCTTCCGGCGAAATATAACTTGAGCCCGAGCTGCCCGGGTCGCATTGATGCGTTGCGCGCCGACAACGAGGACCGTTTTTATACCGGCCACCGCACGATCGATTGGGTGATCGTCGGCGGAGAGTCCGGGCCCGCCGCGCGGCCATGCAATATCGACTGGATTCGCGACATCGTGCGCCAGTGTAAAGCCGCATCAATTTCAGTATTCGTAAAGCAGATTGGATCGCACCCAATTCATCTGCCTAACGCTGTGACAGACGGACCATATCATGTGCGCGACCGCAAGGGCGGCGACCCTGACGAGTGGCCCGGAGATTTACGGGTGAGAGAATATCCCCGCACAACGCGATGATCGAACAGGAAACAATTGAATCGTTGCGCGCGGCGATGGCCGCGAGAGTCGGAATTGCGCCCGCCGATATAGTCTCGCGCCGGCGTAACGGTGGCGATTCGTTATCGTTCCGTCGTAAACTCTGTGCATCTCTGCTCTTGCGACGGGGACTGACGCGGCAGCAAATCGGGATCGTGATGTGCTGGCGGTCGTCGTGGGTCGATGAGGCATTGGCTGAGGTGGCGACTAGAATGCAGCATCGCGCATTCCGCGAGTATATCGACTCACTGAGCGATGTTTATGAGGAAATGGCCGCGATGTGCTGGAAAATGAGAGGGATAAATTAAGTGAAGATCATCATTCCAGTCATCGGTGAAGGTTACAAAGAGTTTTGTTGCTGTGTTCATGCGGCAATTTGGATGCTTGGAGAGTTTAAGAAAGAGCCTTTCAGGGATTCACTTGTCGACTCCGCTATTGAGCTTTTGAAAGAATCGGCAGTAGATGGAGCCGCAATTGCCTAATAAGCCGCCTCATCCATGCGGAAAACCGGGCTGCGCCGAACTGGTGGGCGATGGTCGCTATTGCGAGACCCATCGCAAGGCGAACTATGCGAATCAGGACGCTAGTCGGGGGAACTCTGCCACCCGTGGTTATGGCGCAAAGTGGAGGAAGCTGCGCGCGCTGGTCCTGCATGAGGAGCCGTTATGCAGGGCATGCCTCGCCATCGGCAAGACCGAGGCTGCCACCGAGGTCGATCACATTGTGCCACGCGCGCTTGGCGGGACGGACGATCGCGAGAACCTGCAAGGATTGAGTCATCGGTGTCATTCCGCGAAGACGATGAGAGAATCCGTAACCGCCCGCTAACAAAATGGAGGAATCGGAACAATGTCGGACTTATCAACTCTCAACGGTATAAGCGACGCCAGGAACGATCTTTACAACAAGCTTGAGACGGGCGCCATCAACGAACAGCGAGCGGTCGCGCAAGAGCGAATCCTGCGCGGGCAGGTCGAGCTAAAAGCGACTATTCCCATGCGGCTTGCATCGATTGTGATGAAGGCGAAAGGGCCGATGGGCAAATACAGCGAACCTTTGATGCGATCGCTGATCGGATTCATCGACGGTCCGGATGCCATTAAACGAATCGATCTTGATGATGTTGGCAGACGGTAAAGCTGAAGTGATTGTTTGCACCTGCAAAGCATGCGGCGTGAAGTATGAGCCCAAATACTCCAATCGGAATCAGTACTGTTCTCGGGCGTGCGGATTTAAGCGCCTGAGAACGGTGGCTGGGCCGAAGTTTAATCGAGTCTATTTCCCTACGTGTGACGTCTGCCATCGCGTATTTACTGCCCGCATAGAAAACAAAGCGAGCGTGTATTCACCCCAACCTATGGAGACAAGCGACGAGACTATTCCAGGCTCTGCTGTCGCTCGGCAAGCAGGATGTACCGTCCCTATCGATCAGTAACGACAACGGTGGAGCGATCCTTCTTGCATCAAGTCAACGATGCGCGACGCATGATGTGGGAGATCGAAACGAATAATGGGCAGATGACGGCAGCGTTGGCACGACTCTTGGCGGGGGTGGCGGCAATCAATCTCTAGGGAGCGACGGCCCGTGACCGGTTTCGCAGTCACACGCGCGTCGCCGCAGTTGAGAAGGTAAACATGAATCGTCCAGTTCCAACCAAGCTAAAGATATTGCGGGGCAATCCCGGCAAGCGACCAATCAACCTCAATGAACCGACGCTACCTGTCCTCGTCAAAGTTCCGGCAGCGCCCGAGTTCCTGGGCGATACGGCGCGGAGAGAATGGCGCAAGCGCGCGCGAGAATTCGTCGCGCTCGGGATGCTGACTTCAGGAGATCTCGGGCTCCTGGCTTCCTTTTGCGCTGATTACGGGCGGTTCGCCGACGCGAACAAAGAATTCAAAGAGCTTGGCTCACCATATTTCTACCAGACCGTACATGGTGGTAAGGCCAAGCACCCATTGGTCGGAATTATTGAAGCAGCCGAGCAAAGTATGCGGGCGAATGGGGCTGAATTTGGGCTAACGCCGAGCTCCCGTACTCGCCTCCACGTATCGCCTGTCGAGAAGCACATTGACAAGAACGACCCGCTCTTCAGCGTTCCGATTCGACGCAGCTAAGGCTGATCAAATCGAGCAGTTCTTCAGACTGCACCTACGCCACGTCAAGGGCGAGTGGGCCGGGCATCCGCTTACGCTGGAGCCCTGGCAGTCCAAGCGCATCATCCGGCCGATCTTCGGCTCGGTGCGCCGCGCCGACGGTCTGCGCCAGTATCGGACCGCCTATGTCGAGGTCCCGGTCGGCAACGGCAAATCGACACTGGCGGCCGCCATTGCTCTAACCCTCCTGTTCATCGACAGCGAGCCCGGCGCTGAGGTTTATGGCTGCGCTGGCGACCGCGACCAGGCGCGCATCGTGTTCGGCACCGCCAAGGCGATGGTCGAGGCGGATCCAATGCTGATGGAGCGGGCGGAAATCTTCCGGGACGCCATCACCGTTCCGTCTACGGGCTCGAGCTACCGTGTGCTTTCAGCCGAGGCGTACACGAAGCACGGCCTGGACGCTCATGGCGTCATCTTCGACGAGCTGCATGTCCAGCCGACGCGCGAGCTGTGGGACACGATGGTTGCGCGAGTGCGCTCCCGGAGGCAGCCGCTGGTGTTCGCCATCACCACTGCGGGCTATGACCGTCATTCGATCTGCTATGAGCAGTACAACTATGCCCAAAAGGTGCAGGCAGGCATCATAGTGGACTTGACCTTCCTGCCGGTGATTTATGAGGCGCCGCCGGATGCCGACTGGAAATCGTCGAAGGTCTGGAAAAAGGCCAACCCCAACTACGGCATATCACTCAAGACCGATTATTTCGAGAAGCAGTTCAAAACCGCGCTGGAAATTCCGGCAGCAGAGAATAATTTTCGCCGGCTGCACCTGAATCAGTGGACGGAGCAGGCGGTGAGATGGCTGCCCATGGACCTATGGGATGAAGGAGCCACGCCCGCGATCGATCTGGCGGAGCTGGCCGGCAAGGAATGCTGGGGCGGCCTCGACCTCGCGAGTGTAAGCGATATCGCATCGCTGTGCCTGGTATTCCCGGATGAGGCGACCGGAGAATGCACCGCGCTGTGGTGGAACTGGGTGCCGCGGG
>QGNH01001751.1_pt1 | contig 12071 bp, 9 predicted proteins | sample 1735481 | NCBI WGS metagenome assembly QGNH01 (sample SAMN09239004, study PRJNA386568) | Viral metagenome, whole genome shotgun sequencing project. | reverse complement strand
AACAGCGTCCACAGGCGCATGAACTCGGGCAGCATGAGCGCGGTAGCAAAGGGAAACAAGACGAGCAAAGCTCCGATGATACGGTGCCGCGCGATCGCATACGGAAAGCCCCATATGGCATACCAAGGAAAGATTAGTGGAATGCCTACCGCTCCAATCGCGGGAAACAACCAAACCGCGGAAATCAGACGTCTTCCTCCGGCCAACGCAATGCCGAGCACGACCAGGGCGCATGCGACCGGGATGAGATGAAGTATGTCTTGGTGACGCGACGCCGTGGCGTGGCCGCGCAGCGCGTGGAGGTAGGTTTCGCCTCCGCCGAACCACGATAACGTCAAGCTGCCCGCGACCGCCAGCGCGCACCCTAGGTAGCGACGCAGCGGCGGCGAGACTCGTGCGAATATCGGCAGACCCAAGGCCAGGTACGGAAGCTTAACCAGCCCCGCAACGGCCAAAAGGCCGAACGCCGCGACGCGGTGTCGCTGCATGATCGCCGAGGCGATCGTCAGAATTACGACAGGGATGATATCGTTATGAGCGTTCGCAACAAACTCGAACATGATCGCCGGGTTGAGCCCCGCCACGACGAGCAGGCGTCGCGGCAGACCGGCCGCGCGCATGGATGCGATCAGAGCGACGACGAGCAAGGCCCCAGAGGCGCGCAACGTGACGACTTTGCACAGAATCGACTGCGGTAAGGCGCAAACGATGCGCACGATGCAAATCCACAGCGGGCCGTACGGCAGATATGCACCACCCGTTTTCCGGAACCACAGATCGACGACGTGGTATTCGCCGGCCGAGGCGGAGGCGGGCGGCGCCCACGCGAGAGTTCCGATAACGGACGCCCGCGCGTACAGATAGGAGTCGAAGCTCGCTAGAGCCGGCGCCGTGATGGAAAGCGCGGCCAGCATGCCAAATCCCGCAAATACGAGCCGGCGTGAAGGGCGGCTTCGGTACAGCGCCAGCATAGCGTAGGACTGAAGAGCGCCGGCCGCCAGAAAGACGGCCGAAACGGCGTCGATATCAGCCGTCCCCGTGAACAGCACGGGTAGCGGCATGTGCAAACGCCAGTCCGGCAACGGTGTCGCATGCGTCGCTCCAAACCACACCAGCGCGAGCTGTACGGTATAGCTCGAGACGATGCCGGCAACCCAAATCCAGGGCGGCAGCGGGGGCGTTCGCAAGCCACGCGACGGTAGAGCGCCTCGCATCTCGAACACGACCAACGTGAACGCGAGCGCATACGGAACCAGAAGGATCAAGGAGCGCCAACCCGCGCTGCGTCGCGTCCAGGTCGATTCGAAAGGAGATAGGCAACGATAACCGATGCCACCAACGGCAGCGTCCAAGTCTGCACCAGCGTGAGGTCGAGAAGTGCCGCAACGAGGGGAAACCAGAGCAGAAGATTGGCGAGGACCCTCCGCCTTCCGAGCGCGTAGGGGAAGCCCCAGAACATGTACCAGGAATCGACGTAGGCGCCCAGCGCCGACATCAACCACACCGCGCTACGCAATCGTCGTCGCCCGAAAAAGGCCATCACCAGAGCCACGAGGGCCGCACAGGATGCGATGACGTGAACCGGATCCACCGACGGTGCGCCCCGGACGTGCTCGGTCAGCGCGTGAAGGTATGCCGCACCGCCCCCGATCCACGAGCCTGCCATCACCAGCGCGACGGCCAGCCCGGCTGCCGCGACCCGACTTCGCGATGCTGCAAGAACCGGCAGACCAAGCAGAACGTACGGGAGTTTGACCAAACCGGCGACGGCAATCAGGGCGCCCGCGGCGAGTGGACGCTTCCTGGCAACGAGGGCGGCGAGCGCGATGAGGAGGATCGGCGTCAGGTCGTTGTGCGCGTTCGCGACGAATTCGAGTTGAATCGCGGGATTGAGTGCGACGATGCCGACGAGTCTGGCCGGAAGCCCCAGCGCTCGTAGGACCGCAAGCAGAATCAGGAGCAAGACGCCACCGTAGAGCCGGAACGCAAGTACCTTTGCAAAGAGCGTTGGGAACGCCCCGGTAACCAACCTCGCGACGACAAGCCAAAGCGGTCCGTAGGTCGTGGGCGTCATCGGCAGATGCCAGAGCTTGTTGATGACCGCGAATTCGCCCGGGAAAGGCACGGAAGGCGGCGAGTACGCGGCGGTACCGAGCAACGCGTTCCCAACGTAGGCATAGACGTCGCCGTTGGTCAGCGCCGGGGCCGCGACGGACAAACCGAGCATCGTAATTAGGCCGGCGCCGACGGCCGCATTCGACTGCTTCTGGCGGTAGAACGCCAGCAGGACGTAGGATTGACAGGCCCCGAGAGCGATCGTGAGAAGCGCGACAAGCCCGGGAACGTCGATCGCACGAGTGACGACCGGGATCGGCAGCCCGGGCACGACCGCCCGCGGGTCTTGATGTGTGGCCGCAACCGCCTGAACGGCAAGCTGGAGCGCGTAGCTACACACCAGAAAAGACACCGTGAGCGAGGGTGGCAACGCCGGCGTCCAAACCCGGCGGGGTTGCGGAACGACCCGTAGCTCGATATAGACCAGCAGCAGAACGATAAGATAAAATGCTGTGAAGATCATATCGGCTCGTTAGGGTTCGAACGATGAAAGCGCATCGTCCGCTCGAGAGCCTTCGGCAAAGGTACCGTTTGGCTCAAGGCCAATTCGGTGCGCGCGCGAGCCGTGTCGGGAACGTAGCGGTGCGCCTGCCCGGTGACGGGACGTCCTAGTATTCGTATCGTGGGCGTCGGAGCGGTAACGCACCTCGCCACCGCCGCGGCAAGACCTTTCATGTCGATGGCATCTTCGCTGCCCACGTTGTACGCCCGTAGCGGCTCGCCTCGAACAAAAACCGCGAGCAGCCACGTCACCATATCGCCTGCGTATAGGTACGAACGGACGGCGGTTCCGTCGCCGAGGACCTCGATCGACGAGCCCCGCAACGCGTCGCGAATGAAGTTGCCGGCCGCGAAGTGGCGGGAAAGTGGCAAGTACGGTCCGACGAACGCAAACATGCGTGCGATCTTCGGCGCGATCTTGGACGAGCGCGCATACAGGGCGCACTGCAGTTCACCGACGCGCTTGCCTTCGTGATACGCCGAACGCGCAAGCAGCGGGTCCGGCGCGCCCGCGTAGCCTTCCGCGAACCGGCTCATTCCTTCCGGCATATTTCCGTACACGGCCCCGGAACTAGTGAACAAAACCGGTATCGATCCGGAGCGGGAGGCCAGCTCGAGCACGCGACGGCCGCCATCGACGATGGTTTCGAGGACCAGCGCGGGCTCGCGGTCGTTCGCTTCGGCACTGGCCGGCGTGGCCGCGTGCACGACGCCGTCGTACGTCTCGGCGCCTATTTCAAAGGTGCGCGAGTCTCCAGGAAGCAGCGTAATTGCCTCCGCCGTCGCCAAGTGCCTGGCTTGCGATTCGAACGAAGCCGGATCCCGGGTCAGCACCGTCGCTCGCACCTCGAGATTTAGCCGGTCGTTCGCCCACAAGATCGTCTCCAAGAGCCACTTACCGACAAAGCCGGTCCCGCCCGAAATGAAGAGCCGCGAGCCACGTAACGTCGCGAGGTCGTCGCGAGACCGCTCGACGATCTCGTCAAGATCGGTCGCGAGCGGACTCGGCGTCATCGCGCGAGGTTTTCCGGCCCCGGGCTTAGGCCTTCAAGGCCGCGAGTCTCCTCGACGATGAAATTCGGGCGATGTCGCACCTCTTCGAAGATCATGCCGACGTACTCGGCAACCATCCATAGGAACAAGAACAGAAAGCCGAAGAGCATAAGCATCAGACCGACGATGGTTCCGTAACCGTCAAACGGGACGCCGCGCACGATCGCACGCACCGTCTCGTACACGAAGAGGGCAAACGACAGACCCGCCAATCCCAGCCCAAAAATCGGTATAACGATAAGCGGCGTCCGAGTCTGAGAAAGAATCCAGCGGACGCCCGCATGCAGCATCCAGAAGAATCGAAAAGTGGAGCGGCCGCCGCCGCGTACGGGACGCTCGGTATCGATTCCGATCGAGCTGAAACCCATCCACGGCCAGATGAAACGTAAGATTCGATATCGTTCGCGCATCGCCAGGTACGTGCGGTAGGCTACGCGATCGACCAAGCGAAAATCGCTGACGTTACGCGGAATCGGGCTTTCGCTCAAAAGCGAGGCCAAGGCATAGAACGCATTGGCGAAAAATCTACGAAAGGCGCTCTCGCCCGAGCGCTGAGACACGACGGCGTAAACGTTCTTGTAGCCCTTCTCCCACCACCCGATCATCTCTGGAATGTATTCGGGTGGATCTTGCAAGTCGGAGTTCATGATGATGGCGGCATCGCCCCGCGCGAAGCTCAATGCAGCCGTATAGCCGCCCTCGGTAAAGAAATTCCGCGACAGACGCACGATCTTGAAACGAGTGTCCCGTTCGTTTATTGCCAGAAGCCTTGCGTAGGTGTCATCGCTCGAACCATTTTCACAGATAATCGCTTCGAAGTCGTAACGTGCCGCGAGCGAGTCGAAGACTTCGGCAAGCCGCCGAGCCAGCTCGTCAACGCACGCGGATTCGTTGTAGGCGGGCGTGCAAATGGAGATAAGCTTTTTGTCCAAAGCCCCGATATTATCGGTCACGGCGGTCGCCTAGACCTCCCTGGGGCTCGGCGCCGAGGACCGTTCCCCCGCGCTCCAGAACGCCCAGGCTCAACGAGCTATGAAAGTCATCTTACTTGCCGGCGGCCTTGGGACCCGGCTCACCGAGGAGACGGCCGCCCGTCCGAAGCCCATGGTCGAGATCGGCGGTAAGCCGATCCTGCTACACCTAATGCAGATTTACGCCGATTGCGGCTTTAAGGAATTCGTCGTTGCGTGCGGATATCGCCAGGAACTTATTAAGGACTACTTCACGTCTATCTACGCCGCGAGCAACGACCTCACGGTCGACTTTGCAACCGGCGAAATCGACGTACAAGTACGACGTCGAAGCGACTGGAAGGTCCACCTGATCGACACGGGTCTCGAAACGATGACCGGCGGGCGGCTCAAGCGACTAGCGGACGTAATTGGAGACGAGACCTTTATGTGCACGTACGGCGACGGCCTCGCTTCAATCGATGTGACCGAACTCGTGCGATTCCACCGCGCCCGGGGGCGCCTCGCTACCGTGACGGCCGTCCGGCCTCCGGCGCGCTTCGGCGTTTTGGAAATCGAGGGAGATCGCGTCACGTCCTTTTCCGAAAAGCCGCAAACGCACGAAGGCTGGATAAACGGCGGCTTTTTCGTTTTCGAACCCGCAGTCTTCGAGCGCATCGACGGCGATAAAACGCTTCTGGAGCACGAGCCCCTTGCGGGCTTGGCTCGGGACGGCGAACTCTCGGTGTTCAAACACGAAGGGTTTTGGCAACCCATGGACACGTTGCGCGACAAGCGCCATCTGGAGGATCTATGGGCCTCCGGTTCGGCTCCGTGGATTGCGAACCGCTGATGTTCGAGTGGCGAGATCGCAGCGTTCTCGTTACCGGAGCTACCGGCATCGTCGGCTCGTGGCTGTGCGAAGCGCTCCTTTCGCAGGGCGCGGCGGTCGTTGCGCTGGTGCTCGACGGCGATCCGAGGTCGCGTTTCTTCCACGAGGACATCTTCGAGAAATGCGCGATCATCAATGGAAGTCTGACGGACCCCGCAGTATGCAGCCGTGCCCTGAATTTGCACGACGTGGAGGTCGTCTTTCATCTCGGAGCGCAAACGATCGTCGGCGCCGCGCTCCGCGATCCACTCGAATGCTTTGAAAGCAACGTGCGCGGAACGTACAACCTGCTCGAAGCCGCACGGCGACTGCCGGCCCTGGCAAGCCACATCGTCGTGGCCTCTAGCGATAAAGCCTACGGTGAATCGCCGGTACTCCCCTACACCGAAGATATGCCGCTACGCGGTACGCATCCATACGACGTATCCAAGAGCTGCGCGGACCTCATTTCAGTCGCTTACGCTCGTACGTATGGACTCCGAGTCGCCGTAGCGCGCTGCGGGAACGTCTACGGAGGCGGCGACCTGAACTGGAGTCGCATCGTCCCGGGCACGATCCGAAGCTTTTCCCGTGGGGAACGCCCAATTTTGCGCAGCGATGGATCGCCCACGCGCGACTACCTATTCGTTCGCGACGTCGTCCGCGGATATATCGCACTGGCCGAGCAGCTCGATCGCCCAGGCGTAGCCGGCGAAGCTTTCAATTTCGCCCCGCAATCGGAAGTCTCCGCGATCGAAATGGTGCGCGCGATACGGCGCGTCATGGACGTTGGATTGGAGCCCGAAATACTTGGAACCGCTAAATTCGAAATCGAACGGCAGACGTTGGACGCGACCAAGGCAAGAAGGATCCTGGGTTGGAGCGCCGAGTACGACCTCGATGCCGGACTTCACGAAACCGTCGAGTGGTATCTCCGGTACTTGGCGTGCTAGTCGATCGATCGCAGGACCGCGCCGCGCAAGACGCGAGGACGGATATCTTAGCTCACGTTCGTGAGTATTTTCACACGGCATTCGTAACGCGTGATTTCGACCCGGCCGAAGACGGCGTCGCCGTCTCGGGCCGCCATTTCGACGAGAACGAGCTGGTCAATCTCGTGGACAGTGCGCTTGACTTCTGGCTCACAACCGGGCGATTCGCCGACGAATTCGAGCAGCGCTTTGCTAAGTGGTTCGGCGTTCGCGAATGCGTCTTGGTCAACTCCGGCTCAAGCGCCAACCTGCTTGCGGTCTCGGCCATGAGCTCGCCACAGATGGGAAAGCGAAGGCTGCAACCCGGCGACGAGATTATAACGGCTGCGGCCGGCTTTCCAACGACCGTAAATCCCATCATCCAAAATGGATGCGTGCCGGTCTTCATCGACAGCGAGCTGTCCACATATAATGCAGACCTTTCACAGCTGGAAGCCGCTCTCTCGGAGAGAACGAGGGCGGTATTCCTAGCGCACACCTTGGGAAACCCGTACGACGCCGAGCGTGTGAGAGACTTTTGCCGCAAACACGAGCTCTTTATGCTCGAAGATACCTGCGATGCCGTCGGCGCAACGATCAATGGGAGGCAAGTCGGAACGTTCGGCGACATCGCGACGGTTAGTTTTTATCCGGCTCACCATCTCACGATGGGCGAGGGCGGCGCGGTCATGCTAAGGTCACCTCGAATTCGAAAGATCGTTGAGTCCTTTCGCGATTGGGGACGGGATTGCTGGTGCGCTCCCGGCAAGGAAAATACGTGCGGCAAACGGTTCGGCTGGAAGCTCGGCGAGCTTCCGTACGGCTACGATCACAAATACACGTACAGCCACATCGGATACAATCTCAAACTGACCGACATGCAGGCAGCGGTGGGCCTAGCTCAACTGGATAAGGTTGAAGACTTCTTAGCCAAGCGCCGCCGGAACGCCGCCGTGCTCGGCCGCGAGTTAGCCAAGTTCGATTGGCTCTCGCTTCCGTTGGAGATTCCCGGTGCGCGATCCTCGTGGTTCGGATATCCCGTTCGAGTGCTTCCTACCGCACCAATTTCGCGCGACGCTCTAGTGTCCGCGCTGGCCGACCGAAAGATCGGAACGCGTCTGTTGTTTGGGGGTAATCTGACGCGCCAACCGGCGTACGCGAACGTAGCGCTTCGGACGATCGGCGACCTTCCGAATGCGGACGTCATCATGGAGACCGTCTTCTGGCTGGGCACGTACCCGGGGCTCGACGAAGCGCATATGCATCATATTGTCAACACGATCGAGCTCTTGGCGAAAGACGCATGACCGAACCGGAGCGATGGCATTGACGACGTATTTCATGCCCGGAAGCAACGATAAAAAAGCCCGGCGCCCCTTACTGATTTACGGTGCCGGAAGGCTCGGGCGAGAAATCGCGCGGAGTCTTAAGTCGCGTGGGATCTCCATTGAGGCCTTCATCGATGCGTCGGCCGGGTCCGATGACGTTCGGGAAGGAGTTTCCGCCTATAGGCTTTCCGATTGGACGGCCAACAGGCACCCCGAGGATTTCGCGATTCTCGTATGCATCCACAATCCGTTCGTCAACGTCGCACGAATCCTGAACGAACTGCGGTCGGCGGGCTTCGCCGAGGTGCTGACGCTTCTCGATTACGTCAACGCCAATCCTGAAGAGCGGAAGGACTGGTTTTGGATCGCGCCATCTGATTTTTTTGCTGACAATGCGGTGAAAGTCGACGCCGTCTCCGCATTACTCGCGGACGACGTTAGCAGGAACTGGTTCGACGCAAATATGAGATTGCGCCGGACCGGCGAGTACGCCGCTCTCCCACAGCCGTCACCCGAAGATCAATACGTGCCGGCAGATATCCGGCGCTGGCGGGATCCGATTCGGCTTATCGACTGCGGGGCCTTCGACGGCGACACGATCTATACGCTGATGCAGAACGGATATTCCATCGAAGAAACCGCCGCGTTCGAGCCCGATCAGCAGAACTACGCGAAGTTGGCCGAGCGTTTCGGGGAGCTCGACGCCGTGTTCTTGCCATGCGGCGTATCGTCGGCCACCGAGATGATGCGATTCGATTCCGGCCAAGGAACGTCCAGTCGCATCGATCGGGACGGCGACGTGGCGATCCAATGCGTGACCATCGACGAAGCGCTGCCCGCCTTTGGCCCAACGCTCATAAAAATGGACATCGAGGGCGCCGAGCCTGACGCGCTTCGCGGCGCCGAGCGAACGATTCGCCGCTACCGGCCCGCGCTGGCGATCTCGCTCTATCACGCACCGGATCATCTTTGGGAGATTCCGCTATGGATCGCGGGGCTGGGACTAGACTATCGGATGTATATGCGCGGACACGCTCACAACGGCTTCGACCTGGTGATGTACTGTCTTCCGCTCTAGGCCCGCGGGGCCGCTACCGTCCGGAGGGCGAACTTTTTGGCTTATCTGCCGATATAACGTTAGGCCCGCTCGGTGCGCCGGCCACGCATTCCGCGGCTCGGGGCCCTAGTTGTGGTCAGGCAAGATTTTGCCCCCGGAATGGACTTATGCTTTAGGGGATTCGCATGGCGATTAATAAGAGTGTCTTCGACGAACTGTTCGTGCTCGAGCTCGCCAATAACCACTGGGGCCGGGTCGAACGCGGACTCAAAATCATTCAGGACTTTTCACAAGTCGTGCGTTATAACGGCATACGCGCTGCGATCAAACTGCAATTTCGCGATGTGGACTCGTTCGTTCATCAAGACTACCGCCAACGCACCGACCTCCGATACATTAAGAAGACGATCGAAACGAATCTGAGCGTTGCCGAGTTTAGCGTCCTGGTAGAAGCGATACGAAAGACGGGCTGCGTTCCGATGGCCACGCCTTTTGACGAGAAATCGGTCGACCTATGCGTACGATTCGATATTCCAATCATCAAGATAGCCAGTTCCGATATAAACGATTGGGTACTCATTGAAGCGATAGCGAAGACGAAGAAACCGGTCATCGCTTCGACCGGGGGATCTCAGCTAAAAGATATGGACGACCTCGTCACGTTCTTCGAGCGCCGCAACATACCGCTTGCGCTCAATCACTGCGTCTCGCTCTACCCAACGCCCGACAGCGAACTCGATCTCAACCAAATCGACTTTCTTCGAGACCGTTATCCCAACGTCGTCATAGGCCTTTCGACGCACGAATACGGTGACTGGCATTCCTCGGTGATGATCGCGTACGCGAAGGGCGCTCGCACCTTCGAGCGCCACATCGACATCGACGCGGACGGCATTCCCGTGGCGAAATATTGCTCGTTGCCGGAGCAAATCGACGAATGGTTCCGCGCCTTCAACAAAGCCAAAGAGATGTGCGGAGGCGCGGGCACCACAAAACGGGTGCCTTCGGCGGCGGAAATCGAATACTTGGACGCACTCGTGCGCGGGGTGTACGCCAAACGCAACCTACGGACGGGCCATCATCTTACAGCCGAAGACGTAATCCTTGCCATTCCTCTACTTAAAGGGCAGCTCTCCTGTCGCGAGCTCATCGCGGGCGAGACGCTGGTAAAGCCGCTTCTGAAGGGCGAAGCGCTGACGCTCGACGCAATAGATAACGCGTATTCGAGAAGTCCGAGGCTGCGCGAGGCTATCGAGTCGCGCGGGCTCGATCCGACCGCACCGCCAGTCGTGCATTCTTTGAACGGAAATGCAAAAAGCGCAAAGTAGGAAATGAGGTACGCCGACGTCCTCGCGATCTGGCTAAAGGAGCTTGGCTACACGCATTGCTTCTTCGTTGCTGGAGGCGGCATCATGCACTTGCTCGACGCGGTGCGGACTCGCATGACCTGCGTTCCCGTCGTCCACGAGGTAGCGGCTGGTATTGCGACGGAGTATTTTAACGAGGTTTCTTCGAGCGGACTTGCCTTCGCACTTGTGACCGCAGGGCCCGGGGTAACGAACATCCTGACCGCAATGGCCGGTGCGTATCTTGAAAGCCGTCAGCTCCTCGTACTTGCGGGCCAGGTAAAGTCCGCGGACCTCGCCACCGGTGGAATTCGCCAGCGCGGCATTCAAGAGGTCGACGGCCGCGCCCTTGCCGCTCCGATAAGCGTGCATAGCATTCGCGTCGAGCGACCTATCGAGAAGAGAGCGTTCTGCGAGCCAATTTTGGAGGGACGCAGCGGCCGGCCGGGCCCCGTGTTCTTTGAAGTATGCCTTGACGCGCAAGGAACGTCGGTTGACCGCGCTGCGCTGAGCGCAGAAACGATTGCGCCCGATTTTGGGCTCAACGCTCCCGCCGTCGCGATCGCCGTTGCGAGCGCTGAAATCGTGGCGGAGAAAACGCGAAGCGCGAAGCGGCCCATTTGGCTCATCGGAGGTGGAGTTTCGCGCGCGACGGCGGCACGCGCCCTACCCGACTTGCGGGCGGCCGGCGTGCCCCTTATGACGACCTGGAACGGTGCCGATCGCATTCCACGAACCGAACCATCATACGTGGGTCGGCCGAACACGTGGGGACAGCGTTCCGCGAACGTCCTCCTACGACAAGCGGACCTGATAGTCGCATTCGGCACGCGCCTAGGGCTACAGCAAACCGGTTTCAATTGGCAAGAATTCGGAGCGGATGCCGAACTCGTACAAATCGACATCGATCCGGCCGAGCTCGCGAAGGGCCATCCGTACGTAGATCTTCCCGTCGCCGGCGATGTTAACCAGCTCTTACGTCGCGTGGCGCAACAGTTGTATCCCTCGTATGCCGAATGGCTCGAGTTTTGTCTTCACGTACGGAGCCTGCTACCACTGGACGATCCAGAGAACAAGACCGCCGCCGGGTTTATCAGCCCCTTCCAATTCTATCTTCGCCTGTCCGAGATCACGAACGGCGACGATATCATTGTGCCCTGCAGTAGTGGGGGCGCAAATTCGACGGCCATGCAAGCTTTCGAGACACTTCCGGGCCAGATCATGATCGTCGACAAGGGCCTGGCCAGCATGGGATACGGTTTATCCGGGGCCATCGGAGCCGCCTTCGCGCAACCCGGTAGACGCGTCGTGCTCGTCGAGGGCGACGGCGGATTCGTACAAAATCTTCAGGAACTCGCGACGGTCGACGTCAACGCCTTAAACGTAAAGATGTTCCTGTTTGCAAATGAAGGCTACGCGTCGATTCGAACGACGCAGCGCAATTACTTCAACGGATCCTATATCGGCTGCGACACGAAGACCGGCTTGGGTTTCCCGCATTGGGACCGCTTGTTCTCCGCATTCGACATTCCAATGATGTCGCTCCGCGAAGGATGGGGCGATGACCCGACGTTCTTGGCGCGGTTCTCCACCCCGGGAGCCCACGCGTTTCTCGTCCCGATAGATCCCGAACAGACGTATTTTCCGAAGATCACGAGCCGCGTGCTTGCCAACGGCAGTATGGAGTCGAATCCGCTTCATCTCATGTCGCCGGAGCTTCCCGTAGAAATCGCACGCGACGTATTTCGTTTCTTAACGGACGCGGATGGAGTTCGCCGACCAAGGTCGTAAAAGACGGCAGGGAGCGGTTGGCATTGACCGCCGAGTTCTACGCCGTCGAGGATGCGAAAATCACGTCGCCGCGCGCTCGATCCTTATC
>QGNH01000876.1_pt1 | contig 12090 bp, 5 predicted proteins | sample 1735481 | NCBI WGS metagenome assembly QGNH01 (sample SAMN09239004, study PRJNA386568) | Viral metagenome, whole genome shotgun sequencing project. | reverse complement strand
AAGCGCAGCTTTTGGGATTTGAGCTAATTTCTGCAAGAAAATAGCTGTTGCGGTTCTGGTGACAGAAAGCTATCTTCAAAATTCAAATCCTATAGAAAATAGCCTCTCTCGCAAGGAAATCAGAGGCTATTTCAGGCTAATAATAGCATACTCATTTGTGTTAATATCTTCCCCTTAAAGTTAGATATTTAGTTAGGCATACTTATTATTGTTTGCCAAAACGTCCAAAGTGTTGGGCATGATGGCCTAACAGAGTAGAATAGGAATAAATGCCGGAGCAAACAATCACTAGCCATCAGGCAAAATACTATGCCCATCTTTTGACGCGTAAAATCCCCTCTAATGACAAAGAGAAACTTATAACAACAATTTTAGATGCACAAGTTGAACCAAAGCCTCATCAGATCGATGCGGCTCTTTTTGCATTTAGAAGCCCGTTTGCTAGCGGAGCGATATTAGCTGATGAAGTTGGACTCGGAAAAACTATAGAAGCCGGACTTGTCATTGCTCAAAAGTGGGCTGAGGGGAAACGACGAATACTCGTAATCTGTCCATCGAGTCTGCGACAACAATGGAGGCAGGAGCTTCAGGATAAATTCTTTTTAAATAGCACAATTCTGGAAGGTAAAAACTATAACCTACACACCAAAGACAATCCCAGCCATTCACCATTTATTCAGCCCGAAGTAATCATCTGCTCATATCAGTTTGCAAGCAATAAAGAAAAAGACGTTTCGTTTATCAACTGGGATTTGGTGGTCGTTGACGAGGCCCACAGGCTTAGGAATGTATATAAGCCGAGTAACAAAACCTCAAACATCCTAAAAAAAGCTTTACAGAAATCACCAAAGCTATTGCTGACCGCAACACCACTTCAGAACAGTCTTCTTGAACTGTATGGCCTTGTTAGCTTTATTGATGAGCATGCTTTTGGTGATCAAAAAAGTTTTAAAGATCAATTTATAAACAGAGGGAACGAGACAACTCTTAGTGATTTACGAAAACGGCTACAGAGATTCACGTACAGAACCCTCCGCAAGCAGGTGATGGAATACATCAATTACACAAACCGTATACCGCACACACAAAGCTATCAACCATCAAAAAAAGAGCAAGAACTCTATGATTTAGTTTCAGATTATCTCCAAAGAGACATCATCTATGCCTTACCTGCAGGCCAGCGCCAACTAACAACATTAGTCATGCGCAAGCTACTCGCATCGTCATCATATGCTATTTCAAAAACTCTCCGTACTCTCGCTAGTCGGCTTGAAGCTGAAATAGCAAGCGGTAAGTTTAATAAACCCTCTGCTTTAACCGGATTTTTTAGCGACTACGAGCTCATTGATGAATTAGAGGACGAGTTGAACATTAATGACTCCATAGAAACCACCAAAGAGCAGACTATCGATTTAAAACTAGCAAGACAAGAAGTTCAGGATTTAAGGGAATACTCACGAATAGCAGAATCGATTACGCACAACAATAAGGCAGATGCTTTGCGACACGGGCTAGAAGCATGCTTTGATCAGCTACAACGTTTAGGCGCTCAAAAAAAGGCAATCATTTTCACCGAATCTACACGAACTCAAAAATACCTTTTTGATTTTCTTAGCAACAACGGCTTCGCTAATAAAATCGTTCTGTTTAACGGATCAAATACTTACCCAGCCACGACAGATATTTATCATAAATGGCTTACAGAAAATGAAGGCACAGATCGTATAACTAGTTCTACGACGGCGGATCGTAAAGCAGCAATCGTTGACGACTTCCGAAATCACGCTGAGATTATGATTGCTACTGAAGCCGCCGCAGAAGGGATAAACCTCCAATTCTGCTCCCTCGTGGTTAATTACGATCTTCCGTGGAACCCACAACGCGTAGAGCAGCGTATTGGTCGATGTCATAGGTATGGTCAAAAGCATGACGTAGTTGTTCTCAACTTTCTAAACGAAAGTAACGCCGCTGACATACGAGTGTTCGAGCTCCTAAGTGAAAAATTTAAACTTTTTGAAGGCGTTTTTGGGGTGAGCGATGAAGTCCTAGGAGCAATTGAATCTGGTGTTGATATAGAAAAACGCATTGCTACCATATACCAGACATGCCGTACACCCGAAGAGATTAAGGCAGAATTCGATCAACTTCAGAATGAGCTTGAAACTGAAATCAGCTCTAACATGCAGACTACTAAGCAAAAGCTACTAGAAAACTTCGATAAAGATGTCCACGAAAAACTACGCATAAGCATGGACCAGAGCCAAGAATACCTAAATAAGCATGAAAAATGGCTTTGGAATGTAACAAGACACCAATTAAAAGATCATGCGAAGTTTGACGAAGCAGATCACTCTTTCAAAATTATAAAATCTATTTTTATGCATAATGACGGCGAGCGTTATCAGATGAAGCCAGCTGTAGATGCTCATGTATACAGAGCAGGCTCGCCATTAGCACAACAACTTCTATTGCAGGCAAAACAAGAAGACACGCCGACTTCTTCGTGCGACATTCGATATTCTTCGTCAATTGAAAAAATATCAGCTTTAGAATCCTTACTTGGCGCATCTGGTTATCTTGCAGTTACAAGGCTGCACATACAAGGTACAAACGAAGAAGAACACATCCTCACAAGTGGACTCACAAATGACAATACTAAGTTGTCAGATGATCAATGCTCCCGCTTGCTAGATTTACATTTTTCAAATGTTAAAAATGAGGATGCATTACGGAATGAAGATCAAGGTAAGATGGACGCATTAGTGAGCCAAAGAGTTAAATCAAAGCAAGCAGAAATCGCCGAGCGAAATAATAACTATTTTGATGAGGAACTTGATAAGATTGAATCATGGGCAGAAGACAGAAAACTTAGCCTTGAGCTCAAAATCAAAGAACTTGATAAAGAGATTAAAACCAGACGAACAGACGCCAGAAAGCTCGTGAAGCTTGAGAATAAAGTTGAGGAGCAGCGAGCCATCAAAGATCTTGAAAAAAAGCGAAATAGTCTACGCCGAGAACTTTTCGACAAACAGGACGAGATTGATGATGAAAAAGATAAGCTTTTGGACAACGTACAACTAAGGTTAGAGTCCGAGTCAAGTGTCGAGAATCTTTTTGTATTAAAATGGAAGTTGATTTAGGAGCCATATGACCAAAAAGCAAAAGCTAGAACTAACTTGGATTGGCAAAGGTGATTCGCCGGTATTAGAGCCACGGATATTAATTGAGGATCCGACTAAGGAATTCGGTGATAGTGCAAGTGATAACATGCTCATACACGGTGATAATCTTTTAGCACTCAAGGCTTTAGAGCAAGACTATGCCGGTAAAATAAAGTGCATTTATATTGACCCTCCCTACAATACCGGTAGTGCATTTGAGCATTACGATGATGGGCTTGAACATAGTGAATGGCTGAATTTAATGCAGCCGCGGCTGGTGCTCCTGAAGGAGTTGTTATGCCTAAACGGGATACTTGCAGTACAGATAGACGATAATGAATTTGCAAGACTATATCTACTCTTGGCTGAAATATTCGGTGATAAAAATCTAAAAGTAATATGCGTTGAAATGAGTGAAGCAACTGGCGTTAAAATGGCCTCGGTTAAAAAACTAGGTACCATTCCTAAACTTAAGGAATATATAATCCTCGCAGGCCGGAACGGGGTTCGGAACCTAAAAGTTGAAAAAATCCCTAAAGATAAGTGGGATTTTGAATATAAGACCGTGTGCACGAACATATCAAAAGAAGAGTTAGAATTCATTAAAAATGTGTTAGAAGATGAGGCGCGATCAAATGATGATCTAGCAAAAGTTGACGATCTAGCAAAAAAGATAAAGTTTGAGAATATCAATACTTTTGCCAAGAGTCAGACTGGTACAAATGCAACAGACGATTGGCTTTACGAAAATGCCTACAGGATCGTACAATTCGCGACCTTAACTGGAGGAGCCAGGGATATTGCGGTCAATAAGAAAGCAACTACGCCGTCAGATCGATCGGCATTTTCGATATCCACACCGCAGAATAGAGCATACTTAATTAAAACGGATTTCAACCATGAAACGAGACTTCCAAGATGTAAGTTTCTTTTTGCAGATATATACCTTGAAGTCCATCCAGGTGACTTCTGGCAAGATATCAAAACCACTGGGCTAGATAACGAAGGGTCAGTCAATTTCTCAAATGGGAAGAAGCCCGAAAAACTTATTAAACGAATAATCAGTATGACAACCGATGAGGGAGACATAGTGTTAGATAGCTTTCTTGGTAGTGGTACTACAGCAGCGGTCGCACATAAAATGAAAAGACGCTGGATTGGTATTGAGCTTGGAGAACATGCTAATACTCATGCAGTGCCTCGGCTACAAAAAGTTATAAGCGGAGCCGACCAGGGTGGAGTCAGTAAAGAGCTAAGTTGGAATGGCGGAGGTGGATATAAATTTTATGAACTAGCACCTAGCCTATTGGTTAAAGATACTTTCGGCAACTGGGTAATAAGCGAGGCCTACGATGCAGATAAATTAGCACATGCCATGGCTAAGCAAGAAGGGTTCAATTACAAGCCAAGTCAGACTGTATATTGGCAACAGGGAGGTTCGACCGAAAAGGACTACATTTATACCACGACGCAATATGTAACCATAGATCTACTCGACTCAATACATAATGAACTTCAAGACGGCCAAAGCCTTTTAATAGCCTGCAAGGCTTTCGATACAGAATGCAAGGATCGCTTCGATAACATTACTATTAAAAAGATTCCTCAAATACTACTAGGGCGGTGCGAGTTCGGTCAGGACGACTACAGCCTCAATATTACTGAAGCTGTTGATGAAGAAGCTGGCGAGGAAAACGAAGAATGAGCGACCGTACTTCAATCCAGATTCAGCAGCGCCTTAGTCTTCGAAAGCCCCAAGAAGAAGCATTAAACATTCTTACCGAATTAGTGAAACGACTTGAGCTTAAGAAAGAAGTCGATGTAAATGCCGAGCTAACTAAAGTTCACGAACTATATCCGACAGCAACTGATTTTGAACGTGACTTCGTAAGTATATGTTTTGCGTTAGCTACGGGTGTCGGTAAAACTCGCCTCATGGGGGCATTCATAACTTATCTCACGCTAACAAAAAAGTCTAAGAACTTCTTTGTTATTGCCCCTAATAAGACTATTTACACTAAGCTCATTAGTGATTTCGGTGAAGCATCTAACCCGAAGTACGTTTTTAAGGGCATATCCGAGTTCGCCATTACCCAACCCCGGATTATCACGGGTGAAAACTATAACTCAGCCATTACTACGGCTAGAGCACAGATTACAGCTGGTTTCTTTGACAGCCAAATTGACATTCATATTTTCAACATCGATAAGATCAACAAAGATAAAGGAAAAGTTAAAAGCTTCAATGAATACATCGGCGAATCATATTTCGAGTATCTGTCTGGTCTAGATGATCTTGTCATATTAATGGATGAATCCCACCATTACCGAGCTGATCGTGGCATGACAGTCATTAACGAGCTGAAGCCAATACTAGGCTTAGAGCTTACTGCGACACCACAGGTTGAAACTGGCGGCAGAAGTATTAAATTCAAAAATGTAGTCTATGAGTATTCCCTCCGCAGTGCAATGAATGATGGCTATGTTAAAGAGCCCTTCGTTGCAACTAGAAGTAACTTCGACCCTCACCAGTACTCCGATGAAGAAATAGACATAATCAAGCTTGAAGACGGTGTAATGCTCCACGAGCAGACGAAAGCCGCGCTAGAAGTATACGCGCGTAATAATGGCCGGAATATAGTTAAACCATTTGTACTTGTGGTTGCTAAAGATACGGATCATGCAAAATCTTTGCGATCGGTAATAGAGAGTACCGATTTTTTTGCTGGATATTACAAAGGCAAAGTAATAGAAGTCCACTCTAAGGTTAGCGGTGACGAAAAGGATGAGAACATTGAAAGCCTAATTAACCTTGAAAGGCCGGAAAACACTACTGAAATAGTCATACACGTTAACATGCTAAAAGAAGGTTGGGATGTAACGAATCTTTACACCATTATCCCTCTTCGTACATCAGCAAGCGCCACACTGACTGAACAGACGATAGGTCGTGGTCTGCGCTTGCCATATGGTCAAAGAGTTAATGATTCGGGGGTTGATAGATTAACTATTGTCGCACATGACCGATTTCAGGCGATAATCGAAGAAGCCAACAAGCCGGACTCCCTTATACGTCGTGGCAACATAATTACAATCGAAGAAATGCCAGACCTCGAGCAACAAAAAGTTATTGTTAGCTCAAGTTCTAGTGCGTTCGAAGACTTTGATGAAACAAGAAAAGAGATTAAAGCAATCACCGATGATCGAGAACGAGCTAAGCGTAGCAAACAGCTCATTGTCGACCAAGCAACGCAAGAAGTAATTCTGTCTTTGGCAAATGATCACGTTCGAGTCGGGGCGCTATCAAATGATGACATCCGATCGAAAATTATCGAACAAGTAAAGGTACGCGTTGATAATGGTAGTCAAAGTGAACTATTTGAGAATGAAAACACCACTGCAATTATCGAAAATACCGTTGACCTAAAAATCGACACAGTACAAAAGAATATAATCGAAATACCCCGCTTGGCAGTTATGCCGTCTGACGAAGCAGTCGTTACGATAACTAACTTTGACCTTTCGGCTGACAACTTAAATCTACGTCCACAAGCGAACGATATCTACCTACAATCACTTGAAGATACCAATGCCCAGCTACAGACCATAGCAAATGACAAGGTAAACTATCACGAGAACGTAATAGAGAACGTCATTGTTTCTCAGCTGATAGATGTAGACTTCATAGACTACGAAGCAAACGCCAAATTGCTGTACAAGCTAGCCAGTCAGGCGATCGAACACTTCAGGAGTTATTTAGCTAGCGAGGAAGACATTACTAATGTCGTCTACACTCAGAAAAAAAGAATTGCTGAATTCATATCCGCACAAGTAGCAGACAACACAACAAGGCATCCTGTGCGCTATGACTTAACTCAAACGCTTCCATTTACACGTATATATGACAGCGCCTGCGAGCAAGTTAAGGGCGACCCTCTATATAACTACACTGAGACGATTACCCCAACTAGCGCTATTCGTACAAAAGTCTTCGTGGGCTTCAAAAAAGCGTGTCACGACAAATATAAATTCGACTCTAAGTCAGAAAAAGATTTTGCTACACTTCTCGAGAAAGATCCGACTAACTACATACTCAAATGGTTGAGACCCTCACCTATGCAGTTCACGATCATCTGGGGGCAAAAAGGCAGTAAATACGAACCAGATTTTGTTGTCGAAACTGGTGAAGTGATTTATATGGTCGAGATAAAGAAAGCCGATGATGTTAGCAGCGAAGACGTTCAAGAGAAGGCGCGAGCAGCTAAACTATACTGCGAACAAGCAAGTAGCTACAACGCTGAGCACGATGGCAAAAAATGGCAGTACGTAATTATCCCTCATGACAGAATTAGCCTATCCTCGAACGTAGTCGATTTAATAGAGGGTTTTATCCAATGATTCTTTTACGAAATAGGAGCTTATAGTGCAGAAATATAGTGTCAACCAACATACAATAAGTATTCTTCTAAGTTGGGTGGAAAGCGAAGCGATTGCCATCCCAGAGATACAGCGACCATTCGTATGGAGTAGCACTAAAGTTCGTGATCTTATGGACTCGTTGTATAAAGGCTATCCGATTGGCTACATCATCACTTGGAAGAATCCGGATGTACGCTCAAAAGATGGAAAATTATCAGATGGTCGAAAAGTACTGATTGATGGTCAGCAGCGAATTACAGCCTTAATGGCGGCAGTATTAGGCAGAAGCGTTATTGATAAGAACTATAAAGAAGGCCGTATCGTTATTGCTTTCAATCCCGTTACTGAAGAATTTGCAACGCGTACACCGGCGATTAGTAAGAATAGCTTATGGATTGACGATATTAGTAATGTACTCTCCAAGGATGCAAGCCTGCTACAGGCTGTAAGTGATTATATTGCAGCGAACCCCGAAGTGGATCGTTCGCAAATTGAGAAAAATTTCACTATGCTTGTCGACATGAAAAATAAGCCAGTTGGAGTTATCGACCTTGAAGGTGACTTAGATATTGAAACGGTAACAGAGATATTCATCCGTATTAACTCAAAAGGCGTGGTATTAAGCCAGGCAGATTTCGCGATGAGCAAAATTGCATCATACGGTTTGTTTGGAATAAACCTACGTAAGCTAATCGATTACTTCTGTCACCTTTCAGAAGCGCCGCAATTCTATAAGCACATAAGTGAAAATGATCACGAATTTAGTAGCACGGGGTATCTTGAGAAAATCTCTTGGTTACGTAGCGAGAGCGATGCATTGTATGATCCGAGTTACTCAGACCTGATTCGCGTGGCATTCATGAAAGAATTTCAACGCGGCAAGATAGCTGATCTTGTTAGCTTGCTATCTGGACGTGACTTTGAGCAGAGAATATACACACGAGAAATTGCAGAAGAATCCTATAAAAAACTCGAACGTGGCGTTCTTTCATTTGTGAATGAGTTTGATTTTAAGCAATACCTGATGATCATCCGTTCAACGGGATTTATCGATAGAGACCTGATTACTGCCCGCAACGCCTTGAACTTCACGTACATGTTGTACCTACATATGCGAGAGCAGAAGATAGACATGTCAATTATACAAAAAACCATTCGGCGCTGGTTTGTCGCGTGCATTATCACGAGTCGCTATACGTCATCGTCTGAAACCGTTATGGACGCTGACATACGGGCAATCGCAAAAAAAGGCGCAGAGGTCGTGCTGCGAGAGATAGAAGACTCGCAGTTGTCCCAAAACTTTTGGAGCGTATCACTGGTGCAAGAGCTTGATAAAGCATCTGTCCGAAACCCCCTGCTGAGTACGTTTTGGGCATCACAAATTAAAGCGAAAGATCGTGGCTTTTTATCCAGCGATATTACTGTTGCAGACATGATTGAGCAACGCGGTGACATTCACCATATATTCCCCGCCGATTATCTAAAGAAAAAAGGTTACGATCAGTATAAGATCAATCAAATTGCTAACTTTGTATACGCCGAAACGTGGGTCAATATACGTATAAGCAATAAAGCACCAGATGTCTACTTTGCTGAGCTGCTTTCTCAAGTGAGTGGTGGCGAACAGATCCACGGAGCAATCACTTCCAAAGAAGACTTAAAGAAGAATCTGGAGGAAAACTGCATTCCTGAGTCGGTGTTTAATATGACAGACGCGGATTATGACGAATTCTTAATGCAACGACGTAAATTAATTGCCAAGAAAATCAAAGAATACTACCAAAGTCTTTGAGATGACAATCTCCAAGTCCGATTACATGCTATTTCTGAAACACCCGGCTTGGCTGTGGATTAAAAAGCATGCTAAAACACTTCTACCGCCCATAGACCCTGCCACGCAAGCTATATTTGATACTGGCCATGAGTTTGAGCAATACGCTGAGGCGCTATACCCCGGCGGTGTAACGCTTGGTTTTAGTGACTATGATGAATACTTGTCTTTGCCTGAGAGAACCGCTCAAACGCTTGCTGACGGCACACACACGATCTTTCAGGGTCGATTCGAACACAAGCAACTAACTTTCATATGTGATGTCATACAAGTAGTTGATCATAAAGAAGTAGATCTCATTGAAATCAAATCTAGTACAAGCGCCAAGCCCGAGCATACAACCGACCTCGCATTTCAAATGGTCGTACTAGAAAAGTGCGGATTTACAGTTCGAAACATGTCAGTGATTCATGTAAATAATCAATATGTTCGCAACGGCGCTATAGATCCAAAGCAAATTACAGCCACTACGGATGTCACTGATGAAGTCAAAGCACAAAGAGATCTAACACTCATTAAGATCGACGAAGCGCTTCAGACGGTTTCACTCTCAGATTGCCCAGACATTTCTCCCCTGTATGCAGATAAAAAGTTCTTTGGCGAATGGCTAGAGATTTATAAACATATGAAAAATCCACAACCGGGCAGTATCTTTGATTTGTGCCAGATGGACGCTACAACACTTGAAAATCTACAGACTAATAACATTACTCTTATCAAAGATATTCAATCGGATTTTGTTCTTAAGCCAAATCAGAGATTACAGGTAGAATCATTACGCCAAGGGCATCCCACAATACAAGTAGATAAAATCAAGGAAATCCTAAAATCATTTACTTACCCTTTATACTTCTACGATTACGAAACATTAAGTAGCCTTGTGCCATACTTTGATGGGTTAAAACCATACCAGCAACTACCGTTCCAGTACTCTGTACATATTCTCGATAGCCCCAATGCTGAACTACGCCATGAAGAGTTCTTGCATCGAGATAACACAAATCCTGCTCAACCACTCACGAAAGCGCTTTTCACACATATAGGAGAAACGGGTACAGTACTTGCCTGGAATATGAGTTTCGAGAAAAGTTGCAATACTCTGCTTGGATCACTTGTACCAGAGTATGCGGAGGCCTATGAAAAGCTAAACAATCGTATCGTCGATTTAATGCTACCTTTTTCACAGAACTGGTATGTCGATGCAGACTTTTGTGGAAGTGCATCAATAAAGAAAGTTCTTCCCGTATTGATGCCGTCGTTATCCCATAAAGATTTAGACATATCTGATGGAACCTCTGCACAAAGACTTTGGATGGAAGCAGTTCTTGATGGAAAGCGTGACGGTGAAAAAGAAGAGATTCTTGATAATTTAATTAAATATTGTGGCCTCGATACTATGGCAATGGTGAAAATATACGAGAAACTTGCTGATTTATGATCCCTAATATTTACCTTGATACGCTGACGCGGGATCGTCTAAGTTGGTTCATCCAAACCCGGAAGCTCATCCTCTTCAGGCGGTGACATCTCCATCTCCTGTTCCTTGTCGGCATTAGTTTTATGGGGGTTGGTTATAGCAGTGTTTGTCGGCTTAAGCAGAGCGAAGTTTTTGCGCGACAACGCAATAACTACACTAGCGATTTTTTGATCGCCCTCATCATCTAGGAGCATGGTCTGCCCGGATACAGGTTCTTGCGCCTGCATTGCCGACAGCCGAGCATAGAAGTTGAATGCCGAAAGATTAGAAATCTCACCTTCTTCTACGTATGGAGTAAACAGAGGCAACAATAAGCGCTCGTCCTCCGGGTTGCCGGTTCTAAAGCAAATCACTGTACCCACGTTGGCCAAAATAACACTAACCATCTTCTGGTCTTTCTGCTGCGAAGTTGACTGCTCGGCCATAGTCATAAACAGTTTGTATTTCCGTGACTCGCTTAGCATTTGCACAAAAGAAGTGGTGGCAAAGTTTTGGAACTCGTCAACATACAAGAAAAACGGGCGACGTTCGGATTGCCGCAAGCGCGCGCGCCGCAAACTGGCAAGCTGCAACTTGGCAAGCACCGTAATACCAAACAGCTCTGATGTATCTTCTCCAAGTAAGCCTTTTGAAAAATTACAAACAAGTATTTTGCCGGAGTTGATAATGTCATCAAAATCAATGGTAGATTTTGGCTGCTCTAGTATGCGTTTAGCAGATGCTGAAAACAGAAAACGGCCGATCTTGGCAGTAATGCCTGCCGCCATCTTGACTCGCTGCATTTCACCGGCCTTGCCCAGCTCGTTTTTCCAGAAGTTAATCAGGTCTTTGTTATCGAGTGTTTTAAGAACCGACTTTCTGTACTGCGGGTCATTGAGCAGATCAAAAACCGTGAACAGGGTTGCACCCGGTACGGTTAAAGCGGTTTGTATGGTATTGCGCAGCACGTATTCGATGCGGTGACCGCCGGTATCTTCCTCGGAGAAAATCTTACGGAATACGGAAATAACTGATTCGGTTATTAAGTCTTTTTCGCGCATTAGCTCGTCGCCGGTAATGCCTTCCGGCAGTTCAAGCAAGTTTAACCCTATTGGGTAGCCGATGTCGTCAGGGTTGAAGTATACGACGTCTTTGGTGCGATTTTCCGGTACGTGCTTTAATATCGTTTCGGCCATGTCGCCGTGCGGGTCAACTACCGCCAA
>QGNH01001484.1_pt4 | contig 12091 bp, 15 predicted proteins | sample 1735481 | NCBI WGS metagenome assembly QGNH01 (sample SAMN09239004, study PRJNA386568) | Viral metagenome, whole genome shotgun sequencing project. | reverse complement strand
AGATAGCCACATAGAACATCTTCGCGATCACGGTACCTGCGGGAAGGGAAGGGAGAGTGAATCCCGACCAGATTATTTCCTGATCGTAGGTATCAACTTCTGTATCGCTTTGCTTCGATAAGAGTGCGTTCACGGTGCCGTTGACGCTCATCTGGCTTGTGTTGCCAGCACTCGCTCCGCCTGTGGCCACCACGGTGCTGGGATAGGCCCATGCAACGATTTGCCCCTCAGTGGGCGCAACCGGCGGATAAGCGAAGGCCGGTTCGGCGCCAGTGATGGCGACGGGCGCGTTGCTTGGCCGATCGCTGAAAAAGTAGAGGTTGCCATTCGTGTCCTGAATGTCGAGCAGGTTCACCTGAGCGACGCCGGTGCGTGAGCCGCCCGTGGCCAGAAGTGGTGCTGGGTAGGAGATCACCTCATCACCTCCAGCGCATACCAGCTCACCGCAGCGCCCGTGGCAGCGACGTTCTGTGTGCCGTCGCAGTTCACCTGCACGCGATGGATGTCCAACGGCAGGTTTTGCTGTGTGACCACGATCTGCGGACCGATGTCGGTGGCGTTGTAGAGATCGACCGTCTCCAGCAGCACGCCATCTATATATATGTCCGCTTTGCCAAACTCCGGCCCCTTGAGCATGTAGAGCCGGAAGCCGTAGCCACGGTATTCGTAGCAGGCCCAGTCGCCCAGCGTGCCTGGATCGTCCATGGTGACGTAAGCCGTGCCCACCGTACTCAAGCTCACATGCTCGGTGCCTTGGGCGCCGGCGACGGCCGCGCGCGCCGTCTGTGTCCAAGCGCCGCTGGTGGCCAGCTTTTGGTCGCCGAAATCGTTGGTGACAAAGAATGCGATCGCATCGTTGGCCCAGTCGCTGGGAAACGCAACCATCTGCTGCTGCGGCATCTCCTCAAAGGTCACATTCTGCACATCCCACATGCCGTTACCCGTCTCGACGGGTACGACCTCTGTGGTGAAGCGGCCGACGTACTGACGGCCTCCGCCATCGTGATCGATGATGGTGAAGAAGCCGTCCTCGTATTGCTCGTAGTACCACTTGAGCTTTTGAACGCAAGCCCAGGTGCGCGTGAGCCAGGTGAGATTAAAGGTGTGCCCGGTGTTTTGCGTCTCCCGCGTCCAGGGCGTCCCGCCCACGGCCTTTTTGTTGAGCTTGGTGCTCGTGCGCTTGCGCGTGAAGCCATAGTTGGGCGTCATCGAATCTTCGATCGATTCGTCCCATACTGTCGTCGGGTTCAGAATGTCCGTGGCCGGCATCAGTTCATCCCTCCGCCCGAGTTCTCCGCGTAGCTGTCATTCACCGCCGAGCGGATATTGTGCTTGTACTTGTCGAGGAACTGCGAGACGCCCTTTGCGTCGATGGCATGGACGTGCAGATGCACATCGCCCATCGAGGTGGACTGCACGGGCATTTTTCCGCCGTTCCCCTCGGTCACGGCTTTAGTGATCGCGCTGTTATCGACGCTCGAAAAGATGCGTTCGCCGGCGTGATTCATGTTCAAGCCCGTCTCTGGAACGTAGGGCGTGCCCGTCGCGTAGGAAGCGCCCGAGGCGGTGTACATGCTGCGCCCGGCCTTTTGCTCCGCATCCAGCTTGCCCATGAACTCTTTGATCTCCGGCTTGATGGTGTTCTGGTAGTAGCGGCTGTCGGCCGAGCCCATCTTCTGCGTCGTCTTCGCCGCCTCCATCTGCAGGCTCTGCGCGTCGGAATAGGCGTCGAGATAGTTCATGCCGCCTTGCTGGTAGGAGGAAAGATCGCCGGCGATGCGCGGCCGCACAGTCTTGAGATCATAGTCGCGAGCCGCATGGCTGCTGCCGATGGCTCCCACGACCGCGCCGGCCGCTGCGCCGACCAACGCGCCCACCGGACCTGCGATCTCCATCCCCATCTCGGCGCCGCTCATTGCGCCCTTCAGTCCGCCGCCTACGCCACCGCCGCTTTCGTGCGCGCCCCACACACCCATGGCGCCTTGCGCCGCTCCGGTTACGTTTGCCTGAGAGAATCCGTCGCTCGTCATCGAGCCGTTGCCGCTGGAGGTTTTGGTCGGGTCTCCTCCGCTCTTGCCGTTTCCACTTTGCCCTGAGAAATCCTTCCCGAGCTGCTTGGTTAGGGCAACTCCCTGCGATGCGTCGCCGAGTGCGCCCTTCACCTGGGCGCTTTTCGATGGGCCAGGTCCTACGCCAGGCTCGGCGAGACCCGAAGCGATACTTCCCGCAACGCCGGCGCCCGCGCCGCCAACGGTCGAACCGCCAGCACTCCAGGCCGAGGAGCCGGCAGACGTGGATGGTGCGCCCGCGCCAAAGCCTCCGGTTGCGCCTGTAACGCGCGGAGCGAGCAGCGTCGTGCCGCCACCAGGTCCAACGCCACCGCCGCCGCCGCCAGGGCCGCCGCCAGGCCCACCGCCGCCTGTAATCATCGCGCTACCTATATGGATCGTGGCGGAAGTGATGCTGAAGGCTTTCTCCGCCGCGCCGTGCGCGCCGTGGCCTGCTGACATTTCCGCCTTCGCGTCCGCGCCTGCGCCTTTGCCTTTTTTGCCGAAGACGCCGAAGCCCATGCCGCCGAGAACGTCGCCGAAGACGCCGCCCGCGCCACCCTTGGAGTCCGCGCCCGCTCCACCCTTGCCGCCCTGGAAACGCTGAAACAGCGATGCGGCCGCTTCGCCCGCGGCCTTGTCGCCCAGCTTGGCAAAGTATTTTCCCGGATGCTCCATGCCTTCAAAGAATCCGGTGAACTCGCCGGCCATCTTCTTGCGGGCCTCGCTTGCGGCCTCGATCATCTGGCCGTTGGCTTCCATCTGCGCCGCCGCCACGCGCCGGTTGTAATCGTCCTGCGAGATCTCCTGGGAGTTTAGCTCATCCAGATATTTTTGCTTACGCTCCGCCAACTCAGCGCCGATGGCGGCCGTCTTCTGTTTCTCGGCCGAGAGGAACTTGACCCGCGCCTGCTCTTCGATCTGCGCCGTCTCCTGGGCGTTCTTCTGGGTCAGCTCCTTAGATTGGCCAGTCTCGCCGGAGGCGATCAGCCCCTGGCCACGCTGCAACTGCGAGAGGCCCGCGCCGTATTGAGCAGCACCGCCCGGCGTGGAGCGGTCCATGTGGCCATAGGTTTCATCGAACTTCTTTTGTAGCGCATCGAGATGCTGAGCCGCCTCAGCGTGGATCCTCGCAAAGCCCTGCACCTGGTGCGCGGCGGTCGAATCATTGAGCGCGTTGATCTCCTGGGCGAAGCTGCGCTGCTGCTCTTCAATCTGCTGATTGGTTTGCTGGTTGGCATAAATAAAGCGTTTCGCGCGTTCTGTCGGATCGAGATTTTCGTCCGCGTTGATGTCCGCTGCGCGGTTCGCGCCCTCAGCCTGAGTTTTCTGAATGCCGGTCATGCCGGCCATGGAGGCCATGCGGCCCATCTTCTCGGTTTCAGACTGCTGCGCGCGCAGCCGATTCATCTCCTCGTTGTGAAACTTCGCGTGAACGTCCGCGACCGCCTGGGCGCTGGTGATGCCTCGGCGCTTCAGATCCTCGATGGCCTCCGCTTCCTGCAGGTGATAGAGCGCGGATCCGCGCAGCCCGGATTCCAGTGCCTGCTCGTGGAGGCGCGCCAGCTCGGCGACTTGCGACTTGGCGTCGCTGGTGTGGCCTTTCCGGCTGTCGGCAAGCTCAGTGTCGGCCTTGAGCGTTGCAATGGTGACGGCGCGGTTCTCTTCGTCCGCGCCGGCATTGGCGGCTACGGGGTTGCGCAGCGCTCTGTCCTGTTCGGTTCCATAGAATCTTTCTTCGTGCGCTTTTTTCCGCGCCTCTTCTACCTGGAAATCGCGTTTTGCTTTTGGCCGGGCGGATTCCGGCATCTTTGAAATATCAGCCTCGCGTTGCGCCGACCAAAGCTCAATGTCGCTCGACCTTTGCTTATGGGCCTGCTCGGCCTCCGCTGAATGCTGGAGCGTATCTAATTTCTTTTGCCATCCGATTGCTGTGTCAGCGGCCGCAAGCTGTTCATGCTTCGCGCTCCACAGCCAGGTTGCGCCGGCGGTTCTCGACAGCTCGGTATATCTCCTGACCGCCTCCGAGGCCTCGTCGATGCGCAGCCGCGTGGTCTCAATCGAGTGCGTGTTTCCGAAGTTCTCGTCTTTCGTTTTTGCGACTTCGTCCCGATAGTCCTGCGTAGCCTTGGAGAGGCCCGTCAACTCTTTCCACAGCTTCTGCGCCCCGGCGACAGCGGCGGTAAAGATCATGGCGCCAATCTGGATTGTGGCGAAGCCGATCATGGCTGTGCTGAGAGTGCTCAATACCGCTTGCGCGGCCTTGCTCTGGCCGATCAACGTAATCATGGCGCGGGGAAGGCGCACGCCCATCTCTTCAGCGGCCAGGCGCGTCTTCTCGGTTGCGGAAAGCATTCCCGCGCCGGCCTGCCTCATGCCTTGCTCGACCTGCGCGCCCGAGCGAGTCCCGGCCGCCCCCAGCTTGTTCAGGTTCTGCTCAACGCCGGAGAGCACCTGGCTGGAGGTGTTGTCTACAACGTTCACCGAGATTTGAACCGCGCTGGTCTCTACCGACATGGGTTATGCCTTCTTGCGTTGGAACTTGCTGCCACAGCCGGGGCATTCACGACCAAAGCGATTCTGCTGGCGCTCGCCGCAGGCGGTGCATGCCGGATGACGAGCTTTAAACGCGGAGCGAGCGCGATGGAGGGCGAGCAGGCCCTCCGCCTCAAAAGCAGCGAGATCCACCGATGCAACGCCAATGCCCGCTTGCTGGAGAGCTTCGAGATGCAGCAGATGCTCGCCAAAGCGGTAGTAGCCCCACGCCAGAGTGCGCGGCGGAACCTGGCGCTCCATCCGCTCGATTGTCTCGGGGCTGGCGCCTTCGGAGTGGATGCGGCTGCGCACGAAGTCGCTCTCGAAGATCTCTTCGAGGGCCATCCGCACGCCTTCCGCATCTTTCCAGACATCGATCATCTCCGCGCTCGTTACGCTTCTTCTTCGACTTTGGGCGCGGCGGGCGCGAAGAGCACGTCCACGGCCGCAACCTTGTGATACGTGTCCATGAACTCGACAATGCCCTCGCGGTCCGGAGCTGCGCCGTCCACCGTGTAGCCTTCGACGCTCACGATCAGCTCGTCGTAGAGATCCGCCAAGGTAGCTTGCGCGCCCAGCCATTGCGTCTTGCCGTTGCGGCTGCCGCCCACCACGCGCGAGCGGCTGCTATCGCGCGAGACGCGGCGCTGCTGCTCTGAGGTGGGCGATATGAAGTTGTGGCGCAGACCCTTGAACTTGCGCATGATGCCATCGTCGCCGGCGCTCCACACCGCATCCAGGAATACCGACTCCTGGCCAAGCGAGATCGGATCGTCGTCGGAAGGCTCGCTGGCCGAAACCGAGATGATGGCGTTAGCCACGCCCAGCCGATGCGAAAGAGGCAGCATCGATTTCCAGCCTTCAACCTGGTCGATGCTCGTTTTCCCATCCGGCAACGCGTAGCCGCTGGCGGTCGTGAGGCTTTGCTCCACCAGGTCGAGCCGCGCGGCGCTGCTGTCGAAGCTGTCCACGCGCTTGCCGTTCTGGTTTTCCGAGGTGGAGAGTATGCCCTCGAAGTAGCGCAGCCACAGCTTTTTCGGGATGCGCGCGAGGGTAAGGGCGTATTGCTTGCCGCGATCTTCGATGACGATGATCCGCGGAGCTTTCAATTCAATGGATGTAGACATAGGTTCCTTCTTTCATTTGGGATTTTCGACACCCCAGCGACGAAGACCTGTCGCCGGGGACCCCGTAAAGGGCAGTGCCAGAGGGTTGAAGGAACCCTTGAAGCTGAAGCCCCGCGCAGGTCATGCGGAGCTTCCGCCGCGGCGAAGGGGTGCCACGGATGATGCAGAAAATGGGGACGTGTGAAAAAAAGAGGGGGCGCTTCCCCGACGCGCCCCCGGAGGAAACTTTAAACGCCCGGAGCCGCCAGATATGAAGCGACGGAGTTGATCACCCCGATCGAGATAGGAGGGACTCCAGCCGCCTGGTAGTTGGTGGTTTCGTCGTTCTCCACCTGCCAGACGACCATGTCGCCGTCAAGGCCCAGCTTCGTCGTCTTCAGGTGCATCTGGGGTACGGAAATCGTCAACTGCGCATCCGCCCCGGAATTGACGCCCAGCTCGTAATCGCACGCCGTGTCGTTAGCAAAGCGCGTGTAGACATCGTCGGTGTCCTTGGCCGCGAAGGTTGTCGCCAGCGAGAACTTGGGATTTCCCTTGCGGACAAATATCCCGTAGAGGCCGCCACCCGGCGCGCGGTGAGCAACAAGCTGATTCTCCAGCTTCAGCGTCGTGCTCATGTGGCGCCCGACCAGGGACGCCAGAGCGCCAACGGGCCCGAAGGTCAACACGGCGTCCGACCCCAAAAGATAAGTCTCCGCTGGCGCGACAGGCAATGTGCCGGTCATCGATCCGAGGATCTGAATGCCGGTGCCAGTCATGCCGATCTCGATCATGATGGCGCCAAGCTCGTTGATGGTGAGGGTGAGATCGCCGACGCACATGTCCGGGCACTTGTAATGCACGTCCTCGGTGTCTTCCATATAGATCGTCGTCGGCACTGCCGTGCGCGTCGATTCATCGAAGGTGAAGGAATGCGCGTAAGGCGCGGCAACTCCGACCACCGTGTCGGTTCCCATCAGAAACGCCAAGGCATAACCAGCCAGCCAAGGAGAGAGTTCAGCCTTGAAGGCGCTCAAAGCTGTCTCGTAGCTGGTGATTTGTCCGTTGGTGGCGAAAGCGGTGCCTTTGCCGGCATACGCAATATCGGTACGCCGCGTGATCTTGCGTTCGAGCACAGCCGCGCCGTCGAAGCGCTGGCGTTGAGTGAGCGCGGCGTCGGCCAGGGCGGTATTCCAGGCCGCCTGCGAGTTCACGCTAAGCATCAGGTTTCGGGCTGTTTTCCATTGCGAAAGAAAGTTGTATGGACCGGGCATTACTTCACCTCGACTTGAGATTCAGCGGCCTTCACGGCCGTAGGCTGTGGCGCATCGGTGTGGCTTGCAGCGGGAGAGATGAAACGTCCCGGCGCGGGAGTGGGCTTCTGGGGAGCCGCTGGATCCGCGACCGGAGCCAGGGCCAGAATTTGAGATCCCTGATAGGTTTTAAGAGAGAGTGTGCGCCGCCACTCGCTGCTGAGCACCTTCACCGGCTGCCCAGGCGTGAAACAGTAGTTAAAGTGCGCGTTGCTGATGCGCACTGAGGTGCTTTCTGAAAGGGCGATACCCGCCGGAGACAACTGCACTTGAACAAAGTCAGAAGGGTTCATACTGTTCCTCCGTTAGGGCCGTCGAATTGCGCGATGCCGCTGATAAGCACGGTGATGGCGAAGAGCTGATCTACCGGACCGCCATCGTCGGGAATCACAAGAGAAACGCGCTTGATCTCCAGAGGCATCGACCTGGTGCCATCGGCCAGAGCCAGGCGCGCGCCGGCGAGCTGATTGAGCGCAACCGCGACCAGGCCCAGAATTTGCAGGCGTTCGTCGGCTTTAGAGCGGAGGCTGGATTCAAAGCAGAGCACGTCGAAGAGCAGCCCCGCTTGGTAGGTAAGCCGCTGGTTATCGCGCAGGTTGCTGTAATCGGAATCGCTGAACTGGATGCGCAGCGACGGCGGCTTGAGCGCGAGCTGGCCCTGGTCGTTGAAATCCTTGCTGTTGACCGGATTCACATCGACCGACACGGGAGCATCGACGGTGCCATAAGCCGCGGGCATCGCGCTCTTGAGCAGCGCGATCAGAGCAGCCTCGACGTAATCGATGCGAAATTGCGAGGGAGCGCCCATCACTGGCCTCCCAGGCCGGCAGCGGACCGCGCCCGCCGGATGTAACCGTTGACCAGGCTCTGGATGCGCTGAGGATCTTCGGGACGAAAGACCAGGTAGGGCCGCGCGGGGATGTTCTGGTGGCGTGTATGGCCGGGGACGTGGATCTTCACCTGGTTGCGCGGGCCACGGATATTCAGCGAGCGATTGCCGAGTTTGCCTTTGCCGAGCGCCGCGGAGAGCCGCGCGTAGCTGTGCTCTTTCACGTTGACCGTGGCGGCATCTTGTTTTGAAGTGCGCGGGCCGATGCCAACCGAGCCGCGATCGCGCGAGCCGAACTGATGCACGGCCGCATATTTCACGTTCGTTGAGAGAATCACCTGGTCCGGAGAAGTCTGCGCGATCCCTATCGAGTTCAAAAGCGTTCCTGTCATGATGAGCAGCTTGTGACCGGAGCCGTATCTTTTAGGGTCGCTTTTGATGGTCGAAGGCGCCAGGGGCATCCAGGAATTGGCCGGAGAACCCTGCTCGCGGAAGGTGCGCCGGATGCTCACCAGCATAGACATGCCGATCTGCTGCATCAGCTCACCCTTCGCTTGGAGCGAGAGGCGGAACTTACCCAACGCGACTTTCACGTTGGCATCATCGACCTGGATGACTTCCGCGCTCATACGAAACCTTCGATGTTCTTGTCGCTAAAGTGGAGATGGTGATCTTTCTTTGAGATCGTCGGACCCCCCAGCGAAACCTGCGGCTGGAGAGCCGTGGAGGGTTGATCGAGCGAAGCCTTGGCCGCGGCAATGTCCTTGAGAAAGCTGATCGCCTGGTCAAAGCGCTGCTGCACCGTCTCGCCGATCGTGGTCTCGCGCCGCCTGGAAAAAAGCAGATAGACCGCAATGTCCAGGGTCAGCGCCTTCACATCGTCCGACTGCTGCAGCGGAGTGACATAGCGCATCCGGCAGTAGCTCTCTACGCGACCTGAAGCCTCTTCGAGCGCCGCCGTGACCGTCGTGGTGTTGATTTCACCAGTGTTGTCATCGTCGGTCAGCTCAGTCAGGTCCTTCGTCGTCATGCGAAGAGGGATCAGATCGGCTTGGGTCGCGTAGGCCATGCAGCTCCGGAGTTACTTGCCTTCTGTATCCGCCTCGACGACTCCGCGAGCCAGCAGCGTTGCGGCCTCGGTTTCGGTGAGACGAACGATAGATCCCACGGTCACGATGCGGTGGCCAAACAGCACGCTGGCCAGCACCTTATAAGGTTTCGTTGCCTTGGGCTTGGCCGCTTCAGGCTTCGCCGCGTTGGACTTGTTTTCCGGCTCGTGCTTCGCCACTTTGTTCTCCTCTTGATTTGCGTTGGCCGCGGCCATTGAAGACCGCGGCCGATGCGATTCCTGGGGGCGGCTCAGGCTCCGGTTTTGGTTTCGGTTTTGGTTTGGGTGTCCGTCTTGACCTCGGCTTCGTGAGACTTCCCAACATCGGACGGCGCGGGCTTGGCCGCGTTGGGCGCTTCCGGGTTCGGCTTCTCGACGTCCCGCGTCGATGTGTCGTGAGTCTCTGTGGTCTTCGTGTCCGTCGTAGGCTTCGCGTCGGCGTGGACTTCCGTTGTCTGCTCGGTGTGAGAGCTGTCTGTCATCGTTGACCCTCCTTCGGGGTGTTTTCCGGGCGCGGATTAAAGACCGCGGCCGGGATCGTTCGTTCACCTCAACGGGGAGGAGTTTCCTCCTCCCCGTTGATATGGTTTAGCCCTCGATGTCGCCGGGGATCGTGCCCATGGTGGGAGCGATGCTCAGCGCGTTGAGAATGGGGATACCCGTCTCCTGCGCGGTGGCGCGCAGGTCGTAGTACCAATCCACGCTCTGCCAATACTTCTTCTTGGCCAGGTGCGGATCGATCCATTCGAGAACGCCGTAACCGTCCACGGTCGAGGGAGGCGCGGCAATCGTAGCGCCGTTGCCGTCCGTTCCACCGGTCCAGACGAAAGTCTTGGCGCAGGAAACATCGTCTTGCGTGGGCGCGGCTTGCGCGTAGCCGAGGAAGGCGTTGCTGCCCCACACCCACGAGGCAACGTTCTGCCGGTTGAGCAGGATGGCGCTCCCCTGGATGCACTTCACGCGGAAGACCGACGAGAGCTGATCGAGGGAGATCGAGCCGGCCACGGTGTACTTGAAGCGGTTGATGATGTCCGGATGGTTCTGCAGCGCGACCACAACTGGATCGCTGAGCAGTAGGCTCATGTCCGCATCCTGGATGCCAGCCTGGCGCAGAATTGCCTTGAGCGCCTCGACCTGCACGATAGGATGCGAGCCATCAGTGCCCACATCGGGGACCGACGGGTACTTGTCCCATTGGTTGTTGGTCCCGGCGCTGAGGTCGGTGTAGTTGGGGAAGTTGGTCTCGCTCAGCAGCAGCCTGGCAATCGCGACTTCGCGGTCGAGATTGATTTGCTTGATGAGCTGCTGGGTGAGCTGCTTACGCGTGGAGAAGCCCAGGCCGAGGCCGTAGCTCTCACTCTCGAAGGGCACATCGCCCTGGAGCGCGTGGCTCTGCGCCATGTACGGCGCGGTCGAATAGCTGCGCCGCACAGATTGCGGCTCGTCGCCTGGGGCGCGGAGCGTGGTCCCCGGCAGCTTGAAGTCGTCGCGATTCCACACGACGTACTGGAAAGACTGCCGCGCCACAGGCACGCGCGGGGCAAAGGTTTCGCCAACGAAGGCATTGTTGCGGAACTCCTTGGCGAAGTTCGACAACGCCACATTCAGAGCCCCAGCCGGCATCGTTCCAACATAGCCGCCCATTTACATCCTCCTGCCGCTTGCGCGGGTCGATTTCCGTTTCAGTGCGCCGCCAGGCGCTTGGCTCATCACTAAGCGCCTGGCGGAAAAAGTTAGGCGATTGCCGCTACCAGGCCGAAGAGCCCCGGCACGAAAACGCAGATGTAATCTCCCGCGTTCGGCGTGGTCTCAAGCGCAATAGCCACCACCGGTTGTCCTGCGGACGCCGGCACAAGCTGGCCGGCGGCGTTGTTGGTGAGCGCTAGCGGCGCGGACGGAATAGCTGCGCCAACCTGGCCCACCGTTTGGCCGTGCTCGATCACAGAGATCGCTTCGGTGGTAGAGATCGCATCTTCCTCGATGATGCCGATGCAAGGCGAGTTGGCCACGCTGGCCACGGCGGCATGATAGACATCCGTGCCATAGACAACGGCGAGGCCGCGGGTAAAGCCGGACGAGCCGCCGGGGATCAGGCTTTCCTTGATCTGTACGCCCTTCGGACCCTTGGTTTCAGTGTTGATGTTCGTCATGACTTGCCCTCCTTGGGCCTGTGAATTTCAGAGGTTGCGGGGCCGGTCTTGCTTTCGATTTTTCCGGCCCGCTGGTGTATCTCGTTAGACCGCGCCAGCCGAAGAGCCGCTGGCTACCGTCAACTCGGGATGCTCTTCCGCGACCTCCGAAAGCGCTTCGCTGAAGCTGATCTTCTTTTCCTTCTGGCGCGCCCTGGCCGCGTTGGTCAGCGGATCGCCGCTCGCGGTCTGCCCGCGTCCAGCCTGAGCGCCTTCCACGAATCGGCCGCCGGAAACAATCTTCGGCAGGCCCTCCAGGAAGAGCACCAGCGTTTCCAGCGTGGTGATATTCTTCTTCGCGTCGCCCTCGCCGAACTCGACGGTTGCGGTGGACTTGGCCAGCTCCTCGAAGACCGGGCCGAGGCCCATCTTCTCGAACGCTGGAGTCCACTTGCCTGCGCTCTTGAGCTTGGTGATGGCCGCCGTGGCGCGCTGCTTTACTTCGCCGCCGGCGATGGCCGTTTCACGCTCCGCAAACTTCGTGGACTGCGCTTTCAACTCGGCCTCCAGCGCAGTTACTTTTGCCTGAAGCGGAGCAGCGGTCGCGGTTGCGGCGTCGGTAGCGATGCGCCTGGCATCGTCTTCGCTGAAAGTCTTCGGTTGCGCGGAGCTGCTAAACAACTCGGCGAAGTAGGCCTTGATCTGTTCGGCTACGGTTTTCGTTGCGTCTGCCACTACGTCATCCTCCCCGAAGTCCACCTCGATGAACTTCGATCCGTGATCGTTGAATGCAAGGTCCTGCAAACCCTTGACTTCGGGCGGCTGCGCGCCCAGGTAGGCGACATGCCGCAGGCCGGTGATGTTGCCGTCCGCGTCACAATAGAACGCGGCCGAACGCTTCTTGAAGCGCCCCGCCTTGCGCGCCTCGTCAAACTTGGGATCGACCTGCTTTTCGCGCGCCAGCAGCTTGTCGCCATCGACGGCCAGGCTCTCAATCCAGCCATAAGCCGGCTTGTCGTCGGC
>QGNH01001685.1_pt1 | contig 12108 bp, 11 predicted proteins | sample 1735481 | NCBI WGS metagenome assembly QGNH01 (sample SAMN09239004, study PRJNA386568) | Viral metagenome, whole genome shotgun sequencing project. | reverse complement strand
TTCTTGCCCTGGCGGCCCATCTCCGCGTCCAGAATGTTCTTGCGCATCACCGCGTCGGCCGGATCCGCGTTGACCCAGGCATTGGCCATCGCCTCCTGTTTGGCCAGCGGCTCTTTCTCGATCACCTGCAAACCAGCGACGACTTCGCGAGTCAGCGCGCCCATTTTCGCCAGCATATGCGAACGCGCGTTATCGTTCGGCGCGCCGGCGACCATTTTGGCGAGCGTTTCTTCGGCGACCGGCGCCGGCGCCATCTTGATCAGCGGGATCTCCTCGTTACCGAACTTCGCGTTCCACACCGCGCCCTTCAGGTCCGCATGTCCCAGAGCGAGCCATTCGTCCCGTACCTGCTTGCGTAGCGCGGGATCGACGCTCTTCAACAGAGCATCCTGCCGATCGAGCTCCTGCTTGAACATCTGGATATTGATCAGCACCTCGGATTGCGCTTCCGGTGTTTTCGCCGCTTCGACGAATTTGCGGAGGTTCTCATCCACGGCGGCTTGCAACTCGGCCTTGGTCGGGGTGGGAGCGGTTGTCACGGGCGCCTCCTGTTTGATGATCGGTTGGGTGATGGCAGTCGGTAGAGCGGGGGTCGAACCGGCTCGACGTCGGAGTCCCGATGCGGCACGAGGTTGTTTCAGACGAATGGGCTTCGGTTCGGACGGCGATGTATTCGATAGCACACGCGTCCCGAGCGTGACGGCATCATCGCCCACCATGCCGGCGAGCATGCCGGCGGTACCGAGAATGTCGCTCATGCCGCCACCGCCAGGAACTGGCCGCGCCTTGGAATGAACCGGAACAGCAACGTGCACCTGCAGTTGGAACTGATGATGCTGTTTGCTACAGTCCAGCCGCCAACGGTTTGGACATCATAGACATGCCCCGAAAAATGCTGGACCTGGATATCAACGATCTCGTCCGGCGTTATTCCAGCACTTCGGTTAATCAGTTGGCCAAGGAAATTGGCATCAGCCGACCCGCGATCGAGCGCCGCCTCGTAGCGGCTGGCCTTACACTTCGCGGCCAATCCGATGCTGAGACGTTGAAATGGCGCGAAATCAAAAAGGACCCGCTCAAAGTTCGAAGACAGGTCGCCTCCGCCCATCGAGCTCGAAGGGGGATGAAAGACAGGACTGACGTTCAGATCGCTCGTGCTTTGACGCGCGCCGCTCGACTTACTCACCGAGGATGTTTCGAAGATGAGGTCGCGGCCTGTCTCCGTTTGCTCGGCCATGAAATTTCGCAACAATTTCCGGTCGGCCCATTCAATATCGATCTTGCCCTTCCCGTGAATCGCGTCGCCGTGGAGATCGCCAACTCCCAACTCCAGTTGCGTGGCACCTCTTCCACGAACCCGAAGCGCGTTGAATACATGCTCGATCGGGGCTGGACCGTCCTGCTGATCATTCACGATCCCCGGCGAAGAAGTCCGTTTAATGTCGGGAGCGTAGCGCAACAGGTGCATGCCATTGCGAAGCGCACCGGCCCGGATCATGCCCTGGGGGGTCATTATGGGATGGTTCGGGGTAACGGGCAATTGCGTCCCAGATTTCAAGGTTATCTCGACCATCGGCCCATCATAGGCGACACGCAAAGCTCCCAGAATTGATCCTTCGACCTGCACACCAGCGGGAAAGCAGTTAATGACTTCCTTGGCCACCGCGTTGACATCGAGCGGCCAGCGGATCGTGTTTCCGGCTGAAGTGATGAACGGCGTCTCCATGCCACGAACCTCGTTTCCATTCAGATTGTGGTGAGTGCACCGCGTGTGCTCATCGTCCGTCGCCAGCCAGCCCTTGATCACGTCGAGCTCGGGATTTTCGTCCAGCACCTGCTGGGCCCGTGCAACGCCACCGAACGAGGTCGCGCGCAAAGCCTCCGTTCGAGCGATCGTCCGGGCGCGCAGCGCGATGAACCGGCGATGATAGGCGTCGACCATGGCGTTGATCTGGTCGTTGGTCAGCGGGGTGTTGCTGTCGATCGCCCGACGCAGCGTCTTGTCGTAACGCGCATCGCGTAACTTTCGATCCAACACGCGCGGATCGAGCTGCTGGAGGCCGACCCGGAAGCTTTCCACCACGGTACGTTGGTAGGCCGTGAGCCCGATGCTTTCCTTGATCGTGCGCGCGACTTCATTCGGATTGATCCCCTGCAGGACGGACTGCTTCATGATCGCGTCGCGAATCGCCTCGCGCTGCGCGGTGCTGATTTGCACGATGCGATCGAGCGCGTAGGTCGCCATGTGCTCGCGGACCGAGGGATTGATCACGTCGAAATCGACATCGATGTGCGCGCGCGGATCCGAGGCGGGATCGATTGGCGGGTTCTGGGCGCCCGCGGTGAAGGCCTGAACAATGCCGGGGCCCATGGCCTGGGCGAACCCGTCGGCCAGGTTGATCGGCTGCTGATTGAGCCCGAGGAGGCGGTCGATCCACTGGCGAAAGGTCTCGGCCAGCCCCTTGCCGATCTGGCCCTCTGGCGAGTCGGGCGACGCCTTTGTCAACTCGAGAGGCGTGCCGGTCAACTCAAAGGCGGTTTTTGTCAACGCCGCGCCGGCGATCGGCGTCTTCACCTTGGGTTCACCCGCGTGCGCGATGTGGTGCGCGAGGATACCGATCCCCGCCGCGGTCAACCCGAGGCCGGCGCCGATCAGCGCGCCTTTGCCCGCCCCGCGCAGGACCCGGCCGCGCAGCGCGCGTTCGACGTCGGCGAGCACCGCGTCAGCGGTAACTGCTCGCAGTTGAGCCGTACGACGCTCCAGCAAGGGTGCCAGTCGTGTTCTGTACCGCCCCTGCAAAGCTGCCTTGACCTGACTGATGCGTCGCTCGAGGGCAGGATTGGTTTCACCGCTGGGCTTCGGCTTTCTTTCTACGGCGGCGCTTACCGGAGTGGCCGCCGCCGCCCTCAGATTGGTGACGATATCGAGGTGCCGTGTGCGCAGAGCGTTAGCGGTTTCAAGCTCTCTTCGCAGTTGCGCCAATCGTTCGGGCCGCTTCGCGCCCTGAAACTCGCGCAGGTAATCAGCCTGGGCCGTGGCGAACTGCCGATCGATCACCTGAAACGCGGCTTCGGCCCGGCGAAGCGGACGGACCGAGGGACGTCGTGTCGTGCCGCTGCGCGCGGTCGGAACCGGCGCGTTCGCTTTCAGTCTTTCGAGATGGGCGAGGGTTCTTCGGAGACCCACGACTTCAGGCGATGCCGGGCGCTGGACAAGGGCGTTCATCTGAGCCTGGAGTGCTGGCAGGTCGGTTGGCGCGGCGCTCGCCATGCGGCGGCGCAACTCATCGATGTCAGCCGGCCTGGCGCGCGTGATACGACGCCGCGTTTCGGCGATCTGAAAATCGTAGACCTGTTTGTTTCGCTCGTTGCCAATCGCGCGCGTGCGGGCGCGGATCGCCTCGATGATCCCGGCGCTTCGCTGGTTGGATCGCGCGGTGACACCCGCGTCCGCCGCCTGGCGCTGGGCCTCCTGAAGACGTGGTGTGGCGGACTGGGCGCGGTACTGACCAACCTGCGCGCCGATGACGCCTCCGGCCACGCCAGCCCGGATCGCCCAGCGCGCGCGGGCGGCGTCGCGCCGTTGACGTGTTTCAGCGGCGCTGAGTGGCGTCCCGGGAGTATGCTTGGCGAGGTCCAACGGCATGCCCACCAAAACGGCGGACTTCCACCGCCCAGAGATTAAGCATTGGGCGCATTACCTTGGAAACGCAAACAATCCCTGATCTGATCAGAGGCTGAGCGGCGATCGTGGCGCGGTCCATTTCCACAGTCCGCGCTGGCCGGTGGCGGGCACGAAGGGCTTGAATTTTTCGATGTTACTGAGCGGCCAGCCCCAGTTCGAGTGCTCAGAGCGGTCGCTGTCATTGATGATCGCGGGAATGCCCAGGGCTGATGCGAGATCCTGGTTGCGGATGGGTTGTCCAACGGTGGCGACGCAGATGAGCGAACTCAGAGGCAACGCGAGAGGCGCGACGATCCACCGCTCGATCAGCGTTATGCATCGCTCGCGATTGATCAGACCGGTGCTTTTGGCTTCATCGCCACCACGCTCCAGTTTATAGAGCAGCCCTTTCAGTTCCTCGAGATGCACGCGCCGCTTGCCGGCGTGGATCACGAGGCGCCTGCCGATCAGATCGACGGGGGGTGCCCATCCGCGGAACTCCCAGGGCTTTAGTTCCTCGGCGATCAGCGTGGCCCAGGGCTGCCAGACGGTGATGACGTCGTAGACGCCCTGGATGACATCCCCGGTGGTGTTCATTTCCGACTGCCTTCCGCGATCCGGATCGCGATGATGCAGACCGCGGCTTCGAGAAGCTCGGCTTTGGCGAAGAACTCCTGTCCGGTCATGGCGCCGGGATGCTTCGGATCGTTCATCGGGAAATGCTCGCCGTCGACCCTGGAGGACACGCTGGCCCAACCTGATCGTTTATCGCGGTAGCGATGCATGCGCAACGAACGGTCCGGGGGGATAAGTGACACCGCGGCGTCAAGCCAGGCCCCAACCGAGGCCGCGCGAACAAATGGTCCCCTGATCTTTTCGTCAAAGACCATGGGGTGAACGATGTTGAAACACTGGACCCAGAGCGCTGCGTTTGGTTCGGTCAGCGCCAGAAGCTTCGCGGTCAGGATTGGATTGCCGTCCACGTGAGAGGCCTTTCGTTCGCTGGGTTGACCGTGTTCATCGGTCCACTGCGCTGTTTTGCTGGATTGGCCAATTTTACTGGCCAGTTCGCTGAGCGGGATCCAACGCGATGCCATCGTCAGAACCTCAGGTGCGCGCTGAGATCGGGCGTCTTGGGTTCCACCGGCGGAGAAACGCCGGGATGTGGCCAGGTGCCATCAGCCCTGGGAATGGGAATTATCTCGACTTTTCCGAGCAGCGTTTCGGTCAACAGTTCGTCAGGATTATCCGGGTCCACCACACACTTCTGACCACCGCGCCCGTCGTCTTTCGTGACGTAGCGTTCGAGCATCCCGAGATCGTCGTCGGCGATCGTCACCATGGATTGACGCACACCATCCAGGGTCACCCACACATACAGGAGGTTGATCCCGTAATCAGTGAGTGCCTTCGTCTGGTCGTGAATTGAAACAATCATCGGGGCTTTCCTTCATGCTTCGGGTAGTCCATACGAATGGACCGACATTGTCAACCAACCGGAGCGCGATCGATGATAGACACTCCCAGTAAACCAAGGCAGTACCGCTGCCCCTTTTGCGAAGCTGTCTCACACAATCCGAACGACATCGAGAAACACCATTGCGGTCGCTGCCATCAATTCGCTGATGATGTGCTGGAGGATATCGAAGGGAAAATCCTGCTCGCCAGAGCCGCGGGCGTATCCAATATCTCGGTGCCGGTCTCAGTCGCGCAAATTGCCATGGCCACGATCCGAGCCAGCATGGCCGCGAATTAAAAACTGGCGCATTGCTTTTGGTCCATCCGCGTGGGATGGAACCCCTCCAAGGCGGGAAGCGGGCGCATGAAAATCTCCATCGAGAAGATCAACCTCAGGTTCGGTGGAGACGGTCTTCACATCGACGAAATCAAAATCGATGTTCAGACCGACCGGTCTCGTCCCGCCTCCGTGAGCTTTGGCGTCCCACACTTGCTTTCACCAGAAACAGGAGAATCCGTCCTCATGGCCGTAATCATCCCGATCGACGCCATCGGCGCCATTCCACTCATCTTCAAAGACATCGACGGTAACATTCTCGCCGGTGGCCTTACCAATGTCAGCGTCACGGTCGCTGATCCGACAGTTTACGATGCCGCTATCACCAGCGATGGCCAGTGGGTTCAGATCACGCCGCTCAAACTGGGCACTTCATCGCTGACGTATATCGACACCGGCGACAATCTTCAGGCCCTCCTGGAAGACGTCACGATCGGCGTACCAGAGCCAGCAAGCGTGGCCTTCAACGAAGGCGGCATGGTGCTGTCCGCCAACCCGAACCCGCCCGCCTTCACGGCTCCTGGCTCGACGGTCAGTGGCGCGGGCGGTGGCAGCACGGTGAGCGGCGCTGGTGGAACCAGTACGGTCGGCGGTGTTACCGGTGGCAGCACCGTCAATGGCGCGGGCGGTGGCTCCACCGTATCCGGTGCTGGTGGCACCAGCGTGACCGGCGCTGGCGGAGCTCCGGCCGTGGGCGCCTACACGCTCTCCCCGGTTGGTGTCACCCCGAACCCGGTGACCGGCCGCAATGTCAATCCGGTAACCGGAAACGACATCAATCCGGCCACGGGGCTGGACATCAGCTCGACGACGGGGCTCGACATTCCAACGGCGGTTCCCGCCGCGGCCGCCAGACGCGCGCCCTGACATTTCCGGTCACACGAAAGGGCCAGCCCCGCGAGGAGCTGGCCCTTTTCGTTGTTTATCTCGCTTATATCAGGCGAGAGCTGGTGCCGGAACGACCGGACCTGTTCCAGCGGCAGGCGAACCACCCATGGCTGGCGTGGCCACCACCGAAACCACCGGCGAGATCCCTGGCGGATTGAGGCTGCCCGTGTTGGCGATGTTCGTGTTCACACTGCCGAGTTTCGTCGTGAACGCGGTCACCGTCGTCTGATCGGTCGTGGTCAGAGCCAGGTTGGCCGTGGTCATCGCACGCTGATAGATCGCCATTACGTTCCTGGCCTCCAGCACCAGATCACGCAAGGCAAACGCTTCGGGCGGCGGCAGATGTTTGGCTGCCTCAATCGGATCCGCCGGAACCTCCTGACCATGCACGATCGCGTCCGTGCGCGCGGCCTGCTGCGCGGTCAGCCCACGCGTGAAAGCCAGCACATGCGCGATTTCACCAGTGGCGGGATGCGGGTAATTCGCGGTCCAGGCTTTCAACCTGGACCACACCGTCGAGAGTGTGGAGTTTGCCTGCACCGCGGTCATCTCGCTCGCCGGCGGCAACGTCACGCCCGTGGCGAGGATCGGCATCGCCGTATCCGAGGGCCGCGCCAGCACTGGCGCGGTCGGCGCCTGCACCTCGATCGCCGGAGTAGTGCCCCTGTTGTAATCCGGCTTCGCCAGGCCATCGCCCGCCCTCAGAGCTTCACGAGCGGGTGTCAGCCCGTGTCGCGGCGGCGGGGGAATGTAGTTGGAAACGGCGTCGGACCCGGTGGCAGAAGCAGCGAGAGGAGATAATCCAGATCCTTGGACGGCACCGGGAATCGCGCCCGATGTTCCGTCGCCTGTAGCGATTTCCTGGGCGGACGGTGGTTGCGCGGCTGTGTTGGGCGACGGAGGCGCATTGGCTGATACTCCGGTCTCGGATGGCATGGCGGGATCCTCCTGGATCAGTTGAAGCAAAAAACGCGTCAGGTTTTGGGGGGCGCGGCATGCTGGACGGGCGGCGCCGGCCGGGCGGCGACGGGCGGCGTCGCATGAGGCGTTTGAGCAGCGCCCGCCTGAACCTGAGCTGGCGTTGGCCGCTCAGTCTGAGCGCCAGCCCCACTGACTGGACCTGTGGTGGTTCCCGTCCTGACTTCGTTGGCGGCCGGCCCCCGCTGATTGCGCGTGGCATTCGTTCGCTCGGTCTGCTGTTGGAACGCCTCGAGCGTGGCGACGCGCGCCATCAAGGCCTGGTGTTCGGCCATGGTTGGGACGTTGACGGTTGACTTGTCAGGCAGCGGGATGTTGACGCTCATGATCGTGTTCCTGGTTCAAGAGTGGGCATGAAAGGCTCTTTGCTGAAGTCGAAGTTCGCGAGATTGTTGAACTTCGCCGTGCACGTCGCGAGGCTTTTGTCATCGATGCCGGTGATCGCCGCGTGGTCAGCCGGCCCAGGTCTCAGAACCGAGGTCCGCGCCGCCGTCAGATCATGAAGTCCGCGAAGTCCCATCGGCTGTTGCCAGGCCATCGGTCAGGTCCTCTCACGCATGCAATGCGCCAGTTATGCGCGCCGCGCCAGCAATCGCCGCGAGAGCCGCCGGAATATGCGCCTGGGCGGCATCCATATGCGCGCGGCGCCCCTGCGCGATCGCGGAGAGATGATGCGGCGACGGCGTGCCGCCGGCGATGATCCGCAGGTGCTCGCGCAAGGTTTGTTTCAACGGCGCCGTGTAGATGGACCGGCCGCGTGGCGCGGCTTTGCGGAGTTTGCGGGGTTTGTTTGGATCTGAAGAGGCGGTCTCGCGCCCAATGCCGAGACCCGCGGCCGCCGCGCCGCCAAGTGAGACTGCCTGAGGCACATAGCTGGCGACTGAGCCCACCTGGCCGCCGATCTTCGCGCCTCGATGTCCTCCGATCGCGGCGCCGGCGGCGCGGCCCGCTGTATGGGATGGATCGAGCGCACCCTTCCAGCCCGCGGCACGCACCTGGCGCAGACCGGCGGCGACTCGTGGCCGGGCGAGGATTGGCGCGACGCGAGGATGCGCGGCAACGCGGCCGGCGATCCTCTCCGCGCTTCCCGCGGCCCTGGCGCCGATCGCGGTGCCGTAGCGCCGGCCGGCCTCGAGCGCGCTGGCGATGACGCCCTTGGTCATGTTCTTTTGACGACGCCGATGCGCTCGAACCATGCGAACGGCTTTATAGCCGCCCCCGATCACGGCGTATGGAGCCAGCCCAACCGCGAACTGCCCCCCTAGGCTGCCAATGTAATGGCCGGGAACCTCTCCAGGTTCTCCTCCAAGTTTTCGTCCAATCTTTTGGCCGATACGGCTGCCTAGGTATCCTGCTCTTTGGGCCACTCTGGCGTAGCCAAATCCTGCCTTTATGGCGCGCGCGCCGATGTAACCAGCCGCGTGCGCCGCGCCGCGACCGATGATCCCTTTTGTAAGGGTTGTGTCAGGTGATTGCCCTGTTTTGTCACGCCGATTGGCGCGTTTGTCACCGAAAGACTTCGTCGTATCGCCGTTCGCCACCCAGTGCTTGAAATCGTCGAGGGTGACCTGGTGCACGGCGCGCCGCCGCTCCGGACCGCGCTTGTCGCTGAAGGCCTTGTCGTACGTGCTGGTGGCGTGATCGAGGTCGCGGAACCCAAGCATGGCCTTGTGCTCATCGAACCGGTGCGTGTTAGCGTCCTGTTGATCGACCACGAAGACCGGATGCTTCTCGGCCTCGTGGGCGTGCGAGCCCAGGTAAACGTCGATGTGATCGCCGTCGGCGCCCATGGTCTTCTTCACGTAGCCGTAGTGCGCCGGCATCCGGACGCTCCACCTGCGCCCGGTCGGACCGGTGCCGGTGCGCAGCCGGCCCTTCGGTGTCTCGATCGAGACTCGGAGGCCGCCAACGGTAGTGTGACCCATGCGGTAGTTGCCGGCCTTGGCCTGGGCTGGCGTGGGCGTCGCGGCCGCGGCGGCGTGATCGTCGATGGGCGAGCGCTTCCCGAAACTGAATGGATCGCGCGGAACTGACGTGGACGCGCCCAGCTGCCAGCGTTCCGGCCGGGTAATCCCACCGCTCAGCACGTGGCGCAGGTGCTTCTGGGTGTTGAGCCGGATCCGCAGGGTATGCCGGCGCATGCGCGGGTGCATCGCGCGATGCAGCTGCGCCGAGGGACTGGTGTTGTAGTTGCCTAGGTTGAGCCCGGGCGAGCCGAGCATGAAGCTGAAATCGCTCTTTTTCAGAGCAGCGGCGCCGCTGTCTTGCAGCCGCCCGGCCGCGCCCGAAATCAATTGCGCGGGTCTCTGGGTGCTGAATTCACCACCGTGGTTGGCGCTGTGATCGCGCGTATGCTGACTTTCGTTCCAGAACGCCTTACCCAGCGCTCCATGCCGGGCTTCACGTGGAGCATCCCGTGGAGCGCTCGCAGCACCCCCGATCCTCGGCACCCCGTAATGCCGCTCGATCGCCATCGCCGCGTGCTTGATGTGCAAGCCCGGGGCGAACGCGTGGCTCGGTGGCAGGCCCTCGTCCGCCATTGGGACGTGCGGCAGGCCGCGCGCGGCTTCTGAGCCGATGCCAGCCCGGTGCGCGGCGGTGGCGCGGGTGAGCGCGATGATCCCGAGCTCGACCGGAGAAAGGGTATGACGCCCACTCTTGTTCTTCTTTTGTCCGGATAGATGTTGGTGAGCAACACCTTTACCTGTTGTGGACAACGCCTTCTTCAGGTTGGGCGACCGCACAAACCTGGTCCTCATGGTTCGATCATCGCGACCAGCCAGTATCGCCTTCACATCAAACGGTCCCTCGTGATAGCGCGTAATCGCTCGATTATGTGGCGTAAGAATAGTGTGTGGTCGTGCTGCTGTTGAACCAAGAGCCTGGGCAAAATGAAAATCGGGGGTACTTGCTCCTACCTCGTGATCTCCGACTTTCAGCGGATGGTTGTGAAAAGTATTGGCCCCCTGATGTTCTGAAAATCTCTTGATCGGCATCGTCACTTTATTTGTGAACAGCTTACCAGTCGTTCGATGCGTCACATGACCACCCGCATCTGTAATAATTAGACGCTCTCGCCCGGTGGCATTGGCGCGAAACAGGTCTCGTTTGATCTGCGGAAACGACGGCTTCTTGCCGACAGCCGTTGGACGCCTGATCAAATCGCCAGCATGTTGCAGACCAATGCGCAGCCCACGCCCAATCCCGGCGAGACTGACCTTCTCCAGCGCCTCGTCCTCCAGGTCGCCCAGGTCGATCTTGATGAACTCCTGGTTGTCCCGCATCCGCATCCGGACATGCCCGGTTTCCTTGCCGAACTTGCGCTGGCGATACTCGGTGCCGAACTCCTCGCGGAACGCGTCCCACTTGCCCTTGTTCTCGACATTCAGCTTGTCGAACACCCGGCGGTGGGCATAGCGCATGAACGGAACCAACGGGCGCAGCTGCGCCTTGGTCGCTTCGTCCATGCGGAAATCATAGTCGCCGAGCCCGGCCTTGTGCAGCGCGATCAGGGCCGCGTGTTTATAGGCCCGCGCCACCAGGGCCGGATGGGTGCCTTCCGGGATCAGCGGCTTGCCGGTTCGCTGTTGAACCTCATGCCCGCGCGCGATCGCGCCTTCCTGATGATCCTGCACGACGCCAATGGTCTTGGTGATGATCTCCCGCATCGCGGGATGACGCTGTGCTTCGGCAACCACCGAGGGGTTCGTCACCACCAGGTTGCGCGCGACGGTGTTCCGTTTCCTGGGCGCCAGGGCTTGCACCAGCAGCGAGCGCCCAGGCAACGATGGATCGGGTGTCTTCGAGCGGTAAACCTTCGGGAAATGAAACGTGAAGCTTGCTTGCACACCGCCAACCGCGTGATCCGTCGATCGCGTGTCCCAGGGGCCGTGGCGCGATCGCGTATCCGGCCGAGCCTGACCCTGGCGGAACAAGGCCACCGCCTGGCGTGACGGCGCGCCGGTCGAACCCTGGCGGATCGAGGGAGCGGTTTCAGCCCGGTGGCGCGCGGAGGCCGCGCCGGCGATCGAGCGCTCGCGCAGCTGAGCCTCCGTCAACGGCACGCGCTTGAACATGCCAGCGGCCCGAATCGCATCGACAAGCCCCTGTCGACCTTCAGCCGTGATCTTGGTGGCGCCCGGCATGAAACTCATGGTTTTCAAATGCCAATCAGCAACGTTTTCGGCGGTGGCTTTCTCTGCCATGCGAGCGATTCGGCGACCCGCGCGTTGAACGGCTTTCCCACCGTATGTGCCCGTCGTCGCATAATCAATGATNNCCGCGATTTTTAAGTTCTTTCCAGGATCCATCAACAGTCGATGCGAACTTTACCGCGGCCTTGAATTGCGCTTTGACGGGGTCGACTCTTATCTTTGTTCGATCTCCCGCGGCCATCTCACGAACCAGGTGGCGTGATACGAGTGCCTGATGCATGGCATTCAAACGTTGGATAGGGCCCCACGCTACCGCCTCCGGTTGTCGCAATGCCATGCGACTGACTTCACCCTTGGTGCCCGTGGCGATGATCGCTCGCATTCGCAGGGGTACTGCTGCTGCCTCTTCCGGCGAAAAAAGATGGGCATATCGAGATATATCCCTCCGCTGAGTTTCTCCCTGCACCAGAACCACCGCGTCTTGAACGGAAAGCGGTGTGTTGAACGGATGATTGTGCAAAATCGTATATTCGCCCTCACGTGCCATAGCGTTGCTCGCACGCTGGCCAGGCGCTACCTGATACGCGGTTCCTTTTTGATGAGCAGCTACTCCACTCATCGCGGGATCC
>QGNH01000568.1_pt2 | contig 12118 bp, 14 predicted proteins | sample 1735481 | NCBI WGS metagenome assembly QGNH01 (sample SAMN09239004, study PRJNA386568) | Viral metagenome, whole genome shotgun sequencing project. | reverse complement strand
TTCGTGACGATGGCGGTCGGGGTCAACGCGCGCACCGCGTTCTCGCTGCTGTTCCCGCCGATCCTCGACGAGTTCGGCTGGGATCGCGGCATTGTCGCCGGCATCTTCTCGTTCGGATTTCTGGTTTCGGCTTTCATCAGCCCCTTCATCGGCCGCATGATCGACCGGCAAGGACCGCGCCTGGTGGTCGAGATCGGCGTCACGATCCTCGTCCTCGGCCTCGCCCTGACGGCGCTCGCGCGCGAGGCCTGGCAGTTCTATGTGACGCTCGGCCTGCTCGTCGGCGTCGGCGGCAACCTGCTCGGCTATGGCGTGCAGTCCGTCATCCTTCCCAACTGGTTCGTGCGCCGCCGCGGGCTCGCGATCGGGCTCGCGTTTTCCGGCGTCGGCGTCGGCTCGATCGTCCTGCTGCCGTGGCTGCAAATTCTCATCGCGCGCGACGGCTGGCGCTGGGCGTGCCTCGCGCTCGCGCTGATCGTCGCGGTCGTGCTGTTCCCGCTCAATCTCCTGCTGCGCCGCCGCCCGTCCGAGATCGGCCTCAAGCCCGACGGCGACACCGCGGCGAGCATTCGCGCCGCCGGACCACGCGCGAGCAACATCGTCGACCCCGCCTGGGCGGCCGTCGACTGGACGCTGGCGCGCGCCATGGGCACCGCGCGGTTCTGGTGGATCGCGCTCGGCTATTTCTGCGCGCTGTACGTTTGGTACGCCGTGCAGGTGCATCAGACCAAATACCTGATCGAAATCGGCGTATCCCCGATGGAGGCCGCATGGGCGCTGGGGCTCGTGAGCCTTGCCGGCGTTCCGGGACAGATCATCTTCGGTCACGTGTCGGATCGCATCGGCCGCGAATGGGGATGGGCGATCGGCTGCGCGGGATTCGTAATCTGCTGCGGCGCGCTCATCGCGCTGCAGGCGGGGCCGGCGCCGTGGCTCCTCTACACGATGGTGCTTGCGCAGGGCCTGCTCGGCTATTCGATGACCTCGGTGCTCGGCCCGATCGTCGCGGAGATCTTCGAAGGCCCGCATTTCGGCGCGATCTTCGGCAGCGTGATGGTCGCGGCGATCACCGGAGGCGCCGCCGGACCCTGGGTCACCGGCGTGCTGCACGACCGGCTCGGCAATTACGTCGCGGCATTCTGGATCGGTCTTGCGGCCACCGTGATCTCGGCGATCGCAATCTTCCTGGCCGCGCCGCGCAAGGTGCGGCGCGTCGCGGGGCAAATGCAAGTATCGAAGCCGCGGTAGCCGCCGCGACTCAGACCAGCAGCTTCTCGATCCGGATCGGCAACTCGCGCACGCGGATGCCGGTCGCGTGATAGACCGCGTTGGCGACCGCCGCGGCGGTCGCCAACGTTGCCGAGCTCGCCGATGCCTTTCACGCCGGCCGGATTCACCTCATGGTCCTCTTCCGGCACCATGATGATCTCGACCTGGTCGACGTCGGCGTTCACCGGCACCAGATAGTCCGCAAGATTGTCGTTGACGTAGCGCGCGCTTGCGGTCCATCTCGGTCGGCTCATGCAGCGCGGAGCCGACGCCCCAGATCATGGCGCCGAGATACTGGCTGCGCGCGGTGCGTGTGTTCATGATGCGTCCGGCCGCGAAGGCGCCGACCATCCGCGGTACGCGGATTTCGCGGGTCAGCGCCCTCGTCGAGCGCGATGAGCGCCTGCGCGAAGTCGCCCGGATAGGTCGCGATGCAGCGATCGCTTGTCCCGAGCACCGCGTGCATCCGGTTGAAGCCGTCGAGCGCCGCGCAGCCCGAGCCTGGGTTGCGCTTGTTGCAGGCCTCGTAGGACGTGTCGCGGAAATAAGGGCAGCGCGTGCGCTGGAGCACGTTGCCGCCGAGCGTCGCCATGTTGCGAAGCTGGGCGCTCGCGGCGAGCTTGAGCGACTGCGCGATCACCGGATAGTCGCGCAGCACCGCCTGATGTTCGGCCGCGTCCGCCATGGGCGAGAGCGCGCCGAGCCGCAGCCCCTTGTCGTCCGCATCGATGCGCCCGAGGTTGGTGCGGCGGAGCGCATTGATGTCGATCACGGCGTCCGGGCGCATCACGTCGAGCTTCATCAGGTCGAGGAGCGTGGTGCCACCGGCGAGATATTGCGCCGCGCCTTGCGGTCCACCGCGCGCCACGCCGAAAGCCTTCACCGCCGCGGCGGCGTCATCGGGATGCTCATAGAGGAAGGGACGCATGACGGGCCTCCTGCGTGGCGTCCTTCGCCTGCTTGATGGCGTCGACGATGTTCGGATAGGCAGCGCAGCGGCAGAGATTGCCGCTCATGTATTCGCGGATGTCGGCGTCGTTCTCGGCATGGCCTTCCCGCACGCAGGCGACCGCCGAGAGGATCTGGCCCGGCGTGCAATAGCCGCACTGGAATGCGTCATTGTCGATGAAGGCCTGCTGCATCGGATGCAGGTCTGCGCCACCGCGCTTTCCGCTCCAAGGCCCTTCACGATCAGCGGAGCCGCCGCCACGGATGCCCCGACCGAGAGAAAATTCCGTCGATTGCAGGATGTTGCATCTGTCGAACGCGGACCCTCCGGCCCGCTGCCGCCAGTTTCTAAAGACATTTCGCTTCTCCGCGAACGCGAGCGGGGTTTGGAACCGCTCCAAATGCTGCCTTCGCGGTCAACACCGACGTCGCGGTGAGGTTCCTGCGGTGGCTGCCGAATCGATCAGCCCGCGATCGCGGCAGCGCGACGCCGCTTTCGCAACGGCAAGCAGCCGCAGCTTTCAATTCTCATTGGAGATTTTGGTAGCGGGAGAGGGACTTGAACCCCCGACCTACGGATTATGATTCCGCCGCTCTAACCAGCTGAGCTACCCCGCCGTACCACATAGCGCCCGTAAGCCGCTCAAGTCCTTGCGTTTTCTGTTTTTTGCCCTATCTTGGTTCTCCATCGAACCCCGCTGCTACACGGCCCTCTGGAGTACCTAGGAAGTGCCTAAAACAAGCCTTTCGGACACTGGCCTGCGGAGCTTGAGCCCGCCGCCGAGCGGGCAAATAGACTATTGGGACCGCTCGTTCAAGCACGGCGTCTTTGGCTGCCGCGTGAGCCAGGGCGGCACGAAGACGTTTCTCGTCAAACACAAGAACCGCCGGATCACCATCGGCCGCTACCCGGCTATCTCGCTCTCGGATGCCCGCACAGAGGCGAAGAAACTCTTGGCTGAGTTCACGCTCGGAAAGGCCAACACCACCTCTCCTAGCTTCGCCCACGCGGTCCAGGAGTTCTTGGAGGAGAAGGCACGCGCCAAGAAGGCGCGCACCGTGAAGGATTACAAGCGCCTCCTCGGGCGCATGCGCTTCGCGGACAAGCTCGCTGACATCAGCCACCAGGAGGCTGCTAGGAAGCTCACCAAGTTCACCTCGCCCTCGGAGCGGGCTCACATCCTCGTTGCCGCCAAGGTGTTCTTCAGCTGGGCGCAGAAGCGCCGGTACCTGACCGACAACCCCTTCTCGGGCCTATCGGCCGACAAGGCCATCGCCCGCTCGCGCACGCTCACGGAGGACGAGCTGAAGCGCATCTGGTTGGCCTGCGCGCAACCAGCCAAAGACCTGCCCGAGAGCTACCGTGCTATTGTTAAGCTGCTGATCCTCACTGGCCAACGCAAAGGTGAGATCGCAGCCCTTCAAACTTCATGGCTAGACCTCGAAAACAAAACAATCACCCTCCCCGCAAGCGTGACCAAGAACGGGCGGGAGCACACCTTCCCGATTGGGCCGTCTTGCCTGTCCTTGTTGAATGGGCTGCTGCCAACGAAGCAAGGTTATTTATTTCCCGCCAGGACCTCCTCGCCCTCGGCTACACACTTCAACGGCTGGTCAAAGAGCAAAGCCGCCCTCGACAAACTAAGCGGCGTTAAGGGGTATGTGCTCCACGATCTGCGCAGAACATTCGCGAGCAACTTGGCTGCGCTCGGCGTGGCGCCGCACGTCGTCGAGAAACTTCTCAACCATGCCTCGGGACAGATCAGCGGCGTAGCCGCGATTTATAATCGCTATTCGTTCATGCCTGAGATGAGAGACGCCGTGGCGAAGTGGGAAACGAAACTCAAAACTATCATCGCCTAACTGCGACATGCTGCCTCACGGGAGCTATGTGGCACCACGCACAACCTGACCCGCTCCTCAGCGCATCGAGGTTGTGCTAGGGTCCACATCGTCCGCTGACATCCCTTAGCGGCTCATGAGCTGCTTCCCACAAGGAAGTAGTCCCATGAACCCGCAGAGACTGTTAGTAGATTGGAAATCGCTTCGTCAGATGGGTTGGCCGTACTCGCGGACCCACACATGGCGCATGATGAATGAGGGACGGTTCCCTAGAGCTTATAAACTCGGAGGCCACCCTCATTCTCATCCCGTGTGGAAGTACGCGGATATTGTCGCCTATCTCGAAACTTTCAATCTTGTTCTCACGAGCAAGGACACTGCCTCCTGACCGGAGGCGACCCCGCCCCGCCTGCTTAGGGGCGGGGTTCTCATTTCTAGCGAGCAACGGCGCCATACAGACAGCGCTACATATGCTTTGCATATATCGCTTGCACTCACTTATGCCGCTACCGCAGCACATTTCCGCACCTGTTCGCGTGGCTTACCAGCCCCGACCCATTGTCCTTGACCCCTTGAATCCTCCTTTGTCGTCTCCCGGGGCAAACCACGCCTGCGCAATGCTCGGCGGGCGGCGGCCAATGGGTCGGGGCTACAGCCCCAGACGCAGAACAGGATGCGGACAACACCACCACAATTCCCGACAACATCTGCTACACTTACAGTGCCGTGAACGGCTTACTACGTTCGCGGCCCTTCTTTGGGGCGAAAACTGCGCACTTCTACCGCGCGGTTTTTGCTTTCAACAATCGCTCGATAACTTTGCCAACAAACTTTGCGACAACGACTTTTCGAAATCGATTTGACAACTGTTCAAAAACAATCCCGAGTGGGGCTATCCCCTTGTGTCCTACGTGCTAGCACGTACAATTGAGTAGTGAGGGCATTAGTAAGAACCTCTCACCAAAGCATTATGAAAAGAGAAGTTGTTTGGCTGGTCGTGGGGCTTGTGCTCTTCGGCCTTGTCGCAGGCGTCCTCGCTCACTTTATTGGCTACCTTGCCCTCGGCTAACTTGTATGGCTAAGACCACCTCGACCTACGTTCGCATACCTCACATCGAAGCGCTCAAATCCGAGCTGGAGCACGGCAACTGGCAGCCCTTCTTTATTGGACCGACCTCCTTCACTAACATGGACCACAAAAAACTCGCCTCACTGGGCGGCAAAGCACTCGCCGCAAAGCTCACCAAAGAGCAGCGCAAGCAAAGCTCGGCTCACGCGCTAAAAGTCCGCTGGGACCGCTATAGAGCCAGAAAGCAGTCAAAGAACAAATCGTAAACGTGTTTGCATGCGATAATTAAGATGGACCGTTCTTTCTTTGCGGTCGGCGGTCCCCGAGCAAACGCACTGACATGGCGCGGCGCTGAAGCTTGGATAGCGACCGCTGGCCGCGCATGAACTCGCTTCTCATTGGCTCATCCGACAAGACCGAGCAGCTTTTAAAACGAGCCAAGCAGCCCTTTCTTTTGGTGGACGACGGCCCAATAGCCGACGCCTTCTTGCGCAAGTACAAGTTTGCCCGCGAGTTTGATCCCCACAAGCACAGCTTCAACCCGCTCAAGGGAATCGACGTGCCGCGAGCACGCGCCTTTGCCGAAGCGGTCTATGGCGACAAAGACCTCATGACCTATCGCGATGGCAAGCGAGCCTTGACGCGCATGCTGCTGGAGGCCACGCGCCTCGACAAACTGCCGACTATTGACAACGAAGGCTACGAGGATGCGCAGGCCACCATCGATGACCTGCTGCTCTCGCCGGTCCTGCGCCAGGTCCTGTGCGGCAAGCCCAACTTCGACCCGGCCAAAGGCTCTGTCGTCGCCCGTATCGACCGAGCCAAGCTGGGCGACTTTGACGCCTTCATGCTTGGAACTCTGGCTATAGGACAAGCTCAAGGTCAGGTCATTGTCCCTGACTTTGGCTTTTACGGCCGTCCCTCACATGTGTCCTTGATCCGCCAGAACCGCATCGTGACCGGCCTCAACTATCTGTCGGAAGTGCCACGGCCTCTGGGACAAGCGCTGCTGACCATCAAGGACAAACTAGGACGCGACTGTGTCTTTGAGGACGCCGAGGTCCTGGCCAGCTACGCCGGGCTCGTCCCCGGCACGGAGGGCCACACGACCTTTGTGCAGCGCGCGATGGGGGCTATTGAAGCGTAACCAACTTTGGGTAGACTGGCACAAAACAGAACGAACCAGGAGGGCTCTTGAACTATCTCACGGACAATATCGGCCTTGCCAAACTACTTGTTTACTTAGAGTCTTTCGGCCCCCTTGCCGGGATAGTCATCTATTTCTACTACAAGAAACTCGAACTCAAAGACACGATACTCGATAAGCCCTTTACGGCGCCTTTCCCTGACAACCTCCTTCTTATCGGTGGTCTGTTCGCGCTGGCAGCTTTGGCTATACTTTTCTACCTTTTTCCTAACTGGCTCGTAGTTGCAACGTTTTTCGCTGGATGGGCTAGTTTCTTCTACACGGCACATAGCGCCCGCTGGCACGAAATCGGCAAACAAGCCCCTGAGCCTATCACCCCTGAGCCTATCACCGCCGCTTCACCAAGTGGCCTATCGGCACCAGCGCAGAAACTCGCCGACGACCTCGCCAACATTCTTAAAAAATGAGCGCCTTCGATGCCGCATTGTGGCTGCGGGTAAGCTTTCCCACGCCAGAACAGTTTCGCCAAGAACTAACGCATCTCTATCTGAAGGCAGCGCCGCACTACGACAGCCGCCCGCTGCCCACGGCGCTGCTTGCCGAAATCCTACAGACCGCACAGCGCATATACGCCAAAGAATTTCCTCCCGCCTATGACCCGGATGTCCGGCGTCACAAACTGAAGCTTGCAGACCCCCACCGCGCCTACCAGTTGACGCTCGCCACGTTCCTCAAGAGCCTTGTCGGCCTCACCACGCACGTCCCGGGCCGTACGGCACTCGGCGACAAACACACGCCGTTCCTCAAACTCCCGAGCATGTACCTCTACAAACCCGAACATGATGCTGGGTGGCGCGCTTTCGCTGAGCCCTTTCGCACAAGTGAAACTGAACTTCGTGTCCTCGGCGTCTTCGAGTGGTCGAACTTCGAACCCTACGCATGGGATCGCGAGTATTGGGAACCTAAGCCTGAGTTCAATGAGGACGAGCCGATCTACGGCGACCAGTACGAGCGCCGTCGATACGCCGCCAAGAAACGTGATCATGCTGAAGAAGTTGCTCAATGGAAAGAGCGCAGAAAGCGCTACGAGGCGGACCACAAAGAGGCTCATGAGCGAGAGTGGACACCGCTCTTCGGGACGCCGTACTACGCGCACGATCCGTTCTATGTGGTATACGACGTCCCCCTTGAGTTGCCGCAGCTCATGCGCTTTGAGGGCCACTGGATACTCGGCGCACAGGGCTCGGGCAAAACGACGCTGCTCAAAGCGATGTTTCATCACGACCTTGAAGCGGTGAAAGACGGCACCGCCTCTATCGTGGTGATGGATAGCAAGCCCGAGTTCAGCACCTATGTCCGCAACCTCGCCTGCTTTGCAGACGGGGGTGAGCTTGCGGGTAAGCTTGTCGTTATAGACCCGAGCCTTGACCCCGCTATCAACCCGCTCGACGTGGACGCGGGCGACACGATCAACACGGTTGAGCTTTTGGTCTACATCGTCGGCGCACTGACCGATAAGTTCTCGGAGATGATGGAGACGCTCGCGCGCCCTATCTTCCGCTTTCTGCTTGAATATGTGGACGACCCGACACTCAACATGTTTCGCCAAATCGTTGCGAACGACCTTGCGCCGTTCCAAGCCACTATCGATGCGCTCGATGATGAGGATCTGAAGCACTTCTTCACGCACGAACTCGCGGGTGCGACCGGCAAGCAGGTGTACGGCGAAACCAAGGGCCAAGTGATGCGCCGTATGCGCGCCCTTGCCGAACATCCGCTCACGCGCAAATGGCTCGCTACGCCCCGCTCACGTATCAATATGAGCACGCTCATGGACGGCGCGAATGTCATCGTCATCGACAACAGCCGCCCCAAGCTCGGCGCACAGGGCGCGCAATTCCTCGGCCGCTTCTTTCTCGCCCTGGTGCAGGCCGCCGCGATGCGACGCACCGGCGCGAAGATGCCGACCTACGTGTACATCGACGAAGCACATGATGTGATAGCGAAGGACGAGAAGCTTTCGGAAATCATTGCCCAGTGTCGTAGCCACAACATCGCTCTTATCGTCGCCCACCAATGGCTCTCACAGATACAGGCTGACCGTGTACTGAGCGCACTTCAAAACTGCGCGATCAAACAGGCCAACGTGGATGAGGACGCGCAGGCTATGGCCGAGCGGCTTGGTGTGCTGCGGCAGGCGGTCATGCTTGACCAAGGCGTGTTCGCTACGAACATCAGACGCACCACCCCGGGCACCGTCAGCGCTCACGTCATCCCTGCACCGCCCCAGCCTATGATGACGGACACACAGCGCGCAGCGTTTGAACAGCGTATGCGCGACCGATATTCGACCCCGCCCGAGCCCAGGATATACGCCCGCGATCAACCACCGCCCAAGCCCGAACTTCAACCAGAAGACCCACCGCCGCGCTCGGAGGCCAATAAAAAACAATGGTAAACTTGAGTTGTGTATAGAGCGCCTGCATACCCTATACCTCCCGCTGCGCACCATGGCGTCCGTTTTCTGTACGAACTTTTTGGTCTTTAACCTCATGTATGAAGGTCACCTCTACCCAACGGCCACTCACTGAACGAGAGCTGCTCGCGCTCGCGTATCTGGACCGCTACCGATATCTCGACACGCCGCATCTCTTCGCGCTGATCGAGTGCGGCAACCGCAACGCCTACTACACGATCGAGCGCCTTCTTAACTTCGGCCTGATCGCGCAGCTCCCCTCGCCGACCTTCCAGCGCAACTCTATTGGCGCACCCCGCATCTACGAGGCGACTGACCGAGGCCGCGAGCTGCTCTCAAACGGCGGTAGGCTCCCCCGCGCCACCCTGCTCAAAGCCGGGCGCTACAAAGAGCCGCTGCACAACCTCAATCTCTGCCTTGCGACCGCATCTTTTGAGCTGGCGTGCCGCGCGGCGGGCTGGGGCTTCTATCCTTGGGGCGAGATCGAGACGCGGACTCCGGGCGCCTCGCACAGCTTTGAGCTTACCGACGGCGGCAAACTGCACCGCGTCCACCCCGACAACATCTTCACGATCGAGACGCCGGACGACTTCGCCTGCATAGCGCTGGAGCTGGATATCACCAACCACGGCGCGGCCGAGTACCGCCAGAAGTTTAAGCTCTATGAGCAGATCATCTACACCGGCCTCTACAAACGGCAGCTTGGGATGACGCAGCGCTTCTATGTGCTGACCATCTCGACGAACGACGCACACACCAAGAACCTGATGCCGTGCCTGCCGAAGCGCGCGGCGCCGTTTCTCTTCAAGACAATCTCGGAATATGGGCGCTTTCAAAAAGCCCCTCCCCCGGCACTCGCCATCCTCGACGGATGGTTTCGTGCAGACCTGCGACCCCGAAACCTAGGAGACGCTATTGGACACACAGCTGATACGAGAACTACTGGACAAGCGCGACGCGCTTGACGCCGAGATTGCCGCAGCAGTAGGCGGCAGCCTCACCGGGAAAAAGACCCGCGCATCGCAGCGCTGTAGCCTTTGCCAGCACGAAGGCCACACGGCCCGCAACTGCCCCACTAAGGCCACGGACTAAAAAAGGGCCCCGCGCAAATGCGGGGCCCTACTTATTGGTGCTGCTGTTCGTCGGCAATAAAGTCTTCGGCACGCTGGAGCACGCGCACGGCGTTCATGAGATCACCGGCGCCGAGCTGGTCGGTGTCCTGCCACTCGTCGCCGTTCTTGTACGACTTCGAGAGCACGACGTTGTAGAATTTGTCGTTGAGCCACACGGTGGCCGTGACGTAGCCGAGCCGGAACTTGGCCGCGGGTTGTGTCTTTGCCATAGCAATCTCCTTCCCGCGGTTGATTCATGTGCGGGTGGGGGTGCACGACCGATCGTGCTCCAGCGTTGACCTAGGCCGCTGACAGGACTCGAACCTGTAACCTCCCCCCATCCACACACGAACGCCTCATGCAAGCGGGGCGAGGCAGCGCTTTTAAGCGATTACACTGCACGCGAGTGTTCTGACTAGTGTTGACCACCGTCGCAATGCGTCCCCTACCCTGCACGAAGAAATGAGCCTCTGACCCCATGATACAATGAATAGCGGATTTGTCCTCTCCACTATCAACAGGGAGCAGACCATGCCCGCGTTCTTGCCCTTTAAAGAAATCGCCCAAAACATCGACGTTGAGCAGGTAGCTACGCTTCTGAACTTGAAGCTCAAGCGCAGCAACAAAGAGCTGCGCGCCGCTTGCCCGGCGTGCGGCAGTGATGATGAGCGCTCTCTTGCGCTGATGCCGGAGACGAACTCGTTTCGCTGCTATGCGGCGCAGCTAAGCGGCGACTGCATCTCGCTCTACGCCCACCTCGAAGGCTGCGGCAACTACGCGGCGGCGAAAGCTTTGCAGGAGCACTTCCTGGGCGCCAGGGCAGCTCCAGCTACAGCTCCTCAAGCAGCGAGCCGGGAGACAACCCGGCCGACCAAACCGCCGAAAGAGATAAACTCGGATAAACTTGGTCAAACCTTCGATGCCGACGCGTTCGCTGCCAAGCTCACGTACACCGACGAGGTGGCTGAGCTGGGGATCGCGCAGGAGGACGCCGAGCGCCTGCGCATCGGCTACTGCACCAAGGGGCTGATGAAAGGCCGCGTGTGCATCCCGGTGCGCACTGAGAGCGGAGAGATCAGCGGCTTCATGGGGTATGCCGCCGATGGCGATCCGGTGCTGAAGCTGCCGCAGACGTGGCTCCCCGCCAAGGTGGTCCAACTGCGCAAACGAGCCTCGTAACCGAGGCTCTTTTTATTTTGCCCGTGCACTGTGCTGCATAGCTATCGCCGCTCAACATGGCGCACCCTGGCGCACGTCGACTCCTCGAAGCTTTGGTAGTCAATACGTGTCCTCTCAAACGCAAGAGGACATCATGAAGGCACAGCGCACACCGAAGTCGGACGACTCTCACAACTTCTGGAACTACGCCATGACCGCGGACGAGGTCGCGGCCTACTTGGAGAAGAAGCGGCGCCGCAGGGACAAAGCCGAACGCGCCGAGGATGAGCACCTCCCCCTTATCGCTGCCGAGTGATTACCAGAGCCCCGCGAGGGGCTCTCTCTTTTTCATGAGACAATTAAGTGCGGACGCTCTTCATCAGGAGGTTCGCAATGAACATACAGCAGCTGTATGCGTCAGTTACCTACCGCATCATCAAAGACCTCGAAGCTGGTGTCGCCCCGTGGGTGAAGCCGTGGAGAAACGGCCGCACCACCGGCATCATGCCGCACAACGGCGCGACGCACCGGCCCTACAACGGCATCAACGTGATGATCCTGTGGGCCGAGCGCGAGCAGCATGGCTACGACACCTCTAACTGGATGACGTATCGCCAGGCGCTGGCCTTAGGCGGCCAAGTGCGCAAAGGCGAGAAGGCCACCACCGTTGTCTTCACCAAGAAGCTCACGGTCAAAGACCGTGAGACCGAGGAGGAGAAGAAGGTCGGAATGCTGCGCACCTATGCGGTGTTCAATGAGGATCAGATAGATGGCCTGCCCATAGAGTCTGTCGCCATCATCCCGCCCGAGAAACGCGATGAGCGAATAGAGGGCTTCATCGCCGCCACCGAGGCCAGCATCCGCATAGGCGGCAACAAGGCTTGCTACATCCCCTCGCTCGACTTCATCGCCCTGCCCGAGAAACGCCAGTTCAAAAGCTTGGAGCATTTCTACGCGACAAGCTTGCATGAGCTGGGTCACTGGACGGGAGCGAAGCCGCGTCTCGATCGTGATCTCAGCAAGCGCTTCGGCACCAAGTCGTACGCGGCTGAGGAGCTGATAGCGGAGCTGACCGCCGCGTTCCTCTGCGCGCACCT
>QGNH01001748.1_pt1 | contig 12121 bp, 12 predicted proteins | sample 1735481 | NCBI WGS metagenome assembly QGNH01 (sample SAMN09239004, study PRJNA386568) | Viral metagenome, whole genome shotgun sequencing project. | reverse complement strand
CGGCAGGTGTGGTTGCATCGGCAAAGACGGTCGTCTGCCAGACGTAGTTATACGCGCCGGTGACGACGTTGTTGGGATCGGTGTAACAGGTGCGGAGGAACTGCTGTACGGTCTGAGGGGGTGACGTGCCCGGGTTGAAGATATTGGTGCCGACGAGCGCGTTCTCGATCAGGCCCCAGTAATCGGCCGCGTCATCAATGCACGTGCCGGCGGTGAACGCCTCGACGATCACATTCACGTCGGGCTGTTGCAGCGTTTGAGCCAGGTACTTGCCGGGCATGATCTTGAGCGTAAGTCGAATGGCGGGACACATTTCGCGACTGATCGGCTGGCAGTCGTCGGCATCGCCTCGCCAGGATCGCCAGGTCTTGGTATAGGTGATGAGCGCCGGGTTATTCATCAAGACCGACTCACAGGCGCGGAAGATCACTGACCGCTTGTCGGGCAGTAATCCGTTCACGCTCCTGTTGAGTTGAACCATGATGCACCTATCCTGTGAACTTGGTCGCGAGCCACTCGTTCATCGCCTTCTGGATCTTCTCCATGCACTCAGGCCGGAGACCGACGATGTCCCGCCGCGGCATGTTGTGGCCGCGTCGACCTTCGACATGATAATGCATCCACGGTGCATTTGGCCATGATCCCAATAATAGCTTGGCCCCTTCGCCGACGTCATAGGTGTCGACGGTGAAGTCGGAGATCGCGCGAGACGATGAATAGTTAGGGAGAAGCGGCGGTCCATCGCCATCACCTCGCCGGCGACGTCGTTCGACCGTTGACTGGGAAATCTCGATCAGTTCCACGCCGTCGGCATCCACCCCAGCCAGCCGAGCCTCGATGTTGTCCTCGATCATGATCTCGCGCACGATCACGGCCAGCTCGGTGAGGTCGAGCGGGTTGAACATCTCGTCGAGGGNNGTACGATCACGGCCAGTTCGGTGAGATCGAACGGGTCGAACATGGCATCGAGGGCTTGGATCAAGGGTGTGAGGTCGCCGGTGATGATGATTGCCATGCATCAATCCCCGATCGCGATATAGGTTGCCCCGGCGATGGCGTTTGAACCAGGGTCGAGTTTGATATAGCGATTCGAGCTATTGACCACATATCCCGCGGCGTTGATCACATTGCGCTCATGGTCGATGCCGCCGGGCTGGAGTGTATGCGTGCCGCTGAGCCATTGAGTCGCCAGCGAGTTCGAGCCGCCGCCGAACGTGATGACGCTGGTCGGATCGGCATTGATGCAAAAGCTCTCTCGGACGTGGGCGAAGCCAGTTGTGCCATCAGAGCACACAACCGACGTCATATCAAAGATTTGAGGCGTCGATGCCGCGATGTTGCTTGACCAGTAGAAATACTTATTCGCTTGACCGGGACCGCTGCCGGGTTGCCATTCGGTGAACAAGTTCGCGGGGTTGCACTGGTTGGGCAACACCGCTGGACGGTTCACGCCAGCGGGCAACGTATCGGTCACATTGATCGTAACAAGCGTTTGCCCAGTGATTGCACTCATGAATCACCCCGAGTTAATTTGGCGATTGGCCGGTGTAAACGACGTAGGGCGGTCCAAGGAAGATCACGTCGCGAGTGATGATCACGTCGGGGAAGCCGTCGTTGTTGGTGTCGACATAGGCGGGATAGGTGGAGAGCCGCGCCATGGCAACGGTCCTGATGTCGTCGGCAATCTGCACGTAGGCGTTGCTGCGTCGGTCGCCGCCATCCTGGGGGCAGAGCACTTCGGCGGTCGAGAGCATGGCCGCGATGCCCGAGATGAACATGTCGTCGGGCGAGAAGAGAACCAGCCCACCCATCGCCAGAGCCGAACGAATCTTGCCCGTCGTCGGTGGCGTCGTGACGAGGTCGGGGATGTTGTATCCCACGACCGGGGCATACACGCCGTTCCAGCGCAGGTTGAAGCCCGGTTGCGGGCTGTACCGCTGAATGAACGCCCGGTTGATGTCGGCCCATACCCGGTTTCGCTGCCGCATGTACCCGAAGACATGGACCGTGTTGTTGAAGAAGGATAGGATCGACGGGTAGAAGTCCTGCATATCCTGAAGGGTGCAATAGGTCGGCAGAACCGTCCCGGTGCCGATCGCGGGATAGACGTTCACTTCGCCGTAATAGGCTGCTCGATAATCACTTCCGACCAATGCATCTACTTGGAGTTTGTACTTTCCCGGCTGAATGTTGGCTGTTGCCGTTCCGGGGATCGTCACCTTGAAGTAACTGGTGGCGATGTCGGTGTTGTCGGTCGTCGGCCCGGGCGAGAGCGCGGNNATTCGGGACCGAGCGACATTTGAGCCCGGAGCGTGTTGCCGGTCGTATAGTCCAGATAGGGAAGTTGGTTCTCCTTGATCTGGAGCGTGAATTCCGCGTCGTCGCCCTGGATGAGGATGTTACTCATGATAGATCGCAGCCTCCTGAGACAGAGACCGTGGTCTGGAATGGGTCAGGGTAGTGACCGGGGTCAGGCCCGACGTTGGCCTGCGAGACGATGGTCGCGCCGAAGAGCTCGTCACTGGGGATGCCGGTGATCGTGACGGCCCCCAAGCCGGATAGGCCTGTGCTGCCGAACGACTCGGCCGAAGAGATGCCCGATGTCGCGATCGTGCCGACGCCCGAGACGGAAGGCGAGCCGAACGCTTCGGCGCTGGGGATGCCCGTGAGAGTGACGCCAAGCTGGCCGCCGACTTGGGTTGAGCCGAAGACTTCGGCTGAGCCTATCCCCGAGAGCGTGATCGACGCTTGGCCTGTAATCTGGGTACTGCCAAACGCCTCGCTCGACGGCACGCCCGCAAGGTTGACCGAGCCAATCCCCGCGATCGAGGTGAAACCGAAGAACTCGGCCGAGAACAGTCCAGAAAGGGTGACGGTGGCCTGTCCCGAGATGAGGGTCGAACCGAAGACTTCGGCGGTAGGAATGCCCGAGAGAGCGATGGTTGCCGTGCCACTGGCTTGGGTTGTTCCGAACGACTCGGCCGAAGAGATGCCTGAAAGCGTAATCGTCCCTGTCCCGCTCACCTGATTGGAGCCGAATGCCTCCGCGCTGGGGATGCCGCTATCCGTGATCGTAGCCTGACCACTCACGGCGTTCGAGCCGAAGACTTCGGCACTGGGGATGCCAGCGAGAGTGATGGTCGCAGGAGCCTGCAACACGACACCCATAGCTGGATAAACATTAACGCTTCCGTTATTGACCGTCCTTACGGCAATCAAATCGTAGTCTGACGTCGTGAAATTGTGCGTTGTATCGTTCGCGGTCGATCCACTCGAAGCGACGGTTGCCGTGAGTGCGGTTGCCGATCCGTTTTGCATCAGAGTAAAGACAATTGTGCCAGTTGCGGTTGGTACAGGATTGATTGCATAAAGAGACTGAATTGTGAATCCACCCATGATTACGTTCTGAACTTGAGCGATCGCAGATACGTCATCAGAGCCCGAGATGCTGTTATAAAATGTGCCGTTGGGAATGGGTGTTATGTCGTAAGCTCCAATCGACTGGCCGTCCGTTGTCGGGTCGAATTCGAGTCCCCAGAAGATGGCCGTCTGGGCGGTCGGAGTGCTCGCGGGAGTCATTACGGTAGCGACAAGTAGCCCAGCCGTGGCAGCGACGGTATGAGTCGTATCATTCCCTGTGTGTCCTGACGTGATCGCGGCAGAAAGCGACGATGTAGTCAGAGAGCCCGCGTTGGCACCCGACTGGTACGCGATCGTCCACGAACCCGTGGCAACGGACGTGGGAAGATAGACGTAGAGATTCTTGTATGTTCCCGCACACGGTTGAGTCTCGATCGGGCCATTGATGGTTGCCGATCCAGCACAACCTAAGAGCGATCCGTAATTTGGGACTGTATTGGATGGCGATGTGCCGTTGGTCGACATGCCACCCAGCACGAGCGATTGATTTGCGCTCGGTGCCGTGAATCGGGTTTGCCAGGTCACATTACCTGAACTAGATGCACCAGATGCGATCACGCATCGCATGCACCACAAGTCGCCCTGCGCGAATGTGGCTGAGTCGGTCGTATCGCCTCCTGTGGCACCTGAAGGTGTAACCGTCAGTGCCGTGGCCGTGACACTTCCCCCAGACGACTTCATGATTGTGAATGTAAACTTGCCGCCCATCGAATTCTGAGCGGCGACTAACAGATAATCGAGTGTTCCACCTCCGGCCACTGGGCACGGTTGCCAGACGTTCGCATAGTTCGTATCCCACGCGCCCGCCAGGCTGCCATCGACGATAGGCCGGTAGTAGGTTCCCGGCGTACCCGAGGGAGGGACGATGGAATTCGACAGTAGCAGCGACTGCTGACCCATCCCGCCTCCGCTTACAGCTTGAAGAAGCCGTTGGTGGCGTCCGGGGTGATGACGAGTGCGATCGCCGACGAACCGGCGACGAAGGGCAGACCGTTGCCGCTGATGACGCCGGTGGCCACGTTGCCCGCCGCGAGGTTGCCGGTTCCGCCCCACGTGCCGCTAACGGTGATCGACCGAGCGCCAGCCGATGCCGGAGCGGTAAGCGTGAGAACGGCTGAGCCGCCACTGTTGAAGGTCAGGACCGCGCCGGTAGCCAGATTGTAGAGCAGTGGGTCGACCGTGACCGTGGTCGCGCCGTTGGTTGCGGTAGCTGCAGCCGTCACGAGGAACGTGCCGTCGAATTGAGCGATAAGCTGGCTGGTGCCCGCGGTTCCGGTGTCCTGATAGAGCACAAGCCGTTGCGCGGTCGCGCTGACAATTCCGGGGATGTTCGGGCTGGTGAACTTGAGCAGGCCGGCCGCGGTTGAGGTGACGGTTACGACCTCGGCCGTGCCCAGCAGATATGCCGACACGCTTGACCAAAATTGATCGGTCGCGGCATTGGGCGTGTATGAGTTCGAGACGGCCGCCAGCTTGAGCGAGGCTGATCCCAAGTCGATCGCCGTGCCGCTTGAGCCCGACGGCGACATGGCCGTCTGGCGGTACTTATCGTAGACATACGACGACATGGTTTAGCCTTCGTGGTGAATGGACTCGGGATTGTCCGCTTCGGCGTGATGTTCGGCCGCGACAACGGGAGGGGTTGCGGGGTGGGCTGGCGTCAGTTCGTCGATCCACCCAGCCGATTCAAGGCGGTCGATGTCGACGAGGCCGCCCTTGCCGAAGTGGTTGGCATGGCCGAAGACTTTGTTGATCTCGGCGTCGGTGACGGTCGCGCCCTTGGCGAACGGTGCGAGGTCCGCGCCGGGTAGCGGCATGTGGCCGATCTTGGTGGCAAGGTCATCGACGAGAACAGTGAAGGTGCGCATGAGGTTGGTCCGTTCAGTAGATGCCGTTGGTCCAGTCAGAGTAGCCGAGGTCGTTAATGAACCCTCGTCTGCCTGCCCTGATCTGTCCCGAACTGGGAGCGGCTGGAATCTTGATCGGGTGACGTATCTGCTCCATCAACTCGTCGCAGCGTTTCTTGAGTTCCTTGTATTGCATGTCAAGAGCCCGGGTCCGCACTTCCTCAGTGACGTTCAAGTCTTTGAGATTGCTAAGGTACGCTTCAGACCATCGGTTGAGGATGATCTCGCAGAGCCTGTACTCAGCCACAATGCGGAACCGTTCGAGGGTTCCTCCCGAGAGTACGGCGACGTCGATATCCGCCGGAATCATCGGGTCTGCCATGCCCACGCCGGCTTGAGCCAGCCCGTCGCGGATCGGGATGTTCAGGTCAAGGTTACCCGTGGCGTTGACTGCATCCATGCCCACGCGCGCCATGGCGCGACCCCAGCGCCGGAGCAATTCGGTCGAGATTGCCGCGATCGTGGGGATTGCCATGACTTACGACTCCCTGCGTACGATCTCAATGAAACCGACGCCATCGACTTCGTGGCCACGCAAGAGGTGCTTCAGGCGAACGTGGCGATCGATATCGAACTTGGGACCGAACGCCTGTTTAAGTTCCTTTTCGGTGACGACGGTGCCCCGGGAATAACCGCCGACTTCGACAGTTGCTTCCAGGCCTGCGGGCAACGCTTCGCTCTCGTGTGTGCGATTGCCGAAGATTTCGACGTTCACCTTGAACGCCGCGTTGAGCTTCGTCGTCGGTTGCTTTGGTTCCGCCGTTGCGGTTGCCGGTTCCATCGTGAAGCCTCTCGGATTGAACGAAGAGAAAGAGCGCCGGGCCGATCCCGACGCATCCACGAATCAGAGTGACATGACGACGCAGGACGACGGGAAGTAATTGGCGGGTCCGCCGTTGTAGCCGTCGTGAACCTGAATCTCCCCCGGTCGTTTGCCGAACATCCGGGTGTCGATGATGTGGCTATAAGCGCCTGGGCTGAAGTCCAGATTCATCATGTTCCGCGTGAGGAAGAACTTGATGAGCGGAACGCCGGTGGTACGCCGCCCGATGACGATGCCGGTGTTGTCGGGGATATAGAGCGTGGCGGCATTGCCGTTGGTATCGTCGTTCCAGACTTCATCGTGGACCTGGATGTTGGGCAAGTCATCCTTGGTGAGCAGCTTGTTGAAGTCGTCGAGCGTGTTGACGGTCGCCAGGCCTTCCACGCGGCGACCGTACAAGTCGGCCGTGTTGGTGTTGAGCAAAGCGTTGTTCGCCGTCTTCTGGTTGACGTAGAGCGTGGAGGTCCGGTCGAACCGAGTGCTGAATCCACGCTGCATGTACTTCAGGTTGCGCAAGTCGGCCAGCGGGGTGGAACTGCCCGCGTTCGACCACGTAAAAGCCGCGGCATAGGTCCGAGGCGTGTAACCATCGGCCGCGACCATTTGGCCGGTGCGAGGATCGAAGACGTTGTACTGACCATAGGTCAGAAGGTTCCAGAGGATCGACCGCCATGAGACGACGCGGCGGGTGAGGAGTTGTCTCTGCTTTTCAAGGGACAGACCGCGCCAGTCGAGAGTCGTCGCCCACGTCCCCATTTCTGCCGATTCGGTCAGTTGCTGTTCGCCGAGCGCGAGGAATTCGCCCATGTAGTAGGGCCTGTATTCGTATCGGCTGACGCCGACCGGGTTGACGCGAGCGGGCTCGCCGCCGATGCCGCGATGCTGCGTCCTGCCCGCATAGTTGTCGAGTTGGTCCCACATGACCTTCGCCGCGTTGATCGGCTCAATGATCGCGTGATTCCAGATCGGGTCCGTGGCCGCGTCCGTGGTCGTGGCCTGAATGAACTTCTGCTCAATGACCTGGAGTTGAGCGTTCTCCGGGTACAGGATCGATGTCGCCATGAACTTGCCTCTCTAACATGGAGGGTTGAAGGATTGTGGGGCAAAATGCTCCCCCCACGTCAGAGAATCTCGATGTAGCCCGTGGTGATGTTGCCGTTGAGGGCGACGAACTTGCCGCCCGGAAGCAATGCGTTGGCGTCAAGCCCGACGATGTCCGCCGCGTTGATGATGCCCTTGATCATGACGGGCGCTGTCAGTCGTGTCGTGCTCAAAACAACGCCGCCTCCTACCTGTCCGCTCTGCGCGGCACCCGTGATCCGGCCGTTGACATCGGTGACGATCGGCCAGCACACGACGCCAATCGGCGTCTGGCATCCCGAGCCGTTGGGAAGGGTGAAGGCCGTGTTGGTTCGCGGAGGCGCGGCCGTGAGGCTGGCCGAGTAGCCCGAGATGACAACGGTTCCGGTCGCTCCCGCGCTGGGGGTGTTGACAACCGCCAGGATGCCGTCGACATAGAAGTTGACCGCCGTCACGGCCGCATTCAGGCCCGTGATCGAGGTCACGCTGATCGAGTGCAACGTCGTGAGCACGACTTCGGCCATCGGTGCCGGAGTGGTTTCGCCGCCAGCGGTGACGAGGGTGTAAGTCACCTGATGCACGCCCGCGAGGAACGTGCTGGTCGTTGCCGAGTCGGCCAGAGTCGCGGCCGTGGTTGGCGCGGCGAGCACGGCCGAATTGTAGGCCATGCATGCGTTGGGCTGAACGCCGACCGTCGTATGCGTGAGGGTCGCGACGACGGCGGCGGGCACCGACGTCATGAGGGTATTTGTGCCCAGCGTGATCGCGGGGATCGGCATCGTCGAGAAGATGCCCGAGCCCGTGAAGACGAGCGATGCCGACGACAGAGCGCCGCCAGTGACGGTCACGCCATACGTGGTCGACGTTGTGCCTGCTCCGGTTCCCACTGCCGCCGTGGTGATGAACAGTCCATACGCGGTGTTCAGCTTTGCCTGAACCTGTGCGGCCGTGTCGTTCCAGTTGATCGTCACGGGGAAGATCGCGAACGAACCGGGAACCTTGAAGTTGCAGATGATCGAGCCCGAAGCGGGAGTCGATCCCATCGACAAGGTTTGCACGTCGGCAACCCCGGTGGCCGGTGCGACACCGACCACGGTGCCTTGCGCGAGCGTGAGGCTGGGCTGAAAAGCGTATTGCTCCACAATGCACTTATTGCCCGAGATCGAGCCGTGCAATTCTTTGCCCGTGAAGTAAACGAGCGGCTGGTCCATAGGCATGAAAAGCCTCCCCTGTATCGCTGTGTCAAGGTGTCTGGTTGATGACGAAGTTGGCTCAGGCGAGCTTCTTGTAAACCGGGTCGAGCGCCATGAGCGCCTTGATTTCGGCGTCACTCGTTCCCTTACCGTCGGGAACGTCGATCTGGTCGGCAAGAACCTGAATCTGGCCGTTCTTCATGGCCGCGACGATTGCCGGATTTCCTTCGGGAATCTGCGGGCCTTTGCCCAGCGAATGCCGCGGGCGATTGGCATAGAGCGACTCCACGAGCGCGACGCGAGAGCCGGTGGCAAGCGGGCTGGCCGAGTCATCGACGGCGGCTTGCACAAAGGCCGAGATCACGCCGGCCTTCTCCACGCCAAGAATCCTGGAGTCATGAATGAGCCCAGAAGCGTAAGCCTCCGCGCGGGCCTGAATCTTGTCGTTCAGGAGTTGAGCGTTCGCCTTCCCGAGCGACTCATTGAGAGCCGTCGCGGCCTTGAGTTGTTCCATGAGCGTGGCCAGGTCGGGACCGGCCACGACTCCCGATTCGGTAGTGTCCGACATCTTTCGTGCTCCAAGGGACGTCGAGGCCGCCAGCCCGGCAGGTTTCGAGGGTGATACGCCCGGCTGCTGGGGCCGTGCGAGTTCCGCAATCACTGATTCGTAAGTGCCGAGACGATTGGCCATGCCGGACGCAACCATGTCCTCGCCGAACTTGGTCGCGCCTTGACCGAAGTTCTCTTCAACATCATCAGCAGTGGTTCCCCGGTTTCTCGCCACGGCATGGATGAATAGGTCCGCAAGCTTATTGACCTCGTCCTGGATGACCGACCGGCCTGATTCGGTGGATGTATCGGGCCGCTTCTTGGGGCTTTGAGCCGAGACGTATTGCTCTGTCTTGATGCCGGCCCGGGCTTCGCGTTCGGACGTATCCCGACGTTGCATGACGGTGCCGATCGATCCGCCCTGAGAGTGAGGTGAGACGATCACTTCGTCTGCGGCCGACGCGAGCCAGTAACCAGCCGAACATGCCTGTCCCGAGACGTATGACTTGATGGGTTTCTTGCCGCGACAGGCATAGATCATGTCCGCGAGCTGGCCAATGCCGGCCGCTTGACCGCCCGGGGAATCGATGTCGAGCATGATTGCCCGAACCCCTGGATTGTCCATTGCGGTCTGAAGATCGAGTGCAACCTGATCGGTCGAGCAGCCGCCTGAAATATCCGAGAACATGGATGCACGTTGTGAGATTACGCCATGAATAGGCACGCACGCCACGCCGTCGCGCATGGTGACGCAACGGGTATTGTCGAGGGGCCTGCCCATCCTTGCGGCAACCGCTTCGGCACCCTCTCCTTCACGCAAGCTGATCTCAATGATCGTGTCGAGCATGGATTGCTCGATTGCCCACGGCCTGGAGATCACCCATTGATAAGCAGCGTGTCCGATCATTTGGGTGACTTCTCCTTGGTGACTGCCCGCGTGGCCGGGTTAATCGGCGGCTGGATGGGACGCATGGCCGCGCCTGGTTCGCCCTTGTCGATGAACGCTTCGGCTTCGTCGCCACGCACGGGCAAGCCGAGCATGGAGTCGATCAGCGGCATTTGATCCATCGTGAAGTAGCCGGCCTGACAGAGGTTAGCAATCGCATGCGCGTAGCTGGCGAAGTCCTGGTGTTCAGTCTTGCCTACCCTGATCTTGGGAGTGAGCCGATTGGCAACCTCTTCGCCGTAACGAGCCGCCGTAAGGGTGTGAGCCACGCCTTCAAGGGCCGACTCGAAATCCGCCTTGATCTGACGGATGACGATGCCAACTTGATCCTGGCTGATCTCGCCGTCCGCGCGGGAGCCGAACTTACTTTCGATAGTGGCGCGGATGGAATAGGCAATCGCGTAGACCATCTCGCGATTACAGAGGTCAAAGGCTTCAAGGAATGTGTCGCCTTTGCCTTGGGGCCACTCAACCTTGAGCTTCGCATTAGCCGCCATGCCTATGATGGAGCCATTGCGGAATTTCTCAAGGGTTTTCACCATGAGTTCAGCGGGCTGGACGGGCGGAGCATCGGCAAGAATGTTTCCCTTTTCGTCGGTTGCGGGTCGCTCGGATTCGTTCTCATCGACGTTGCCCACAAGCGAAGGGCTGGCGAACTGGTGGACGAACTTGAAGTATTCGGGCCAGAGGGCCTGCTTGACCTGCCATGCCTTGAACGCTGGCCGGAGATGATATGTGCCGCGCGGGTCGTTGTTCTTGGGGAGCCATGTCATGCGGATATAGTTGGACTTGGGCAGAATGATATATTGCTGCGTTCCAGGATTGAAAGTCATCACCCCGAGTTCATTCATGTAGGTATCAGTGACAAATCTCCAAACGTAATTTGGCTTTGCCTTGATGTCCCTCAGTACGATCTCGTCCTTGTCTTCGCCCTCTTCGCCGATATCCGTGACGACTTCGGCAACTTTGCATCCATGAATCAAGTAGTCATGGCCCATCATCCAGAGGGCGACTTTCCAATCGGTCTCGCATCGGTCTTTCTGGCGAATGTTGAAATCACGAATCTCGCAAGCCAGGTCATACTCGGGGTCGTTTGGCGCTTCGGGTTCGGGAGCCATGACGGGAGCGTTGGGGTCGCCAGCGGGAGCGGTCGGAGCGACCGAGGATGCATCAATCGAGGCCGACGGTTCTCCGGCAGGGGGAACTGCCGCCGGAACCGCGGTCTTACTGGCATCGGGTGTCTCCGGCTTGACCTTCTTGGGAGGAATCGCCGGGAGAATCTCGATCTCGCCGACGAGCGCCGCGAGGACAAGCATGTCGATGGTGGCGCGGACAAGCGGGTCCGTAAGGAGCACTTCGTATTGAGACGGGCCGAGCAACCGCGAGATTTCGTCGTGCGTCTCGGGCAGCACGAACGGAATCGACGGCGGCATGTAGAAGAAGCCGCCCGAGACATATTCCAGCCCGGGCTTGGGCTTTATGGGCGTTGCCGTTCCCGCGCCCATTCCAAAGGGAAAGGCGTAGTCGATCCCCGAACCGGGGATGCCTAAGCCGGCGGCTACGCTATACGATTCCATCAGGCGAGCGCCCTCTCAAGTTCCTGAGAGATTCGTCTTTCTCCGCCCGCCGCCGAACTGCATGCAACCTTGGCGCTGTTCANNTGAACGCCTGAGATGCGGCGTCGGGGATGTCGTCCAGGCCGGAATCATCACCCTTGAAGTCGCAGTGGGCCTGAATGAAGCGTTCGTTCCAGGGGCCGCGCACGAGCTTGACGTTGCCCGCTTCGACTTGATCGGCGTAAGGCTGTGCCCGGACTGCCTTTGAGCCGGTTGATGGCTTGACCGTGATCCGGTGGCCCGCGAACATGCGCGCGATGGAAGCGGCTTCGATCTTGCCCGACGAGCCGCCTTCCTGTTCGGTGGCGATGTAGCACATTTTGCCGTCGGTTTCGGCCTTCGCCATCATGAGCCGGTTACGCTTGAACTCGGAGAGGTGATCCTCGGTCATGTCTTCGACATAGAAGACGCCATCCGAGTCCTTGCTCATCTTCACGCTGGCCGTGGCATCGCCGCCGCCCTGTGTCGCCGCACGGTCCCACGCGCGAACCCGCTTCGCCTTCGCCGGAGCGGCTGCGACCATGTTGGCGCGGAACCAATCCTCCTCGAAGATGCCGCCTGATTTCATCTTGGGCGTGCATTGGTGA
>QGNH01001747.1_pt1 | contig 12136 bp, 15 predicted proteins | sample 1735481 | NCBI WGS metagenome assembly QGNH01 (sample SAMN09239004, study PRJNA386568) | Viral metagenome, whole genome shotgun sequencing project. | reverse complement strand
GCGACCACGATCACAAGCAACGGCTCCGTGGTGACGATTACTGGCAACCTGGTGGTTTCCAACGGTGAAGACGTGGGCGCGACGGGCATCATGATCGGCTCAAACGCTGTAATCGGCGTGGATGCCAACCAACTTGTGCTGACATTCAGCCTTCCGATTCGCGCCCCTGGGTATGCGCTATCGGCGCTACCATCGGTTACATCCGGCAACGAAGGATCAATCGTCTTTTGCAATGATTGCACCAATTTAGATGAGACAAGCGGGAACGCGACAGGCGCGCTTGTGACATTGAACACAGATAACACATGGCGCACGCAGTGGGGGCAGGTTGCCACCACAAGCACCCCGACACTGACGATCGCCGGCGGCATCACGGTCGGCACCACGCCTGGTGTGTCGTGTGCGGCGAACACGGTTTCGCTTACCACGCTGACCGTGATCAATGGCATAGTGACGCATTGTTAAGAGGAAACCTATGACCACACCCACGCGCCTCGTCGCTGACGGCGGCTATACGGCTTTGGACATCACGACGGCAACCAATCTTGTCGGTGGCGGATCGGGGCCGAACAACCCCAATTCGGGAACGGTTTACCGCGTCATCGTGCAAGCCACGGCGGCGGCGATCAGTTACATTCTGGACTCTGCCAGCGCCACGCAGACAGCGGCCAACACGATTTTGCCAATCCCGGCGTCCACGCCTGTCGGCACGATTTACACGCTGAACTGGCCGTTTTTCCAAGGTCTGTCGGTCGTCCCCGGTTCCGGCGTCACGCTGGCTGTCAGTTACTCCGTGGGGAACCAAGGCTGATGGAAGCAATGCTGACCGGCGAAGGTGCCACGCGAGCGGCGGATGAGGCGCTTTGCATTATCGTCGGGCGCGACCTGACGGAGACTTTCCCCGGCTATGCCTGGGATGTCGGGGTCAATCACGAAGCAGGCGTTTTGAGCATTCGGCTGTCCATCCCCGTTTTCGGCGGCATGGCGCAACCCGGTTTTTTGATGCACATTGCCACCGCGGTAGGACCGGGCGGCCAAAAGAAAGTCCGCGACGCTGGCGGTGAGGTATTGGAACGGTATCGCCTGAGACGTGATCGCGCCGCGCCGGATTGGGTAGAACACGCAAACCAGAACGGGCTTGACCGGGCAAATATGGTTTTGAAAAGCAAATTCTAATGGTAGGCTCGCGCGACACGCCACCGTCAAACCAGGACGGCCCATACGGTTTTGATCCCGGCAGCATTTCAAACTTTGAGATGAAAGCCGGCGCGACAAATGGCGCGACACTGGACGTGTCCACGGCCAAAAAACTCGGCATGGAGACGTTTTCGGCATCAACGAACTGGATCAACAGCGGCCGCCGCGCAAGGTGGAACGATTCGTTGCGGGCCTTCAATTCCCAGCATCCCAGCGGAAGCAAATACCTGTCCGGCGAATATCGCTTTCGCAGTTCAATGTATCGCCCAAAAAGCCGCGCGATGGTGCGTCGCGACGAAGCGGCAACCGCCTCGGCGTTCTTTGCCAACGAAGATGTCGTCAGCATCACGGCGGCGGATGATGACGACCCATCCCAGCAAGCCAGCGCGGAAGTTCTCAAAGCGTTGCTGCAATACCGTCTGGCGAACGCTGACCCGCCTGATCGCATCCCGTGGTTCATGACGCTGTGTGGCGCGCGTCAGGATGCCGAAGTCATGGGCATCTGCGTTTCCAAGGTCGGTTGGGAGTATCAGGAACGGTTTATCCGAACCGAAATGCGCCCGATCATGGGTATCGACGGAATGCCCATGTGGGACGATCAATTGGGTCAACCGGCCATGCAATCGGTTGACGTTTACGAAAAGATCAAGGACCGTCCCTTCATTGACCTTCTGGCCCCCGAAAACTTCCGGTATGAGCCTGGGTGCGACTGGCGCGATCCGGTCAAATCGTCGCCTTATCTGATTGAATTGTGCCCGGTTTACATTCAGGAAGCGCTAGAGCGCATGGAATCACAACGCGGGCAACCGGCGGAATGGAACAAAGTTTCGTCGTCCGCTTTACGTGGCGCAAACGACCTGTCCGACGACGTAACGCGCCGCACGCGCGAAGCTGGTCGCGTGCCTGGCAAGGATCACGACGCCTGGAAACCGCGCGACTTCGACATTTGCTGGACCCGCGTTTACGCGATGCGGTTTGGGGGGCAGGACTGGTATTACCGGACGCTATCAAGTTCCGGCGAAATACTGGAAGACCCGCGTCCGCTGAAAGAAGTTTACCTGCATGGTGAGCGGCCATACACCGTTGGGTGTGTCGTGCTGGAAACGCATAAAACATACCCATCCGGCAAGATTGAACTGACAAGTGATCTGCAACGGGCCGCCAATCAGGATTGGAACACTCGGTTTGACAACATCATGCTCAGTCTTCAACCGCGCCAATTTGTGCGGGAGGGATTGGGCACCGATCTAAACGATCTTCGGACGTTCATGCCGGGAAAAGTAGTTTCGATCAACGTCCCCAAAGACATGCCGATGCAAAACGCGGTGACGTGGGATCGTCCGCCGCCGATTGATAATGCGTCCTTCCAAGAGCAAAACAGTATCAATCTGGATTGGGATGATCTAGCCGGATCGTTCACGAACTCGTCTGTGCAAGCGTCGCAGCAAACCCAGCAATCCGCGACCGGGATGCACTTGATGTCCGGCGAGGCATCCGGGTTGAACGAATATGAATTGCGCCTGTTTTCGGAAACCTGGGTTGAACCGACGCTGCGGCTGTTCATCAAGGTTTTGCAGGCTTACGAGACTGACCCTGTGGTGTTGGCGCTGGCCGGAAAAAAGGCTCAGTTGTGGCAGCGGTTCGGGATCAGCCAGATCACGGACGAACTGTTGAACGGCGGCGTGACCACAAAAGTCAATGTTGGCATCGGCGCGACCAACCCGCAGCTAAAACTGCGAAACTTCGCGATGGGAGCGGACATCATCGCAAAAATCTTTGGTCCCGCCGCCGCGATGGGTGCAAACTTTCAGGAGATTTGCAAGGAAGTGTTTGGTATGCTTGGGTTCAAGGACGGTGCGCGGTTTTTCCAGCCCGACTTCGACCCGCGCGTGCAGATGCTCCAACAGCAAATGGAAAAGCTGCACAAAGGCCAAGGCCAAGGCCAAGGTGCCCCGCCCGATCCGTCGCGCCTCCAAGCCGCTCAGATCCAAGCGCAAAGCAAATTGCAGGAGCGCACGATCCAGTCGCAAACTGATTTGCAGATCGCCCAAATGGAACTGGAACGGACGCGGTTGCAGGAGCAGGCGGAAAGCCAGCGGCAAGTGATGTCCGCGCACAAGGATATGTTGATGGCGCAACATGAAGTCGCGAACCGGGTTCATCCGGCGTTGAAGGGGGCCGGTTTGTAATGTCTGATTACACCCTAAGCCAAGATGACATAGACGCCCTAAAAACCCGCGACACCAGGTTCGCAATCCTTTCCAACGCGATCGCCGTAGAGCATGACCTTCGCGACAATCCGGTTATCAAGGCTCTCATGGGAGCCGCCCGCGCCGATGCGGATCAGGCAATGGAAGAACTGTGCGATGTCAGCCCCGGCGATGTCGCGGCGATTTCGTTCCATCTGGTGAAAATTCGCCAGCTTGTCTATATGAGGCGCGTATTGAACGCTGTGCTACGACAAGGCGCGGCGGCGGAAGCAGCAATTCGGGCGGATGACGCCTATAGAACGGATCACGACGAATGAGCGATACGACGGATATTGACGACACCATCATTGAGCCGGACGTTGAGGAAACGCCGGAGCAAACCGAACGCCCGCTAACGGCGCGCGAACGCATCATGCAAGCCGCCGTTCGCGGCGCGCAAGAGCGCCGGGAAGCGGAACTGGCGCAATCATCGGTTTACGACACTGACGCCAAGGCGCTGGGTCTGGTTTATGAGACCGATGAGCCGGAAGAAGCAGCGCCAGAACCTGCCGAACCGGAACCTGTTGCCAAATCCCCGGAACCGCCCGTTCCTGCCGCCGTTGCCCCGGCCGCTGCGCCGCGCGCCACACTGCCAGAGCCGACTGGCGTGCGTTCCGTCATGGTGGACGGCCGGCAATTCGAGGTCACGGATCAGCAATACGCCGAGTTGGCTCGCCTTGGCATGTTGGCAAACGTCGCCCTGCACCAATATCAGCAGCAACCCGCCTCGGCGCCCGTTGCACCTGCCGCGCCAGAGCCGGCGCGTCCGCTGGTTGATCCCGAAGCGGTCAAGCGCGTCGTCCGCGAAATTCAGTTTGGCGGCGAAGATGCCGCGGCGGCGGCGCTTGCGGACTACACCACAAGCCTGTTGCAGAACATCCCGGCGCCCGCGCCGCAAATCGACCAGAACGCCATCGTGCAGCAAGCCGTCGCGGCGGCCCGTGCTCAGGCTTTGCTGGACCAGCACCGCGCGGTCATCCAGCAGGAATACGCTGACATTTTCGCCAACCCGCAGCGCCAGTTTCTCGCCCAGTCGAACGTCGAAGCCATTCGCAGGCGCAACACGCAACTTGGCAACCGGCAATCCGATTTGGAAGTGTTTCGGGAAGCCGGAAACATGGTGCGTGACGCGATGGGCATACCGCCTCCGCAACCGCAGCAGCAGGAAGTGCAAGCCGAACAGCCTGTTGCGCCTGTCGTGGCGCGAACCGAGGTCATCGAACGCAAACGGGCGGCGCCGCGTCCGACGCAGACGATTGACCGTCGTGAACCGGCTCCGCAAGCGCCGCGTGCTCCGACTGTTTCTGAAATCGTCGCCAAGATGCGCGAACAACGTGGCTTTGCCCCCGCGCGATGAGCGATCTGATTGACGAAATAGCCACGGCGATCATGGAAGCGGACAAGAAAGGGGCTTCTTACCAGGATTTGGCGCAGGCGGCGTTGAAGGTGATGCAGAAAAAACCCGAAAAACCTGAACCCTCCGCCAAATAGTTGTGGATTTCTAATTCCGTTTCGTTTACAGGCGAAGATAGTTGCGATTTGTAGCGTCAGGGAGGCCGGTTTCCGGCTTCGGCCAATGCTCTTGCGACTTTTGTTGCCTCTCAGGCGGCCTGGTTGGCAAGCGAGCGGCTTGATCCAAGCATAGGACGCCTTTATCATGGCAGGTCAGCTATGGGGAGTTAACAGCCTCGGCGGGTACATGTATTCGCTCGAACTGTCTGACATTCTCCGAACGGCAGTACAACCTCTGTGCAAATTCCGTCAGTTCTGTGACGCGAAAGACTTCTCGGACAAGGGCCTGCACAAAGGCCAGACGTTCACCTGGGACGTGTATAACGACGTATCCAGCCAAGGCACGACGTTGGTGGAAACCAGCACGATCGCTGAAAGCAATTTCACGATCGCGCAGGGCACCGGAACCGTGACGGAACTCGGTAACTCCGTTCCCTATACCGGGTTCCTAGACAACCTCTCCAAGCACCCCGTGCAGGAGATCATCAGCAAGGTCTTGAAGAACGACACCAAGAAGGCCATCGACGGCCAGGCGTGGTATCAGTTTCTTTCGACGCCCTTGAAGGTGGTTCCTTCCGGCTCAGGCTCGATCGGCACGTCAACGATTTCCGTGACGCTGACCACGAACGGCACGGCGACGCTGACGAACTCGGTGGCGTTCTCCAACCTTCATGTGAAGTCCATCGCGGACGCCATGAAAGAAAGAAACATACCTCCGTACATGGGCGACGAATACTTCTCGATCTCGTGGCCGACCACCTATCGCCCGATGAAGAACAACCTGGAAAGCGTTTACCAATACCGCGACGCTGGTTTCCAGATGATCTACAACGGCGAAATCGGCAAATACGAAGGGATGCGGTTCATCGAGCAGGGCAACATCCCGCACGGAAACTACAACTCCGGCAACTATGTGACCACTTCGAGTTTCACGACGTGGGTGAACGGGCTTTCGGACTGGATTTACTTTTTCGGAGAAGACACGGTGGCGGAAGCGCTGGTCGTGCCCGAGGAAATGCGCGGAAAAATCCCGACCGACTATGGCCGTGCGAAGGGTATCGCGTGGTATTACCTGGGCGGGTTCGCTCTCACACAGACGCAAGCGTTGCAGGCCCGTATCCTGCAATGGTCGTCGGCAGCGTAAGGGAGACGTATCATGGCTTCTGGAATGTATGACCATCCCAGTTATCTTACGAGACAGGCGATCGGTCTGGGTGTTTCGACGGCGGGCGCCAATGGCACCTCCGGCGGCCATTCGTTCATTTCCGACATGCGTATCCGCAAGGTCTCCGTGGTTACGCGCGTGGCTGGCACGTCGTCTGGTGCTGGCAACGAGTGCAACTTGCTTTACATCGGCACGTCGATTACGGGTTTCGGGGTTGGCAACCCGTTCACACTGACGACGGCAACCGGCACCATAACCATCGGCTCGGTCGCCCTTGGTTCGAGCACGGCCTATTCGGTGACGACTTCGAGCGATTTCAACACCCGCCTTGTCGCTGGTGGAACAGTCGTCTACAAGAACGGCACCGATGCGACCGGCACGTATGATGTCATCGCGGAGATGTATCTTGATCCCGAGGCGACTTGGACGGGGCCGAACAACTGATGGCAATCATCCCGCTTGATATTTTGCTGGATATGTCTTCTTCGGACGAGGATCGGTCGGATTTCCGCCCGGTTCCTCGCTCTGATGAGGGCAATGACGGCTATCATGATCGTGGGATGTTGGGCACCTATTCGACGAACAAGGGCGAGCCGTTTCAGCCTCCGGCTGACGTCCGCTTTTTCGCCGGCTACGGTGCCGATGTTTCTGATCTGAAACGCGGTTGGGATGTTCCGTTGATTACGGAAAATCCCGCCTATGATTTGTCGAATTACAAGGATCGGTCGAGCTTGCCACGCCAGCCCGATGTTACGCCTGGGAACGTCGAAGCGATGGCGGATGACTACGAGTTCCGCTCTCGCAACCGCCGCACCAAGGGATTTCTGACGCGCCCGCGCCTGCCGACCGAAAGGAACTGAGCCATGAAGAAAATGCCGAAGGGACACAGTGAGCATCCCGAACACCACATGCACACGGATGTTCAAAAGGGTCACATGCACCCGCAGGAACATGGCGCGCACCACGATACCCGTGAACGGCATGGGCGTGGGGCGTATCATGAAGCGGCCAAGGGAGCGCCGCACGAAATGCGGGGCAACCGAGGCATGGGCGAACACCAGCCGACTGGCCGCGACGCCGCCGAAACCAAACCGTTTCTGATCCCCGATTACGAGTTGCTGCCGCGCGACGACAGCGGCGGCCCTGAGTGGATGCCATACACGCAGGAATGGGGCGACGGCGGCTACGTGACTGGCCCGAAGGACCATCTGACGCCTGGCGGCCCGCGTGGCGACCGTGGCGATACGCCCGAAGTGGGCGACGAAGAAAGCCGCGCGCCGCGCAGCAGCATGGAGCCACGCCCGAGGCGCGGCGGCTCGCGGGACTAAAAGCAAAACCGCCCGGTTGCGAGCCGGGCGGTTCTTGTAGCTTCGTCGGTTGGTTTGTCCGCGTCACTATATGCCATAACCGAACGGAGTTTCCAATGCCTTACAATCCAGACCGCCGCTGGCAGGGTGGCGATGTCGAAGGAACGACAAAGACCGATGTGGATGGCGCTGTTGGCGCTCCCGTCGAAGTAGCCGACGCTTCTTATGAGGCCGGTTATGACTGCCAGGAAGTCACCATGCAGGAAGGTTACGTGACGCTGGCGGATGTGAAACGCGGCTTTTGCTCGTATGGCGTCGGTGTCGGCGATGCGCGGGGGAAAGGCTACATTGGAGGCAAGCGGTAATGCACCGTTTCAATCCAGAACGCGCCTATGCGGAAGTGTTCGGCATTCCCGGCGTATCCTACCAGCAGAACGGGTGCTATTTCCGCCGCGACGGGGTATTTGTCGAAGGCGATCCCGACCGCGAGCGGGAACTGACCGAACTCAAAACCAAGATTGCCGATCCTGAACTGGCGGAAGAAGTCCGGGACGGTCTGCGGGAACGTCTCGGTTTCATTCAGGACAAACCCGTTGCCGTGTCGGCCCCACTGCCCCGCGTTGAAGCCGTTGTCAAACCACCATCGGATGACATGCGCCTAGCCGAAAACAAGGCGTTGAAGGCGCAGATGGAAATCTACGGCCAGGCGTGGACCGGCGTTTCGGATGCGAGGCGGTATTTGGCGGGGAAAGCGTGATAGTCCCGGACTCCCTGGTTGGGCAGGATTATGTCCGCCGCACGCTAGAACTGGCCGAGACGACGCCTGATGGCGTGTTTGTCGAGGTTGGCGTTTACAAGGGCGGCATGGCCTATCATCTAGCAAAACTCGCACGTTCGCGGAACGTGGCGTTGCACTTGTTCGACACGTTCACTGGCATTCCGATTGCCGATCCCGACGACAACCATCGCGTTGGGGATTTTGGCGACACCTCGGCGGAACAGGTGCGCGCTCTGATCCCGGATGCGGTGTTCCATGTCGGCGTGTTTCCCGGAACGATGCCAATTCAGTTTCAGCCTGTCGCGTTCGTTCATTGCGACTGCGACCAATACGAAAGCGTGCGGTCGGTCATTCAAGTATTTTGGCCGATCATGGTGCCGGGTGGTGTCATGGTGTTTGACGACATGGATACCAGGGGTGGCCGCAAGGCTATCAAGGAAGCGTTTGAAGGGCGCGGCTTGGCGGAACTGCATGGCAGAACGTATGTGAGGAAGCCGCTTTGACGTGCGATCCTTACCGTTTTGGCGAATGCGAAGCGGCGAAGATAGCGCCTCTTATCGTGCCTTACGTTCAAGGCCGGTGTCTGGATATTGGTTCCGGCCCCGGCAAGGTATGGCCGTCGCTGATCGGGATTGACCTGATGACGCAGGGCGGCCGCCCTGTAACGGATATGGCGATTGACGGCACGGTGCTGCCGTTTGGCGATGCCACCATGGACGGGGTGTTTTCGTCATTTCTTTTGCAACAAATGGAACCATCAAAGGTGCCGGATGTCTTGCGGGAATGGGCGAGGGTCATCAAACCCGGCGGTCACATGGTTCTCTATGTGCCAAGCGCCGCACTGGCGCCGCACGTTGGATCGGATGGGGCGTATCCTGGACAGCGATGGAATATCGCCGCTGGGGAACTCGAAAGACTGCTTAAATCCGAAACACGGTGCGGCTGGGAACTGGCGGAAAGTGAGGAACGCGATCAAGGCGACGAATTTGGACTTCTGGTTGTTGTAAAGAAAACGGTGGAAGGCTGGACCGAAAAGGTCTGGCAACGCAATCCTGACGGCAAGAAGCGGTCCTTGGTTGTGCGTTACGGCGCCATCGGGGACGCCATCGTGACGGCCTCGATATTTCCCGGACTGAAAGCGCAAGGCTACCATGTGACGGTGAACTGCCGCCCGTCCACTTACGACGTGCTGCGTGAAGACCCGTTTGTTGACGAATGGCTCATTCAAGAAAACGATTTCGTTCCGAACGAAATGCTCGGCCAATACTGGTCCGGCATGAATGAGCGATACGACCGGGTTATCAACTTGTCCGAAAGCATCGAAGGCTGGCTTTTGGCACTTCCTGGTCGGCTCAATCATGCCTACCCGTATGGAACGCGCGAGCGGCTTTATGGTGGTGTGAACTATCTCGAACACACGCACAACATTGCCGATGTCCCGTTTGATTTTTCCAACGCGCGGTTTCATCCCACCGAAGACGAAGCCAAGTGGGCGCGAGCCGTGCGCCGGCACATGGGCGGTTCCGTGGTGGTGTGGTGCGTCAACGGTTCGTCGCCGCACAAGGTTTATCCGTTCGTGCAAGTCGTGTCCGCATGGCTTTTGGAGCGAACCACGGCGCATATCGTGCTGTATGGCGATCCTGGGGTCGGCAAGCAGTTGCAGGACGCGATCATGGATTGCTTGCGCCGCGACGGTGCGGACATGGCGCGTGTTGTTGGCGTGGCCGATAAGTGGAAGATTCGGCAATCGCTGGCGTTCGCGCAAGTCGCGGATTGTGTTGTCGGACCTGAAACGGGACCGATGAACGCGGTGGCGATGGAGGATGTGCCAAAGGTCATTTACCTGTCGCATTCGTCGGCGGCCAATCTGACAAAGCATTGGCGCAACACGACCACGCTTCTTCCGGCGAATGTCGCCTGTTATCCGTGCCACCGGCTGCATTCGACGTGGCAGCATTGCAATCAGGACGAAGCGACGCGGGCGGCTTTGTGTGCGTCGTCCATCAGACCTGAAACTGTTTTTGAAGCGATTGGGCGTGCCATCATTCAGCGAGCGGCGGCCTGATGGATTACACCCAACTCACCGGATCAAACACGACGTATGGAAGCATCGCGAACTGGATCAACAGTTCACAGTTGGTAGGTGCCGCGCCGGAAATCGTGCTTGAGGCGGAGTCCTGGATTTACCGCCGCCTACGCCACTGGAAGATGCTGACGATGCCGACATTCGGTTCGTTCACGATCGGGCAGGATTACATTACGAACCCGTCCGACATACTAGAGCCGTTCCTGTTGTGGACGACGGGAAACTACTTTCAGATCATGCCGATGAAGACGCCGCAGGAAGTGATCTGTAACTGGTCCTACAACGGTGATGGGACGCGGACGCAGCAACAGCCTCTCATGTATTGGATGAACCAAACCGCGCTTTCGTTCGATAGTCCACCGGATCAAGCCTACGGGTATGCGTTGATTTATTTCCAGCAACCGGCGCCTTTGGCAACGACCATCACGAACTTCCTGACCGCGACATATCCTCGGTTGGTGCGCTGCGCCTGCATGACGGCGGCGTGCGAGTATGCGAAGGATGTTGGGCAGGGAAACATTGACCGCACCTATTGGGAACAGGCCGCACAGGACGAAATTGACAAGGCTCAAGCGGAAAGTGACCGCTCCAAGCGCGCCACCGTTGCGGGGGCTGTGCTGATCGGGGGAGGCGTCGCATCGAACTTTCCGTCGTATGTGACGGGCTACTGATGTGGGCCTGACGCCAATCGCCGCTGCGCCTGGCATTTGCCTGTCAGCCTCGAATTACGCGGTCGGCAAGGACTTTGCCTATGTCGGAGAGGGCAACACATTTCGCCAGGGATCGGGCCGATGGGTCGCGGGTCAGAACATTGAATTTATCGCCGGGTTTGCTCAAAAAATAGCGGGTTGGGTTGAGGCGACATCCTCAAAAGTGGTCGGGATTTCGCGCGCCGTCTGTCCGTGGCGCGACAACGCCGGATCGGTGCGAACCGCGATCGGCACGGACAGCCATTTGTATTACCTGCTGGGCGGGACGCTGACGGACATAACGCCGCTCCGAACGCTGGTTACTGGCACGCTTTCGTCGCCATTTACCACGATTATCAACAGTTACACGATTGTCGTCGCCGATACGAACCAGGAATTGAACAACGGCGATTGGGTCTACCTTTCGGCCTCGGCGGCGGTTGGCGGCCTGACGATAAACGGCTGGTATTCCGTATCAAACCAAACGAGTTCCGGCTATTCGATCGTATCGCTGATAGCAGCAACGTCCAGCGCGACCGGCGGCGGGACAACGAATTTCAGTTATCCGCGCGTCAACCTCACAAACCCGTTCACCACCACGGCGCTATCCCCTCTCGTCAATGTCAAACAGACCAATCACTCTGCCGCCGTGGGAAACTACGTTGACTTTTCCGGCGCGTCTCCGGTTGGTGGGCTGACGATAAACGGCGAATACCAGATTACCGCCGTGGTGGATGCCAACAATTACACGATCACCGCGGCAAGCAATGCGTCCTCGTCCACCACGGGCGGCGGCACTGTCAGCGTCACCTATGACATTTACGTGCCGCAACCGTCAGGAACCGGCTCGATTGGCTGGGGGCAAGGCGCGTGGAACGCTGGTGTATGGGGTGGTGGTCTGAATTACACGGCCTCGCTCGCAAATGGGTGGACGCTATCGGCCTATGGCAACCAGATGCTTGCCAACGCGGTTGGTGGCACGATTTATGTGTATGACCCCGTGCAAGGTGGACGGGCTTATCCGCTCCTGAACGCCCCCACTACTGTCAACGCCATGTTCGTGACGCCGGAGCGGTTTGTTGTCGCCTTGGGCATCAACGGCAATCTGATGGGACTGGCGTGGTGCGATCAGCAGGATTACACCGTTTGGACC
>QGNH01000063.1_pt1 | contig 12142 bp, 27 predicted proteins | sample 1735481 | NCBI WGS metagenome assembly QGNH01 (sample SAMN09239004, study PRJNA386568) | Viral metagenome, whole genome shotgun sequencing project. | reverse complement strand
GCGTAGCGCGAGATTGCGCGCATCATCTGCGGCGCCGTGAAGTTCGGCGTCAGCGAGTAGATGCACGTCATGGTGACGATCGTGGTGAGCGGCCTCGGGCGCTGGACGCTACTCAAGCCGCCGACAATGTGGGACCAATCGGCGTCCTACGTCGCGCCGGTCACGCCGCCGGTCCCGCCGATCGTCACCATGACGTGCATCTACTCGCTGACGCCGAACTTCACGGCGCCGCAGATGATGCGCGCAATCTCGCGCTACGCCAAGCTCGGCGACACGCTCACCTGGGCGGTGTCGTTCTACGTCAACCGCTCGATCGTGCTGACGCCGATCGCCGCCAACGTGACGATCAGCTACCAGACCAACGCCGGACCGGCAACCGCGGTTCTGCCGTTGAGCGCGACCGGCTACCAGCGCTTCGCCGCATGGACCGTGCCGGCCAACGCCATCGAAGTGTCGATTGCGACGTGGACGATCTACAAGGGCGCCGATGTCGCCGCGCGCGGCGCGGTCAACATCTTCGGTCGCTTCGCCAAACCGATTCGCAATTCCTGAAACGAAAAACCCCGCCGCTAGGGAAGCGACGGGGTAGTCTGGGAGGAAACGTCCGACCCGCAGGTTGGGGGACCTGTGCGGATCGACATAACAATGGTCTAACTCGGCCGAAACGTCAACCTTTCTTCTTGCCTTTCGGCGGGTGCGCCCACTCGCCAAGATTGGAGATCCGGCCCGACTTGGCGGCAGGCGTCGGAGCTTTGGTCGGCGCTACGGCTTTGGCGAACGCGCCAGCGCCCTTAGTCTTCGTGGTCTGCGGCATTTTGTCACCCTTTCTTGTAGCCCTCGGCGCTTGGCCGACCGGGATTATAGCGGTCATTCTTGATCGCCACAGGCGCCGGACGCGAGGTCGGAATGATTGCCGTCGGCTTGACCGAGTTGCGCGCGTAGGCCCCGCGGATCGCCCGCTCGCCGACAGCGCGCAGCCGCGCCGAGGGAATCGTCATGCCGCGCCGACCGTCGGTCGAGATCACCGGCGTCACCTTGTCGGGCTTGTTGGAGAACATCGCGTCGGCCAACGCCTGCTGAGCCTGTGGCAGCTTCGGCGCCATCGCCTCGCCCTCGCGGATGTTGTCGCGCAAGTCGGTGTAGTGGCCGTCCTCCATGACGATGCGCGCCGTCTCGTCGACCGCCTTGACGCGAATGTTCTGGCCGATCGTCGCCGGCGCGCGGCCCTCTTCGAGCATCTGCCGCAGGTTCTCATTCTCGCGCTTCAGATCGGTCATTTGCGACGTTTCAACGCAGCGACGATTTGGACAAGGCGGGTCCTTCTTGGGCTCGGCCTTCAAGGTCCGAATCCACCTATGCCCGCACTTTCCACACTCGAAAGTGATTCGCTTCATGCGAGGGCCTAAATACTGATCTGAATCAACCCACTCAGAATCGACGGATGTCGTCGTCATCCCCGCCACTCCCGCCAGCCCTTCGGCTCGAACGCCACCGGCTTGCCGCCGGTGTTGCGCTGCGCCCAGAAACCATAGGCTTCCCAGCGCTTGCCCGCGCTGGTCCCGGCCCAACGCCGCGACGTCTGCCACTGCGCCACAACGCTCTGCTCGCCGTCGAGCGTCAACTGCACCAACGCGTGGTCGTGGGGCGGCGCGCCGTAGCGCCCACCGACTTCCGGCGGCTCCGGCATCGCATGCCAATCACGCATCGGATCTTCGGGCTCCGGCACAGTCGGCGGCGCTTCGACCGGCGAGTCGTCGCCGAACAGCGCGTCGTCTTCCGGCTGCGACATTTTAACGCCCTCATCAGGCGCTGCAAATTTGTAGTCTCTCGACTGCTTTGCCATCACTCGCTCCATGAAAAAACAGCAAACCCCAACCAAGCCTCGGGGCCTGCCTTAACAGGAACATCTAAAATTGTGACGCCCTGAGATATATCCAAGTCCTTACTGGTCATGTCGCATGCCAACTCCGCCCAGTTACTGGGGTTCAGCACAACTTTTTCAGGAGCGTAACCACCATGCCCGGCCTGCGCTCGGCACATAGTCTGAGCTACTCCAGCCAGTGTCGACGCAATAAGTTTGATAACCGCCGTCACCATCTCTCGCTCCTCAAGCAAGGCCCTGGTCATGGAGCCACTTCGGCGGCTCCGGCTCGGTGTTCGCCCGCTCCTCTTGCGTCCGCAAGAAGTTTCGAACAATCGAATTGACCGCCGTCTCTTGCTTCGTCTCTTGACCCGACTCGGCCTTCATCACCACGTCGTAGGTCAAGCCTTGGGCTATCATGCCGCGTCGAACCCAATCTGTCCAGGCGCGCGCCGCCAGCGCGGCGGCGAACACCCGGTCATCCTTCATGTTCTCGTCGGTCGACTCCGGCGCGCCGATCTCGCCGTCGTTGACGACGACGATCGACATCTCGCGCAGCAGGCCGAACGACCGGATCTCGATCTCGCGGCTGGAGTAGACGCCGCGGTAGCCGTGCAGCAGCTCCATCTTAGTGCGCCAATTGGTCTCGAAATTGGCCATGTAGCCGGCGCCGGGGCTGTCGGCCTTGTGGTAGAGATACCAGCGCGCCTGCGCGCCGGCGTCTTCCCAGCCGCGCGCCGCCGTCTTGGCGACGTTCATCTCAGCGCCGATCAACTGGCGCAGATGCTCGAACTCGCTCATCACCAGCCGACCCGGCCCGCCGAGCTCGACATTGCACATTGAGTTGCGATAGGCGGCGCAGAGATGGAACAGCACCCACGACGCGTGCTTGGTTTCGACGTCAGCCGTGATGTACTCGGCGACCTGCACCATCTTATCGGCGAAGCAGCGGAACACCAGAATTGCATGATGATCCTTGTGGTCGTTTCGGCCGTAGGCCGGATCGAAACCGATCACATATTGCGCGCCGTCGACCGGCTCTTCCCACACCTTGAGCTCGACGTCGTCGACATCGTCGACGTTCGAGTCCATTGTGATCATCTTGAAGTGGAAGAAGTCACCGTCGACCTCATAGCGATAGCCATCGAAGATCGGCTGATCGTCCTGCATCCGCTTCATGTCCTGGCCGATCACCGCGACCTGAAAAAAGCTGTAGCCGGTCTGGACGAACGCGTCCTCAAAGGTGCTCGGCTGATTTTGCTCGAGGAGATTCTGCTCAGCGCCGGCCTTGGTCTGCTTCCAACGGAACCATGCCAATTGCTCGGTCGTGACGCGGTGCTGATAAAGCTTCTCCACGTCCTTGAGCATCTTCGCTTCGGCGCCGGTCGGCGGCGAAAGCCCGTAGGCCGAGAAGCGCGGATCGCCGCGCGTGATGCGGTTATTGTCGCCGGCCCACCAGCCGATGAAGAACGAGCGCTCGGTCAGATCATTGAGCCCCGCCATCCAGCGCGTACGCCAATGGTTCATGCCCTTGGCGGTCGACTCACGCATGAACAGCCTGTTCGGATTGTTCTGTGCAAGACCTTCTTCGAGCGACTTGAAACCTTCAACATCACCAAACGCCGCAACCTCAGTAGCGTGCATCAGCGCGTAGCCTTGGCCCTCGCCCCAACTGATCGATTTCTTCTTGGTGCCGGCCACCAGCAAGTCGAGCCGCGAGCCATTCGAGAATTGCAGCATCTGCCGGTTCGATCGAACGATGCTGAACGCTTCGCCAAAGTACCCCTCCGGGAACGAAGCGACGTAGCCCTCGATGATGCTGCGATCAACCTCACGATTCTTCTCGGTGTCAGTGACAAGACAGCCAATCAGGTTAGCGTGAACCGCCAACCAGAAGACATCGATCGCCAACGAAATGGTGGTTATGCCGAGTTGTCGTGACTTCAATATGTTGAATGAATGGACGTCATCGTCGAGGCCTTGGCCGATTACCCGGAGAAAACGATGCTGGCTCTCCCACAATTCCAGCTTCGCGCCGCGCTCGTCGGTGGAGACAATTTCCTTCGACTTGATGCGGAGCTCGGCGACGAACTCCTCGAGCAGCTTGAGCCATTTCCTTGCGCGTGGCGCCATCAGTCAGTTCTCTTCGACATAAAGTAGAGCGCAGATTTATGCATCTCTCCGACCTTGGCCCAGTCGACAAATTCCGACGTGAGGTATGGCCCCTTCGACTCATCGACTGGGTAACACGGTCCAATCATCACGACGTCCTTCGCCGCCCACTTCCCGACGTCGGCCCACATGCGCACCAACTTGAGACGATCGCCGAGGCTGCGGCTCTTCAGCCGCAAAGCCTTGACACGCTCATCGGTGAAACCGTCGTGCCGGCTTGTCCACATCAGCCACGCGATCTTCGCGATCTCGACAATGTACTTCTTCATGCCAACCCCATCTTCTCGCGCCACGCGTCGTTCACCGTCTGCTTCGCGTCGCGATCGATCTCGCTCCACGCGACGGCCTCGGTGACTGGCAAGCTGTCCGGTGTATCGGTAGCCGGTTTGTCGTTCGGGACCTGCTCGGCTGCCGACTCGTCGGCGCAGTCGAAGCCAGCGTCGAGCACAGCCTGTGCCACCCGGGAGAACGAGAACCACAGTGACCGCGTAAATTCCTCGGCCGGCAAAGCGTAGCCGTGTATGCCAACGACTCGATAAGGCTCGGACGGGTAGACACGCGTATCAGCGTCAAGCCCGGTGACGGCTCGAGCGATGATCCGTGCCAGCTTCTCGACTTTGTCAGCCATTTGTCGCCTCAGTCGTTGCAGTAATCTTCGTAGGACGCGTAGACCTTGACGCCGTTGCGCCACTCGTACTTCGGCTTTGGCCACGCCGCTTCAGAGCGCGCCCACGACTCGCCTTGCGCACGCAGCATCTCCGCGCGCTGCTCTGGCGTCATCGCCTCAACCTTGGCCTTCAATCGGCGCAGTAGGTCTTCCAATTCCGGGCTCATCATAGCGTCTCATGTTTCTCGCCCGCCGCCGGCTCTTTGCCGACAGGCGCAAGCTGCTCAACGAATACCTCGCCGCCAGCAGCGTCGCTGCGCTCGACACAGATTCGAACAGCCTGCTCAGCCGAAGCTCCGGCGTACATAGCGCCCAACGCCATCTCCCCCGCAGCGCCGACCACGGCGACGTCCTGGCCCTCAAGCCGATAAGCTTGGCCTGCCCCATCAAGACGCCACATCTCACCATTCGGCTCCAGCCACACCGCTGACAACCCCGCGTCCTTATTGAACACCGGCGGCGTCTGCTGACGATCGTAAGACCGGGAGCCGACGAACCAATCACGAAACCGCTGTGTGTTCATCGACCCGCCGGCGCAACCCGCAACAGCGCCATCCTGCGCACGACACAACTTACGCGTCGTCTTCGACACAAGAATCGCGCCGTTCGCCTGCCAAGTGGACCCGTCGGCAGCGACAACGCCGTCCTTGATGCAGATAATCGTCATCCTGCCGCTCCATGCTTCTCGTCGACCGCCGCCGGGACGCCTTTGTCGATCAGGTCATGGGCCACGACAGTCGGCGGCCGACCGAGCAACTCGGCGAACGCCCACAGCCGATCGCGCAGCTTGGACGAGACGGCGATCGTGACGTGGTAGCGCTTGGCGTCGTCGCCCTTGTCGCGCCAATGCCGCGTCATTCGCCGTTCCCATGCATGTCCGCCGGTTCGCAGAACTTCGACGGCGAAACCGAAGCGGCCGCTCCGCCGCCCGGCGACGAACGCGGCGCGGCCGGCTGATCGACCGGATCGCTCGGCGGCATCTTAAAGCCTGGCGGAGTTTTTGTCGCCGCTGACGCCTGCTGCGCACGAAGCGCCGCTTCGCCCGCCCGCGCAATCGCGATCAAATGCTGCAGCTTCAGGTGCAGGCTCTGTGCGAACCACGTGTCCGCTGCTTCGAGCAACTCGCGCTCGAGATCATCAAGTTCGCTCATCCGAAAGCTCCTGCGCCCCAGAAAAAACAAATCGTAAACAATGCGCCTAGCCCCAGTCCGAAATCGAGCGAAACGACTACGCCGACCGCAACGAAAGCTATGACAAGGCTCATCGCTTCCGTACTCCAAACGCCCGCGGCCGCGACCGGTTATGTAGCCAGCGCATGACTTGCGCCGCGGCGATCCAGCCAGCGAGAAATCCGGCAACGACGCCGAGACCAAACATCACTGCCGCGTCTCCCCGAGCACCGACGTCTGAACTTCCTCGGACGCGAAAACCTCGGACCGAGCGTACTCGCCACACGGCATGTCGGGATTGACGGCTGGATAGACCGACTGGAAGCCAGGAGCCACCTGACCCTTCGGGCCGGGCATCGGCACGAGCAATACAGTGGGCGGGTAGCGGTAGCAGAACGTCTCCTGGCCTGCCATGCGCCGGTGCATGCACGACCTGCATGACTTGCCGCCGATGATCGCACTGTTATTCATCTCTTTTTTCTCAGGTGTGTGAGGCCGACGCGCCGCCTCGACCGACGAAACGAAGCTATTCGATACCACAGTATCATGTCAAGGCCGCAGTTCGGCCGCCAGATCGGCCCGGCGCAGCGTCGCATTCACCTGTTGCGCGGACCAGTCCGCTCCACGAGCCGTCTGAACGCCGCGCGCATCGAGCGCCGCGGCGATCTCGGCGAGCGTCAGGCCCTGAGCCCGGAGAGGACGAATCAGCGGCGCAACGTTGGCGGCGAAGCGGTCGGCCTCGCGGCGGGACAGCTTCGCCGCCGCGCGGCGCGCCAGGTCGATCCGTGGATTGCCGATCGTGAACGGCTTGCCGGCGCGGGTAACGCCGCGCCGTCTGGCGGCGGCAAGAGCGGCTTTGGTGCGCTCGCCGATGTTGCGCCGCTCTTTTTCCGCCGCCGCGGCGTAGATGTGCAGCATGAACGGATCGACGTCGAGGCCGAGCTCGGCGACGAAGAACGGAACCTTGCGCGCCATCAAGCCCGAGATGAAGGCGACGTCGCGGCTCAGCCGATCGAGCCTGGACACCAGCACCGCGCACTTCCGCTTACGCGCATCCGCCAGCGCCGACGCCAGAACAGGCCGGCGGCCGATCGCATCGAAGCCCTTTCCGGTCTCCACTTCGACGTATTCCTCAACGATTCCGATGTCGTGCGCGTCGGCGAAGAGGCGAATGGCCTCGCGCTGCGCCTCGACGCCGAGCCCGGTCCGGCCCTGCTTCTGTGTGCTGACGCGAATGTAAGAAATCATCTGCATAGCTGCCCCCATTAGAGTGCTGAAACCATGCGCTGAGTAAAGGGTTAAGTCAAGCCTGGCGGCCGTCTTTTATAACAAAACGTATAAATGTCTGAGTTCTATAACAAATTGTACGGCGGTGCAGCTAATTCACAGAAACTTTTGGGGGGCGGTGCGAGATGGGGCCCTTTTAACTCGGTGCCGGTCGCGGTCCATTTTTACTAGAAAAATCAACTATTTAGCAGAAAATAGCCAGCTGGCGGCGCCAGGCCGGCCTGGCGCGCCGGCGCTATTCCGGTCAATTGGTTCGTTTTGCATCCTGATAGCTGAGTAGCATCAATAACTTAGATGCAAAACGAATCAGTGCTCGCGACGCCGAGCCGGCGATCTCGAGCGGCTTGTTCGAGTTGGGAAAAGCTTTTCCCGCGAAATTTTTGACAGAAAAATGGGCCGATTTAGGCTTGCAAATCGGACAATCTGTTATTTTATCTTTTCCGCAAACCCGCCGCGGATCGCCGGCCGATCTGGCGCCGCTCTATTCTCAGGCGCGATTTGCGAGCGCATCGGGGCGTTCGGCATAACGGACGATTCGTTCGCTATATCGGTTAGCCAACTGTTATCCGATCCGAGCAATTCGAGCGCCAGCCGTTTCATATAGCGATTCGCCGATACGCCATGCGACGCCGCAAACGCATGCAAAGCACGCGTTTCCGGCTTAGGCAGTCGAAAAATAATAGGATTTGCACGTTTCGCCACGCCAAAAAGATACGTGTACGTCAGGCAAACCGCAAGCGCGGCGCAACTCTGCAAAAATAGTTTCGACAAATGCTTGACAACTGTCGAAACAAGGCGCATTCTCGATTCACTGAATGAGCGAAGCGAATAGGAGCGAATCATGGTCAAGACGTACCTTTATCGCCGCGGCGACGGAAACGAAGGAAACTTCCCGCGCTCCATCGTTGACTTAGACGATAACGAATCGCCCTACGCCGCACTGCGCGCCCTTGTCGTCAACGACTACATCGCCGGCAAGCGAGTCCGCCGCCATATAATCCGCACAATTGAGATTAACGGCGAAGCGGATTACGGCGTGCTGGCGACCGTTTACGAAGGGCCAAGCGGCGAACAAGCATTCGGCGCCGCATACATCACAGCCGAGCTCGAGCCTGTTTCCGAAGCGGATATTGACGCCTGCTATTATTCGCTTTGGCGCGCGACGCTTCGCAAATCTCTTGACCGCGGCGCAATGGCAATCTTCCGCGCCAACAATCGCGAATTCGCCTGACCGTTGCATTAAGCCGCGTCGAAAGGCGCGGCTTATTCGAACGATCAAGCAAGAGGAGCTGACAATGACTCGCATCGAAATCTTCACTTCCGACCGATTCGCGCTTGTCTCTTACGGCGGTGGAATCAGCTACGCGCTGCACAATCATCCCGCCAAGAAATCGCTCTTCGTCCAAGGCGACGACGCAACGACTCTGCGCGACGAAATCGACGCATGGAAACGCATCGATCCCGACATGCCGACCGAATCCATTCTCGCTGAAATTTGGGACGAATACGTTGATCTCGCCACTGCGAACTGAACGCTAACCCTTGCCGCGACTGAGGAGCGCGGCAAGATTTAGCGGTCAATTCGACCGAACGAGCGAGGCGAATCATGGCGCGAATCGAATTCAAGGCGAAAGTCCGCAACGTGCACAATATCGACGGAACGATGGCGTTTCGCGTCCTGGACGTTCCGACGCTAACGCGCTCGCATTGCGACATGAACGCGTTTCGCCAGCACGCCAAATTCGGCGGACTCGCTAACTCGGATCTGTTTCCGAACGTGCTGGCGAGGATCAAACAAGAACGTCTAGGCGAACACATTCACCTCGACAAGATTCCCGACGGCGTGACGGTCGATGAAACCGACTTTCTCGCCGTTGTCGCTATCGACGTCTGAACTACTAGGAGCGAATCATGGAAATCGACATTACGGAATTCTTCAATTCCGCCGATCCATTCGAATTCTCGCATAGCCGATCCGAGGGCGGGCCAAACGCTGGCCCTGAGACTTGGCAAGCGGCGCTGCGGGAAGGCGCTGAGTCGCCAATACTCACCACACCCGAACAACTCGACGCGCTGCGCGGCCATCTGCGCGGCTATGGCGCCTGGTCGCGCGAAGAGGTCGCCGCCTGGTCGCCAGCCGAATGCAATGCACTGCTTGTCCAGCTGATCAGCGGCGACATACGCGAAGCTGGACTCGAAGGCCAGGCGATCGAAGAAATCGACATGAAGGCTTACGAAGCCTTCTGCGAGAATCAAGGCGGATCGCTCACTTTCAGCGCAGACCGGGCTTTCTACTACCTCGGCGACTAATCACGAAAATTTGATCTCTAAACAAGAGGAACACGAAAATGTTCACCCGACAAGACTACCTCGCCACGCCAAACAGCACTGCGGCGCATCGCCGATTCTACGGCCAATTCGTTACGCCAGAAATTGAAAGAATCTTACTAAACCATATCAGCTTAAGCGATCTGCGCGCGTCAACCGACCCGCACATGAACGACATACCTCTGCGCCGCTGGGATGATTTGTTTAACCTCACGCCAAGCAGCGTATGGAAAGCGATACGCGACGCTGGCGACGTCAACGCGTGTTCCTTTGCAAACAATGTTTGTCTTTACAAAGAAGCCGCGCGCCAAATTCTCGAGAAAAGCGCGCCATAACCGAACGAGCGAGAGAAACGAAAATGTCACAAGCAATCGTCACAAAATACCACGGCCCTGGGAACGTCCGCGGCTCGCGCGTCAAAGCGACAGCGAGCGCCGGCAGTTGTACGCTAGCCTGGAATGACGCGCTAGGCGACGACGCGAATCACGCCAAAGCTGCCCTGACGCTCTGCAATCGGTTTGGGTGGAGCGGCGACTATTTCAGCGGTGGCTTGCCGGACGGTTCGCGCGTATGGGTCGAATGCGATCGCCCTCGCAGCAAACCGAACCGCGACGTTATTTTTCCAAACCAATCGGCGCCGCGATGACCGCCTGGATTGCCCCCAACGCGCCACGGCGGGCGCCGCTACGCTCACCGGGCTTTCGCCGCCGCTTGGCGCTCAGACGCGCGGGCGCCCTTCTCCTGGACGCTCTTGAGCTAGCAGCAATTGCTGCCTTTGTCGGCGGTTTGCTAGCGATGCTCGAGGCTCTTTCACACTGAGGATAGGCCAATGAAAATCACCAAACGCATGTTGCAGGCGAAAGGCGCTTGCGCCTCGCAAGTCACGCTGTTCGCCGAGACGTTTCCGCACGGAACAGAAATCACGGAAGCGGTTTGCCTGTCCGTCGACGATAAATTCGACTGGAATTGGGCCGCGCAGAATCTTCTCTCGCCTAAGGCCGATGCGGAGTACGAGCGCGTNNGCGCTCAAACGTTCGGGCGCCTCGCCGCTTCGGAATAACAGAAACCACACGCCCGCCGCCGCGCCGCTCCCGCGACGCGGCGGACATTCTGAAAAGGAGAAAGCTATGCTAAAAGACAGATACAAGGACGGCGTCGTTCAACGTCGCGTCGATCATGTTCGCGTCGGCGATCTAATCGACCTGCAAAACGATCCTTACGCCGATTCGCAAGGCGCCGAGACAAGCGAAACGGCAATCCCAGAATCGCCATTCGAGTTTGCCGTAGTCGAATCAGTCGAACGCGAAACGCCGCAATGCACCGTCCTGCACACGTCGCAAGGATCGTTCGGCTTTCCGCCGGACCACTGGCTCGACGTCGACGGCGAACAACTTCGCTAAAAAGGAGAAAGCATGCTCATCCCGAAGCCTTCGGACCGCTATCGCCCGCGCGCCGACGCCTTGATCCTATCAAAACTTGTAACCGACGCTTGGCAGGACTACCAAAGCTGCATGTTCGACGCGGCCGAACGCGACCGGGTCGCCGAAATCGTCGCCATACACCTCGAGACGCTTTATCCCGCCGCCGACATGGCCGTCCTGAGCCGCTACGGCGTGGCGCAGACGCTCAACTCGATCGGCGTGCGTATGTGGAACCCTGAACAGCGCCTATGGGATCAGACGACATCCGTAGCCCTGCCACGCCTCGTCCTCGCCCCGAGCAGCGAAAACGGCCTGTATGTCGGCGGCGCTTGGCATTCCAGGTTGCCGAACTACGGCGTGACGGGTAACTACCGCGCCCGTCAAACTCCTGAACAGTGGGCAGAGCTCGTCGCCTACCACGACGAGAGCGAGCGCCGCCGCCTGCCAGAAAGCGTCGAACCGTGGTTCGCTCGCATCGTCGAGGCGCGCGCCGCCTACCGCGCTGAATACGCACAAACAACCGACTTTCCTGAGAAATTTCACACAACAGCGTCGCAATGGCCGCGCTGGAGCGACATCGAAACGGCGCACCCCATTCTCAGCGCATACGTCGCCGCGCGACGCGCTTCATTGGAGACCACAGCATGACCGCCCGCCCGCCCCATGAGGCTTGGCGCGACGCCGCTCCGGAATAGCAAAAACCTAACGCCCGCCGCCGCGCCGCTCCCGCGACGCGGCGAACCCTCTGAAAAGGAGAAACCTATGCGCAGCATTCAACGCATCAACAAAATGCTCGACGATTATGTGCTAGACGCGCGCCTCGAAAGCCCATCGCCGACCGATGTGACAATTTTTCACATCTTCTGCGATTTGATCGACTACGCCGAACGCCACGGAGTCGACCTCGCAAACGCTATGACGGAAGCGCGCCGCCACATGGCAGAACACAATCACGAGCTGCGCGCATGAGTGCCCGCCCGCCCCATGAGGCTTGGCGCGACGCNNCGCTGTGGGCGCTGTGGATGCTGCGCTAAGTCCACAAAGCCCGCTCGGCGCCCCTCCACTGTGTCCTGTTACCCGCCTCGCGCCACGCCGCATTGATCGCGGCGAACGGCGCGAGGCTCTTTTCATTCCGAAACGTAGCTTCGCCACTCGCCAAATACAAGAAATCAACGTGAGATTCACCCCACAAATCGATCTTCCCGCCTACGCTACACGCCAGCGCCGCCGCGAAGGG
>QGNH01001196.1_pt1 | contig 12145 bp, 12 predicted proteins | sample 1735481 | NCBI WGS metagenome assembly QGNH01 (sample SAMN09239004, study PRJNA386568) | Viral metagenome, whole genome shotgun sequencing project. | reverse complement strand
TGGGACCAACTGGATTTATGGCCTCAGCCACTGCTTGAACGACAGGCGGCGTGACCGAGCTGGCAGCCAGCCCTCTACCGGCGCCCATCACCAACGAGATGGCAACACAAGCAATAGTCGCGGTGATGCCGGTGATGAACCCGAGTCGGCGATTTGAGATTGTCATGGTTCCGTTCTCTCTTCAGCGGGATTGCCTGCCGATGGCGATGGAGGCTGCCGCGTTTGTTAGGAGGCGCTTTCGGTAGTTCGCCATCTCATGGGCAGTGCGTAGCTGGTCACGATACGGTTTGCTTCGAATGAACGCAACACACCCATCGCAATAGATTCTGACACTCGCGCCAGCGACGGACAATCTCGCTATCACCGGTGTCGCAGTGACGATTCGACCGCAGTGCACACTCTGTCGCGGAATGACCGTTCCGGGTCCAAAAGGCGAAATACTCGCAGCGAGCACATGAGTCCGCTTCTCTCCCGATAGCGACCGGATCGCGGACACGGGGAGCACATCGCATGTGAGCCATCAGACTCGGACATCAGGCCGCTTTACTCGATTAAGCCGACGTCAGGTCGGATGCTCGATAGTTCTGCACCTGCGTGATTGTCGCCGTGAGACCGGTCGAACACTTGGTGACTTTCCGACCCGAGCAGTTTTGATCGCTTGCCTCGACTGGGGCAGCGTTCCTTTTAGCCCGGTCGGACTTCTAAATATTGTAATGTAGATCAGCACATTTTAATTGCCTTAGACAAGTCAAGGGCTATCGTATTTCTTGAATGCTAAAATGATCGGAGACGTCATGAGTATAATACTTGTCGATGCGAAGCAAAGGCTCGCAGCTAAACTGAACGACTACGATCCGCCTGTCCTGCATCCAATCGAAGCCGATCCCTGGGTCGTCAGCAGCCTCCTGCAGAAATCCATTCGCCGCGGCGACGTCGAAATCGCCCAGCGGGCCGCGCACACGATGTTCATGCTCAGAGGCTCCGCAATCTGGCGACGACTGATGATCATCGCGTACGAGGATATCGGGGCGGGCGCGGCCGATGTGCTTATGATGACGATTGCGGCCGGCACCGACGCTGCGTGGCGCAAGGCTCATGGCGGGGATGCCCGCGTCGCTGTCGCACTCGCCGGAATGCTGGCCGAAGCCACGAAGGATCGGTCGACCGATTACCTGATCTGCGCCGCGAAGGACCATCCGTCACTTGCGGCTGAGCGGCTTGCGATCGCGAGCGGCTCTATTGCGGATAGACTCTCGGTCCTGTGCGACGTGAGCCTCACCTTGCCGCACCGCGCAATGGCGGCCTGGTACACGTCCGGCATCGAATGGAGAGGCGAGCGACAGGTCGGCAAGGGTAATCTGGCTGCTCTCCTGGAGGCGTACGGGGAGCTGGGCGTTCCGGAACAGCTGATTGTCGAGCCGCAACGCGCCTCGGCCATTCGGGAACCGTTAGTCAAAATCGACCCTTGGAGACAGCGGCCTCGACGCCCGTTGAATCCCCCAAAATCGTCAGTTGAGACTGGCTCCCAACCCCCGAAATGGCGCGCAGCCGCGCTATTTCCTGGGTGTCGCGGGAAAGTAAGTGGGAGACCGGACTGGGTGGCTGACGACGCAGTGTAGTGCGAACCCGTCTCAGCCATGAATTCCCTGGTATCAGGGAAAAGAACAGGGATATCGGCGAAAACGGTCCCCGCGGCGCGCCACAGTCTCTGAAACGCTGCCTGCTTTCAACGTCTTATGAGCAAATTCCCTACGCATCAGAACAGCGAATTTATCCGCCAAGACACCACTGATCAGGGACTTGTTTCGAGACATCAAGGAAATACGTCTATGAGGCTCTGAGCGATCGAACAAACCCCACCGAGGGCAAAAAATGGCCCAAGAAATTCCGCTGCACGACGCTCCCGAACACTTCTTCGATCAAGACGAATGGCGCGAATTTGTCGGCCATTTCGATAGTCGCGCGGTCGCATTGAGGCAGATCAGCAAGCCGGCCGCGGAGGGCCTGAAATGGATCCGTTCGGAGGTCCTTTCTGCCCCTCACACGTCGGACGCTATGAAGGACGCTGCACGCGAGGAACAACGAATAGCTGACCTTGGCGATGCACTCGCCAAGGATTTCATTGCGCGGCATGTCACAGGTGAGTTCACCGCCACCGGGGTGTGGCACGGCTCCTTGGCACCAGTGACCCCACCAAAAGAACGCTGTGACGGCCTATGGGCCAATTTTGCAGCCGACAGATTCGACGGGAAAGACCTGGTCCTTACGCAGGTCCGCGTTTCCAAGGTTCAAACCAAGGCCACCATAGCGGCGGAACTTCTAAGAAGCGTCACCGATTGGCTCATCCACTACCCGGACGGGCGGAACGTACAGAAGAACGTTCTTGAATTCCAAGCGCGGCAACAGTTTCCAAGTCTCAAAATTCGCCAGTTCGATGCCGCTTACACGAGCGCATACAACAAAACGCGGGGTAGGCAACCGAACGATGCCCCAAGATAAAAACTCAAAATAATCGGCGATTTGTTTATTTTCGCGTTGCGGCCCGCGTGTGTCTTAGTCGCTCCCGATCCCCCGCGGTGCGTTCGTTCGCATCTGCCTCGGACGGAGCGTCAACCATGCGACCATCGGCCAGATCTACCAATGGTTCCCTAACCGACCCCCCGCCTATTCCCCTCGCGGTCATCTACCGCCGAATTGAGGAACTGCGTCCCGACCCCCGAAATCCTCGCAGTCACAGCCCCCGGCAGGTTCGCCAGATCGCCCGCAGCGTTCAGACATTCGGCTTCAACGTGCCGATCTTAATCGACCGCCAGAGCCAGGTGATCGCGGGCCACGGCCGCCTGCTCGCGGCTCGGGAACTCGGATGGGGACAGGTCCCGACCATATCCCTGGACCACCTGAGTGAGGCGCAACGACAGGCGTTCATGATCGCCGACAACCAGCTGACCGACACGAGCGAGTGGAATGACACATTGCTCGCCAGCCTATTCCGAGACCTATCCGTTCTCGATCTCGGTTTCAGCCTCGATGTGACGGGGTTCGAGATGGCCGAGATCGACATGAGGATCGAGAGTTTGGAGGCCCCCCCTGACGCGGACGACCCCGCCGACCGCGTCCCAGACCTAGCATCGCGCCCCGCGGTAAGTCGTGTCGGAGATGTGTGGGCTGCGGGACGTCATCGCATCTGCTGCGGCAGCGCGCTCGACCCGATTGCTTACGCCGTCCTGATGGATGGCGAGCAAGCCGCCATGGTGTTCAGCGACCCGCCGTACAATTGCCCCATAAATGGCCACGTGACGGGACTCGGAAAGATCCACCACCGCGAATTCGCCATGGCGTCAGGCGAGATGGACGAGGCGCAGTTCGTCGAATTTCTTGCCCGATCATTCACCCTCCTCGCGCGACACAGCGTTGACGGCGCTATCCAATTCCAGTGCATCGATTGGCGCCATGCGGGCGAAATGCTGGCGGCAGGCCGACGGGCCTATTCGGAACTGAAGAACATCTGCGTCTGGGTCAAGTCTAACGCGGGCATGGGCTCCCTATTTCGGAGCCAGCACGAGTTGATCTTCGTTTTCAAACACGGACGCGAGTCCCACCAGAACAATATCCAGCTCGGTCGACACGGCCGGCATCGCAGCAACGTCTGGTCCTATCCCGGGGCCAACTCCTTCGGCAGAAGTTCCGAGGAAGGCAACCTCTCGGAGCTGCACCCGACGGTCAAACCGGTCGCCATGGTGGCAGACGCCATCCTCGACTGCTCGAGCCGAGGCGAGATCGTGCTCGATGCGTTTCTGGGGAGTGGCACGACCGTCATCGCGGCGGAGCGCACCGGACGGCGTTGCTTCGGCCTGGAGATCGATCCGCTTTACGTCGACACCATTGTGCGTCGTTGGCAGGCATTCACCGGCGATCACGCTCGATTGCTCGCCACCGGCCGCGATTTCATCAGCCTCGAGGCGGACGCGGAGCACGCCCATGACTGATCAACCGGAGGAATACTCCGTCGGCTATGGCAAGCCGCCGCGTCATTCGCAGTTCAAGAAGGGCCAATCGGGGTACCCCCGGGGCCGGCGCAAAGGGTCGAAGAACCTCTCTACGTTGATCCCATCCGTTCTCAAGGAACGAGTCACGATCACCGAGCACGGCAAACGGCGAACCATCACCAAACTTGAGGCGATGACCAAGCAACTCGCCAACAAGGGCGCATCCGGCGACCCCAAGGCAACGCAGCTTTTGCTCGGGATGCTGCAGCTCTTCGAAGATAGACAAGAGGCGCCGGCATCAACGGAAGTCACGGCAGATGCGGATCGGACAATCATGCGGCTCTTCTTGGCAAGGATGCGGCGGATGGGAGGCACCGATGACGATACTGGCACCTAACGAACTCTCCGCGCTTCTACGGCAGGATCCCGTCAGCTATGTCGGCCGCAGCTTCCTGGAGCTCAACCCGCAGGCTGAGCTTCTCATGAACTGGCATATCGAGCTTATCGTAGCGGAGCTCGAACAGTGTCGGCTAGGGAAGGTGCGACGTCTCATCATCAACATCCCTCCCCGTCACCTAAAGTCGCATTGTGCGTCGATCGCCTTTCCTGCCTGGCTATTAGGGCACGATCCTTCGGCTCAAATCATATCGGTGACGTACGGCCAGGAGCTTTCTGACAAGCTCGCGCGCGACTGCCGCGCCCTCATGGCGTCGAAGTGGTATCAATCGCTGTTTCCAACGCGCCTCGCTACGAACAGACAGGCAGTCCAGGAATTCGTCACAACAAAACAAGGCTTCCGGCTTGCCACATCGGTAGGCGGTGTCCTCACCGGCCGCGGCGCGGATTTCATGATCATCGATGATCCGCTCAAACCCGAGGAGGCGCTTTCTGAAACCCAGCGCCATGCCGTCAATGATTGGTATGACCACACCCTCTACAGTCGGCTCAACGACAAGGCCAAGGGCTGCATCATCATAATCATGCAGCGCCTCCACGAAGACGACCTAGTCGGTCACGTGCTGCAGCAGGAAGGTTGGCGTGTCGTGAGGCTGCCGGCGATCGCCGAGCAGGAAGAGCGGCACACCATTGCGTCACCACTAGGCACCTACCATGTCACCCGGCGTGTCGGCGACATTCTCCACCCCGAACGCGAGTCTGCCGAAACCCTGGAGCAGATCCGTCGCACCAACGGCGAGTACCATTTCGCTGGCCAGTACCAGCAGGCACCGGCGCCGCTTGGTGGCGGCATGGTCAAGCAAGATTGGTTCAAATCATATGCGCCAAATGAACTGCCGGAGAAATTCGATCGCATCATTCAGAGTTGGGACACGGCCAACAAGCCTTCAGAACTCAGCGATTACAGCGCCTGCACGACGTGGGGACTGAAAGGACCTCGCTTCTACCTGCTCAATGTCCTACGCCGGCGCATGGCCTATCCCGACCTTAAGCGCGCGGTTCGGGAGCTATGGGAGGCCTATAGTCCAACCGTCGTCTTGATTGAGGACAAGGCCTCGGGGACCCAGCTCATACAAGAGCTGGTCGAAGACGGTATCCGCGCGGTGAAGCGCTTCAAGCCAGAGTATGACAAGGTGATGCGCCTGCATGCCCAGACGGCGACAATCGAGAACGGCTTTGTCTATCTGCCCCAGGAAGGGCATTGGTTGGCTGAATACGTTCACGAACTGACGACGTTTCCGAACGGCAAATACGACGATCAAGTCGATTCGACATCGCAGGCCCTTGAGTGGGTAAAACAACGCCGGCCCGGTCAAGGGTTCTTGGACTACATGCGGGAAATGGACGAGCAACGGGCGTCGATGGACGACAACAGCATCAGCGTCAAAATGATCGCGCCCCGAAACTCTACCTACGTCCAGACAGTAACCGGCTTGTCGATTTCGATTGCCGCGCGACCCGTCTTCTGCTGCTGGCCCGTTTCGACCATTCGCGGCAGCGCAGTATTACGTCTGGAGTTGGAGGCTAGGGCCTTCTTCATCACGGCATCGGTCGGTAATGTCCTGCAGGAACATCGCGAGGTTTTGGCTGCAGGCGCGATTGCAAGATAGAACAGCGCATCGTCATGTCCGTTGGAACACCGATAAGAGAGGCGTTGGGCTGCGAGCCCGCTGTGCAACGCGTCGATCGGATGCGTGATGCCCTCAGAGTGCGTAGTTTAATTTGAGCTGGAGCAGCTTCTTTTCTTGAAGGGTGTCCTTGTCCATACCCGAATCATATTGGAGTGTGACTGTCGCCACTCCGGCTTCGCACGAGGTCGTCGGGTCTTTTGTATTGCAATTCAGTTTGTATTGCAGGGCGGCCGAATAGAGCGTCGCAGTGACGCCTGAACGTGCGTCCCAATACGATTGCACCGTTCCGATGAAGGCAAACCTGTCGTTGAGATACGGGCCCCAGCTCCCGCCGCCGATCGTCGGAAAGAGTAGTATGTAGCCGCGCGCGGCCCCGCCCAGCCACTGATAGTCCTGTTTGACGAGATTGGTTTGGCCGGGATCGGAAACGCTGAGATTCGTCGCCTCGAATCGCAGAACCCAGAATCCGTCGACGATCCGAGGTCCGTAGCCTGGCCTGGACTCACCGAGGAAGTAGTTGGCATTTACCGGAGTCCAGCTCACGGTCAGGCCACCCGCGCGCGCCTTACCGTAGAAGTCTGTCTGATAGAACGGCGCGATGTCGAAGTAGTTTAGAGTTCCGCCCGCCTCGCTAGGGTAAAGTTGAAACTCGACCTTTGGCCCAAACTTTAGCGCGCTGGTATCTCCGAAGGCCTTAGTCGGATTGTCCCAGTTTCCAGTGGCAGAAACCCAGAATGCCGGTATCCACGCGACGTGTCCCGTTCGCTGGGGTTCGGTCAGAAGATATGTCGCCAACCCGCTGATGTTTATCGATTGTGAACTGCTTACCGTGACCGCGTTGCCGGATTTGCTTTGGACAAAATTGTTCGCGGTGTAACCGAACGAGGCACCGAGAGCTTGTCCGGCCGTGGGTGACTGCGTGAGTCCCGGGTAGGGATTATCCAAGGGATCGGCGCGAACGAAAAGACGCTGCGAATGCGGTGCTACCTCCACCGGAGCCGGGGACGCTGGCAGCGCTGCCGGCCGCTCCTCGGGCGGGTGGTTGAGCGGAAGTGACGCGGCCTCCGGTGCGCGCGTACAGGCGGCACGAACGCTGCGGCAAAACGCATCCGCATGCTGCCGTTTCTGTGGGTCATCGCCGCTATCGACGACGAGACGTCCGCATTGGAGATGAGCAGCCGGGGTACATGCCGGCCTGGACTTTTCAGCCGCGGCCTTAGCTGAGACGCATCCCGCTACGATGATCGCCACGAGAAGGCCCAGCCGGACGAGCGCCCGCATCATGGCTCATGCCCCGACGCATTTCAGAAAGGCGCGTAGGGTTATTACCGCCTTCTCGCCACCGTGCTTGTCGACTCGTTTCCACACCTCGCTTGGGTCCAGTGGGTAACAGTCCTGTCCGCAAGCGGTGATGATTTCGTCAATGGGCTTGGCTATTCCGTTGAACAGCTTGTCAAACGTCTTGTCCAAGACTTCCTTGGGAGGCACTTGGTCCATATTCAAATGGCGTAAGACACAATGTTGAAGGCTTTCAGCGTTCAATGCTGCCGAATGACGTTCCAGCGCTGCGGTGTTGCGCTCGAGCGCATCGATATGCCGTTCGACAAGGCTCACCGGCAGTGTAGCCGGTTTAGGCTTGCGTTCCGGCTTCGCGGGTCTTCCCATTGCCTAGCTCCCGATCGGTCCAATAGTAGCAGTGAACAGGAAGCAACTTCCGCGCGCAAGATATCCGATCTACCGTTGCGCGAAAAACGCTTGGTGTGTCGCGGAGAACACAGTTTCATCAGGGCGATGATCACGCGGCGACGGATGATCGGCTTCGCTCGCTGATCTTTGGCGCGCCGCCTCAGCCAGCTTCCAGGCCGGGCTCTGATGTTGGATCGTTGGGGCATCAAAGCTCAACGTCAAGAAGTTCTATCGGCTCCACTCGTCAAGCTTGCTCATGATCGCGATCATGGGGTGGACCGTAAAGCAGATACCGTCGCGCGAATGGTGATGGGGTGCTCAATGAGATGTGGTTTAAGCGGCTCTGAAGGAACGTAGACCGGCGGGGGCGTCCCAACGTTGCCGGTGTTAAAGCGCCACTGGCTGCGCAGCGGTACCTGATCAAGGGCAATAGGATAGATGGTCACCTCATCGTCCTTGATCCGGATCCGCAGAAAATGTCGATGACTGTTTAGACGCATGGAGCTAAAGGCGTCGTTGTGATTCATTTTCAGCCACCGCGACGTGACGTATAGGTATGCACCGAACAGAAAACCCGCAGCGAGGCCCCCGATAAGGATCATTTCGACTGCAAAGGTCAAAAACACGGGGCGGGGCCAGATGGTGGTGCCAAACCAATGGAGATTCAGCGAGGCCAATATGTCAACAAGGAGAAATAACGCGAAACTGTGGAACAAGGCGTTGACGCCCGACACCAGGAATATCTTCCAGCCACCGCCCTCCTGGTTTTTCGTGTAGCCCCAAAAGCCGGCAAATAGCAAAGCAGGCGCCAGGAGCCTTCCATCGGTAGGATCGAGCGCAACGAGCAGCCCGAGCAGCCAGTACAGAACGCCCAGAACAAGCGCAAAGCCAGGATTATAGGCAACGAACTTGAAATTCCCGGCCAGCATGCGAAGGCTATCGGCGCGTGAGGGATAGACCGCCTCTCTCTCTTCGTTGTTGCCCGCCATGCTCTTGCCAAGGGCGAGTGTCGTCACGCGCCCCCGTATCCATTGGATGTTATCCGTAGGCCGATCCAAGTTGACAGTTTGTTCCACCTGATGGGTTGGATGAAGGAAAGCACCGCCGCCGCCGGACGTAATGAACTGGGTGCCTTCATTACCTACGTAGCGGCTATAGTGATGCGTGTCGCCGGAAAGCACGAGCGGAAATGTCAGGTCGCGGTTCTGGTCTGTGGCGATCAACGCAATATAGTCCATAGCCGCAAACGAGTTGCTTCCCTTTTTCATGGTGTACAGCCAGCCGGGCTCGGGTCCGCACAGGATGATCTTGCTGTGCCGGTCCATTTTTTTCGCGATTGCGGTGAAGTAGTCCTTTTGCGGCTGATCTACGTCGTCATCAAGCTGAGAATCCATCCCCCATATCCACCACGCGTTCGTGAGCTGGAGTGCGAAATAGCTACGGCGCTGGTGCGTCCGCCAGCCGCCAAGATGGAGATGCTCGCGACGGCTGAAGAGCGCTAGGAAAACCACGAGGCCGTCGTACCAGTCGTGGTTGCCGGGAATGGCGTAGACCGGCGGTCCTTTGAGGAGGTTAATGTCTGGATCGGGGAACGCCCACCCGTAGGGATCGCGTAACCGACGCAAATAGGCCTCGGTTGATGCGCGCGGATAGACCTCGTCACCGCCCATCGCCAGAAGCTGGCCGCGCCGTGTGTGATGACCGTCGACTAAAAGTGTTTCTTGCGACAGCAGCGAGGCGACCGCGTATGTTGAGTCGAATCCGTCGCCGAGATCAGCAACAAAATCGATCCACAGGTAGCCGTCGTCATCAGGCGTGAAGGTCCAGGCATCGCTGCTCGACCCCCCGGGCATGAATTGCCGTGCGCGTTCAACCAAGTCGTCATCATGCACTGGGTCGAGGGCTGCTACGATCAATCGCCGGTCCGCGTACTGGCCGAAGACATCCGATAGGATCACGCGCCACAAAAGCCTACCCAGTAAGATCGGATTGAACCACGGCGTCATCTTAGGGTACTTGCCGAGTTTCTCGAGCGTCGGCGGTTTTGTCATCCGAGACCTCATTGCAGCAAATGGCCGCGTCTATCGCGGCGAAGTTCTGGTGCTCGGCGGTAGAGGTCGAGCGCTGCTCATGTCGCCGCGTCGAACCTCCTCGCTCAACTTAAGCGCTTTCGATGCTAAATGCTATCTTTGATAGATCACCCGGACAACTAGTTTTGTTTGAATTTGCTTGGGCGTCGCATTGCGCCGAGGCGCGCACCTCGCACTTCATAGCGACCGGTCCTACGCGCTCGATGACGGTCTGTCGTTTTCTCCGAACAGCAGAACACTTTGTTGCGATAGTCATGAGGTCCGCTGGCACCGTATACGTTTCCGTGGCACATTGCCGTCTTCGGGGGAGAACGATCCATTTCTTTGATGCTGGCGCACGAAGCCGCCAGCTAGGATGGTCCCTCGTGGCGGATGATCCGCGCAGCCAAAGACACATGGTCTGGATCGCGCTCGCCATATGCTGTGGCATTCTGCTGATCGAGTTCATCGTCAAAGCGTCGATGCATTGAGGCTACCTCGCGCTATACTTCTCTCAGCTCTCAGCTCTCCGCTCCGCCTTCCGGCGCTCGATTGTCGAGCCCCGGTCGCGCAGCGGAGGATGCAATGAAACATGCAGTTCTTTCCAAACCAGATCGCATTCGCGAGCTGAATGACGCTTTCAGGAGCACGTTCCTGGGCGGCCGCGTCATGCTCACGTCTCCGCCGCGCGCGATGCCGCTACCAATGCGGCCGGTGCCGCGAAAGACAAGATCGTCGGAACACCAGAAGCGCAGGCCGCAGCTGCGAAGGCGCAATCGTTCGCCGCCTTCGTCGCCGTCGTTGACGGCGCTTGTGCGGAAGGAGCGAGCGCATCGGCGCTGGCCCGCTCCCGCAATCCACCGGCGCGCTCTTGCAGGCGCGCCTCACTCTCCATCCATCATGCCTGAAGGTATCCGTGATCGACGGCCGCATACACACAGTTTCGGGCCGTGCCCAACGCCCGATACGTTATGGAGATGTGGTTTGACAAATACACGAAACAGGCTTGGCGCAATTAGCGTCGCCACTATGTCCCCGGCTTCCAGTTCTTATCGATGACGGCGCGCCGGGCAGTCGCCTCACCAGTCAGCGTTGCGATAAAGCCCGCGCAATGCATACAGGCAGACTGCGCTATTTCGTGATCCGGGCTTTCAGCAAAGCCCTCGGCCTGCCGTTTCGTCAGGAGCGCGAGATACGTCTTGCGAACCTCCTCCATCTTCTCGCCGATCTTCTCGTCGTCCAAGTCATGCGCGATCTGATTTCGCAGCCGGTTGATTGCGCGCAGCACCGCCCATGATTTATCCTTGTCCTCATTGAGGCTGAGCGCGCGGCAAAGCTGAGCTTTGTGATTGAACGTAAATTTGGCTCCACGCAGCTGATCGGCATGGAAGAGCGACGCGTCGAGAAAGCCGTCCATCGCCTGCTCGATGATCATGTGCCCCTTCATCACCGCAAGCATGCGCGCGTTGAATTTCGCAGCCCGCTCTTCCATGGTCTTCAGGTTTGCCTCAAGACGCGGATCGTCGGATTTCATTGCCCCTCCGTCGGTGCCGTCTAAGCTATCGCATCCTGCACGAATTCGTTGAACCCGTTCGTCCCCCGCTGGAGCCGGGCATACGCCGCAAGCGTCTCCGCATCTTCCACCGTCGTCCCGCTCGCGATCTTGTCCTCGATCATCAGCACTTGGCGCCGCAGGAGCGGCGGCAACTCCACCAACGTATTGACGCCCGCGATCAGCCGTCCTTCGCGTATCAAGCTCACATGCGCGTCGCGGCCGTAGAAGCCGAAGTCGGGGACGACGACCTGCCCCTTGAAGTGGGACATCAGGAAGAGACCGAGCACGAGCGCGTCGAACTCCCCGAGATCCTTCCGGCCCAGGGGCGAGATGACTGCCGGCTTCTTGCCCTGAGCGTTGCGACGCGCGTTCTCGGCCAGGTCGGCCATGACGAAGAACGGGCGGCGGGCGTGGACCCAGCAGGCCGCTTCGAAGATGGGACCAGGCGAGCGGCCCGGCTCGTAGAGTTTGCCATAGCCGCTGTAGGCGTCGGCCTGGAAGATTCCGCTGTAGTTGGCCAGATGCGCCTGCGGATGCTCACCGGCCCGATCGCGCGAGTAATAGAACACGGCCGCCGGCGGCGCCGGCCCACCGAATGGCTTATCGTCACGCACATAGATGGGGTATTGGGGCTGGCCGCTGCGGTAGGCGGGCCGTTTGGGTGGCTGCGCTTCAGACTGATGATAGGACGGAGTCCGAATCAGCGGCCTCAAGCATCAGAGGAGAAGTACGGCCATGGAACATTATGCCGGGTTGGATGTG
>QGNH01000822.1_pt2 | contig 12152 bp, 16 predicted proteins | sample 1735481 | NCBI WGS metagenome assembly QGNH01 (sample SAMN09239004, study PRJNA386568) | Viral metagenome, whole genome shotgun sequencing project. | reverse complement strand
TTGAAATTCATTGATAAGCAAATGAATCTAACTGGAATGGATAAACCAGAGAAAGTTGAATTAGATCAAGAACTTATGGCTGAAGGATTAATTAATAGATTAGGAAAGGATGATAACTAAAATAGATCGTAATTGTTCTTAATTCAGTTTTTACTTATAATTCAGCTATATTATGAGCTATCTAATCATTAAATAGCAGCCTAATATGATGTTTTCTAGCGAGACACGCACCTAATAATCATTCGTTTCAGTCATTCATCTGTAGATTATTTAGCTAAACAACAGCAGTGTCTTCAATAAATCCAATGATTCCGGGCTGTATTTGGCTCCGAGCTGCTGTGCAGCTTATACCACTATCATAAATCTTATAAATTGCCTGTCAAGTCCTCGTAACAATTAAGAAAATAGCCGCCTGGCACGCCGCTTGCAATATGCAACAGCCATGCCACATTCCTCGCCGCCAAATAAAAGACGATATTCTCTATCTCAAAACCACATTATCCTCGATGTATTTCAAATAAAATGAATATAGCTACCACCAGTAAAATAGAGCAAATCAGAAAGCATTTCCAATCTCTATCCAAACCAGAGATGCGCGCCTATCTATCCAAACTAACCAAAGAAGAATCTAAACTCTTCTATCTAAATCCAAGGCTATTCCTGTTCGATAAACAGATCATTCCACCAGGTGATTGGCGCTATTGCCTGTTGAGATGTGGTCGTAGGTTTGGTAAGAGCATGTCTGGTAGTGCCTGGATTGCCGAGAAGGTGATAGCTGGCTGCCATTCTCTGGGGCTTTGCGGCGAGGATTACAGTTCGGTCCGTGACATCATGGTCAAGAATGTTATAAATTGGTTTCCAAAGGATGAGGCTAAGTATCTAGGTGGCGACCAGCATAAGATTGTCTTTAAGAGCTATCCATGTCAAATCTATTGCTATACCAGTGACAAGGAAGTCAAAGGACCAAGCTTAGAATACCTATGGTGTGATGAGGTAGGCAACTGGTGCGATAGGTTGCCTGATAAGATCAGGATTAGATTTGACAGTTTAGATACAGCTGTCTCGGTGGGCAAGCATCCGCAAACCATCATCACCACGACACCTAGAGCATTTCCATTCTTCTTCGATTTCCAGGACAAGGTAGATAGCCATGATCCTGATTACATTACACTAACTGGCACAATGTTTGATAATCCATTCCTAAACGAAGGATATAGGCAGAAAGAGATCGATAAGTATAAGAACGATGAAATGAGGTTGAGACAGGAGATCTATGGAGATTTAGTGTATCAGCATCCTCATGCCATGTTCCAAGCTGCTTGGATAGCCGATCACAGGATTACCGATCCAAACAATCCAGGTCGAGACCAAGCCAAAGACTTATTATATTTCTTTACCAAAGTCAAGAAGCAAGAGATCAATGTCAAGCGCATTGTCATCTCTGTCGATCCATCAGGCTCTTCCAAGGTGACCAGCGATGAAGTCGGTATCGTAGTAGTAGCCGAAGACTTCTCAGGTGAGCTATATGTGCTACATGACAAATCAGCTAGAATGAGTCCAGATGCCTATTCCAAGGTAGCCAGAGACCTGTTCTACCATTACAAGCACCACTTTCCAAATACTATCATCAAAGCCGAGACTAACTTCGGAGGAGATCAAGTGCTGACCAGTCTTCGCAGTGCTGACTCTAACCTAATCATTGATCGAGATATCAAAGGCGAAGGTGCTTACAAAGGCAAGTCTGCTAGAGCTGAAGTCTCAGCTGCTAAGTATCAACGTGGTAAAGTCCATCATGTTGGATACTTCGAAGCATTGGAACGTCAGATGACTAACTACACCGGAACCAAACAGGAGAAGTCTCCAGATAGAATGGATGCTCTAGTTCATGCCATCAATGAATGCGTGGTAGTGCCACAGCTCGGATATAGAGACGTAAGAGTATTAGATGCGTACTAAGCTCTACTAACAAAGAGACATATAAACAATGCCAATATCTTAATTAGGCACCGTCAATGGTGCGCCATACAAACCAACTAACACCATTGTCTCCAATGTTGCCACCGCAGCTGGCATGACATTTGGTTTGCTCAATCAACGCCATGACTGCTATGATGAGAAGCTCACCAAGAAGCTCAAGCTGTTATTGCAAGGCGGAGAAGCCATTACCAAGCGTGAGAACGCCAAGATCTTCATGCCTCAATGGAATGCCGAGAACTCCAAAGCATACCAGGACAGATTAAGCTTTGCTACCTATGAGAATAACTTCGGCGGCATTATCAATGACTTAGCTGCTACACTCTTCTCCAAGCCAGTCTCCGTCATGGAAGAGACCGATGCTGACGACGATGGGACGCCAGGCGAAGAACCAGATGAAGACTCGCCACATATGCAATGGCAATCTCATTTTACCTTGGATGGCAAGCCGATGGCTGATTTCATGCATGTGATGCAAACCGAGTCCAATGCCATTGGTTGCGCTTATTATGGCGTTGACTTCATGGAAGATGGCTCTACACCATATGCTTACTACATTGATCCGTGTTCTGTCTTGGACTATGAGAAGGATGATGCTGGCGATTTCGTGTTTGTAGTTCTTAGAGCAGATGAGAACAAACGTACCAAGGTCCGTCAACTACGAGATGAAACCACTACCACTTTCTCTGTCTGGACTCGCAATCCAGAAGATCCAGAAGCGCCTGTTAAGTTTGAGCAATATCAAATCAAATATCCAAAGAACCAACCACCAAATGCTGATCAGGTTGTTCCTAAGATCAAGACTCCAACTGATATCTCATTCAAATGTATTCCAATCATTGATTGTCCAACTCCTGATAATCTAGCCATGGCTAAGCTGATTGGACAACCTGCCGCCATGTTGTATCAGAAAACAACCACTTATCACTTCTGTCTTAACCGTGGACTCAATCCAATCCTTGCCTATACACAAGGCTTTGAGATGCCAGCCAAAGGCGATCTATCCGTCATTAATGAAGATGAATCTCGTGGTGATTCCACTCTTAAAACCGCGCCTCCTCAAGGCAAAGCCATCTTAGGTCCAAACGATAAACTCGAATGGGTCGCCATGGATGCCTCTGTTTTCACCATTGCACAAACTCAATTGGACAAAGACAAGAACGAACTGTATCGTCTAGCCTCCTCTCTTACTTCTATCATTGGTCATCAAGGCGTCTCTACAGCACAGACCAGATCCTCCGGAGAAGCCAAGTCTTTGGATAACGCAGCTAAAGAACACTTGCTCACCGGCTATGCTAAGCTGGTCAAGGAGTGGATTGCTCGTGGTTTCAAGGTTATCTATGATGCTCTTGGACAGGATGTGGAATGGCAATGCAAAGGCATGGAGAACTACAAAGTAGTGGATGAAGATCAGCTAATGGCTAAGATCACCGCTCTTCCTGAATACAAAACCAATATGCCATCCAAGACCTCTTATGAGCAGGTCTTGTTAGACACTGCCTATGAAATGCATCCATTCGCCAACGCTGGCACCATGGATAAGATCCAGCAAGAGATTAAAGATAACATTGAATCTATGGATTTGGATACCATTCACCAGAGCGCCAATCCAACTGGCACCATGGAAGCCGATTCAGCTAAGCAACTTAATAAGGCAGTTCCACAACAAGCCGGCGCTTCAGCTCCGAAGGTTAATGCTCCAGGTGGAACTGATATGACTAAACCACCAGCACCTCCAATCGGAGAGTCTGGCAACAAAGAATTACCAGCCGGCTCTCATACACAAGATGGACAACACGTTGATCCAATGGTGGTATATAAGCAACTGGAAGGCGACTATAAACCAAAGGATATTGAATGGATCAAGTCCGCTTCTATCCGAGGACCAATGCAAGTTGATATCAATGATATTGATTTCCATAGTGAAATGGATTGGAAGGCTAACAAGCCAGGAGCCGATGGTTTGGACAAGGTAGAGAAGTATACAGACGAGATGAACGATAAAGGTTTCTCTGCATTCAATCCAGTTATTCTAGCTAATGTCTCGCATAATGATGAGAAGTATGTTGTCATTGATGGCAGACACCGAGTCAAAGCTGCTCAAGCCTCTGGACAACCACTCATTGCTTACATCGTAGATGTTGGATCAACAGATCCTTCCACTCCGCATATGCAAATGCACGCTGCTCAAAAAGGATCAGGATCATGACCGGATACGTATTAGTTAAAACGTGTGACGTTAAAGACGAAGCTTTTGCTTGGCTGACCGCCAATCCAAAAGGTCTCGTTTCCACAGTGGTACAAAATGCAAAAACAGTCCACCAGTGCTATCTCAAAGAAACGAAGCCATAAGAGGAACACATGGATTGGCACAATGTACTACAAGATCTATCTATTTTCATCTCTCTTTTAATTGGACTGAATAGTCTAAGGCTTATGCTACCTAAAAGCCTACAAGGAGACGTTGATCTTATCAAGAAGGATGTTGAGTATCTGAAGGTATACCACACAGAGACTGCCACTAAGATCGATAGGATCTACGAATACCTAATGAGAGACAAATAATCATGACCAACAATATTAGCACACTAAAAGAGATCAAGGAGTATTACGAAGATCGTGATATACCTGAATTGGAATTGGTAGAGGTTGAACCAGAGAAGAAGAAAAAGGTGGATTACAATCCGTACGTTGGTGACAAACTGGATGTCATCTTTGAAGAGATAAAGAAAAGAAAATCTAACAAATGAATATCATCTTACAAGGCATCTCTGGACTATTACAATCTCGTAAAGGAACATTTAGCTTAATCATATTGACTGTAGCTACTACTTTATGTGTATTAGGTAAATTACCAGGCGCTTACTACGCAGGCGTGATTGCTACCATAGCCTCAATCTATAATTACACTCAACATAGATGTGACATTGCAGGAGTTGAAGCTAATCCGTCTGCTGACACCACCGTCTCCATTACCAACGTTAGAAACTCGATTGTTGGATCTCCGGATGCACCAGTTGCACCTCAATAATAAGCCAAAGAGGCTTATCTTCAATATCAATATAAAGGAATAACCTTATGGCTTTCGTCGCAACCAACATGTTCGTTACACCAAGCGTCTATCACTCCGCTGCATTAGAAACGGCGGCTCTGGTCACCGGATCAGTTCCACTAGTCGCGCCTTCTGGAGCCAAGCTTCTTGGTTTCTATGCCACTGCCGGCACCGGAGCTTCTTTCGTCCAAGTTTTTGATGGCTATGCCGCTCCTGCTGGAGCCTCCGTGCCGCTTGTATCCATTGCGGTTCCAGCTACCAGTACGGCTCATTTCGATGCCACTGCTTTCAACTGCTTACCTGTTACCAATGGTATTGTGATAGTTCTATCCTCTACTTTGGCAACTTATACTGCAATTTCTAGTCAATTGTTCGTTACAGCCTTCTTTATCTTATAATAACGAGCTATATAGCCATGGAGTCTAAAAATGCTCCATATTGGTTTTGCTGAACCTAAATCAGCTTTGCCGAGTTTTTCACTCGCGCTAATAAAAAGGAAATAAAGACAATGCCATTTACACCTGAAGATATCGCCGCGCTTGTTTCTGCTCTTGAACCAACTATTACTAAAGTCGCCAATGAGGCTGCCGCAGCTCATGTTACTCAACGCAATCAAGCCTACGATAAGAGACTAAGTCCTCTTTTAGAGAAATTTGAAAAACTCAATCCAGCTCCACAAGAAGATGAAGAAAAACTCACTTTGAAAGAAGAGATGAAACGAATTCGCGAGCAACTTGCACAGGAGAAGTCAGAGAAGATACAACTCAATCTGCACGGAACCATTAAGTCGCTGTTAGCACAAGCTAAAATTCCAGCTCATCAAATCGACGCTTTAACTGCTCAACTGGTTTATTCCGATAAGCTAGTTTCCTCTGATAAAGAAGGCAATCCAGTCTTCAATGTTAGTAAGTTCGAGGCAGTTGCTTTAGATGAAGGTCTCACTAATTGGCTCAAAGACAAAGGTAAGGCATGGCTTCCTCAGCCTCAAGGCAAAGGAACCGGTCAAAAAAACCAACGAACAACTGCCTATAATCCACCATCTTATGATGGACAACTTCCAGATGCGGATGCCTCACAAGAGGAAAAAGATACTGCACTGGCTCATTTAGTCAGATCTTACGGAAGATAACGTATCCAATCAAACTTTCGGTTGCTAATAACCTCATTCAAATATTAGCTTTTATTTCATAAGGAAACACAAATGGCAATCGACACCTCAGTAGATATCGCAAATGCATTATCGCAACGTTTTCGTCCAGACATCGCACGTCAATACAACCGCGTTACTATGCTTGCAACTGCGCTTGGCTCAGAAGGAGCCGTTCGTGGTAACGCAAAGAACGTAGCCTGGGACGTTGTCCTTGGCGATGGTTACAATGGTTTTGGTCAAACCGCCAACGCCTATAACGAAGGCACTCCAATGGAAGCAGCCGAATTTACGACTGACTCCGTGGCGCCAGCTATCCTCCCATGGGGACTTTATCGTAACGGTTTCTCCGTTTCCGATCAGGAGTTCGATGAGGCTTTTGCTGACATCGGCGGAGCTGCTACAGCCATTAACTCTGGTTTGCTTCGTGAGCGTATTCTTTCCGCCACTAGCAAATTGGCTTCTCAAGAGAACGTCGATTTCTGGACCGGCACTGGTACGGCAACCACTGGCGTCTATGTCGGCGCTCCTAACATCATCGGTCTATTCGGTGGCGCTCTCGCCAACTCCGGTACCTATGCAGGTCTTTCTGTCTCCAACTATCCAAGCTGGGGCAGCAACGTCCTTGCCAACGGAGGCGTTCCTCGTCCATTGACTTTGGACCTATTCGCTCAGCTAGAAACTGAGATCTTCAACGCTTGCTCTGAGAAGCCAAACTTGATTGTTATGTCTTCCAACGTATGGCGTAAGTACAACGTCTTGTTTGAGCCAGAGCGTCGTTTCAATGATGCGCAAAGCTCCTACAACACCTCAGTTGATAGCTTAATGTGGAGAGGTATCCGTATCATCCGTGATAAGGATGCGCCAGAAGCTAACGGCTCCGGTTGTTTGGTTATGTTGAACACTAACCACATCACTAAGTGCTATCTTCCACCATCTGATATGTCTCGTGCAGACGTATGGAAGGTTCAAGATCAGAGTCTACAAGGCTTCAACGGTGATGCAACCTTCACCGATACTTCGATGCCAGTTCGTATTATTCCATTGGCACGTACCGGTGATTACATGAACTTCATGATCAAGTCTACTTGCCAATTGAAGGTAACTCGTAGAAACGCTCTTGGTACTATCTCCGATATCTCCATCGTCTAATTAATCAAAAGGAATCAATGTCAATTTCCACAAGAAATGATGTTTCCGAATTAGCACTATCATTGGTAGCAGCTCATAATGCGCTGCAAGATACCTTAGTCACAGACGGATATCATCGAGATCATACTCAGAATACTACTACTCCTATATTGGATGTAGATAGTATTGTGGTAACCAATGTGACCGTAGACGCCGCTAATGCTACCACTTTACCAACTCTGGTAACTCTAGTCAATGATGAGTTTGGTGTCCTCAACCAGCACATGTTTGATAATCAGGCTCATTTGATTAGAGATTTCACCAATCAGCCAACTCAAGATGGATACAACCAAGTTTATCCTTTGCTTTTGGCGGATGCCGGATTATCTGAATCCATCACACTACTCAATGCTCTCAAGGCATTGTTCAATGCACACTTGACACAAGGCGGTGGTACACCTCCGCCATTGCTAACCACCTTCGGTGCCTTAGCGGCTTCCACTCTAACCAACACTGGTGCTACTACCATCTCTGGTGATCTTGGATTATATCCAGGAACTTCAGTGACTGGCTTTCCGCCAGGAACCTATACTGGTACAGAGTACATTGCCGACTCAGTGGCACATAATGGTCAAACAGCGGCTTTAGCAGTCTATACGGCTGGTCAAGCTCTTCCAGCCGGAACCACGGTAGCTTCTGTTACCACTGGAACCGTCTTTACTCCTGGAACCTATACCGCGTCCAGCTCTCTAAACTTCGTCGGTGGTACTGTCATTTTGAACGGAGGTGGCAATCCAAACGCCGTCTTCACTTTCCAAATTGGCTCTACTTTGGTTACGGCTTCAGCAACAAGTATCTCTTGTATCAACGGGGCACAACCTCAGAATGTTTTCTGGCTGGTTGGCTCTTCCGCTACTTTAGGCACCACTACTACCATTGCTGGTAATATCATTGCTCAAGCCTCTATCACCGATAACGGTGGCAGCACGGTTGATGGAACTCTAGTAGCTTTGACTGCGGCTATCACACTCAATGATACCACTATCACTGTTCCAGTCAGTCCAGGACCACCACGTCCAAGCCTACAAGTGCATCCACACAATGATACTGCCAATAGCGTATCTACGGCTAACGCCACTAACCTAGCAACTGCCGAGACCTTGGCAAATGCTCTCAAAACAGCAATAAATGCACATATGGCAAATGTCTCTACTCCATCTGTCATTAGAATTAATGTGATAGATCAATAAGGCATTATGGTAATTTTAGACATGAGCGCATATAAACGAGAATACTACATTAAAAATAAAGTAGATATATCGGATAAACGTAAACAAAAAAGACAATATTCTGACAATATACAGGAGATAAGAGAAAAAGAACGCAAAGCCTCTTATTCATTAGGTGGAAGGTTCTCACATGCAAAAAGTCAAGCTAAACAAAGAGAAATTGAATTTACTTTGACAAAAGAACAATTTGGAATAGCAATTTCAAAACCATGTTTTTATTGTGATAATCTATTAGGTCAAAAGTCTGTTAGCGGATCAGGTCTCGATAGGTTAGATAGCAATCTTGGATATACAGAATCCAATGTAGTTTCATGTTGTATTATATGTAACCAAATGAAAAGCAACTGTTTAACCGTTGAAGAAACAAAAGTAGCCGCACAGGCAATAATAAACTTTAGAAAAAAGGGAGTTCAATTTGGCAATATCTTGCAGAAATGACGTTAGTGAATTAGTCTTAGCACTAGCATTCGCTCACAATCAAGCACAAAATGCTTTGGTCACTGATGGCTATCATCGCGACCTCACTCAGAACACAACTGGTCCAATCCTAGCCGTCTCTGACGTCGTAGTAACTTCGGTAGTAGTCGGCGCTACCAATGCCACCACTCTTCCTACCTTGGTTACTCTAGTTAATCAGGTACTGGGTGTTCTGAATCAACACATGCTTGATAGCCAAGCACATCTCAAAAAGGATTTGGTCAACTTACCAAATCAAGATGGTTATCTAGCCGTTCAATCCAATCTATTTACAGATGCAGGATTAGCTCAATCCATTGTCAACGTCAATGCTTTGAAACTTCTCTTCACCGCACATCTTACTCAATCTGGCGTACATGCCAACAACGATACCACTTCATATGGTTTACCAAGCGCAGCCACTGATCTAGCTTCTGCTCAAACACTAGCTAATGCTCTCAAGACTGCCGTTAACGTTCACATGGCAAATTCTTGTTCTCCGGCGGTATCTCGTTTTCAAGTAACCTCTGACTAAGCGGATTTTCGCTTCTCTCAAAGCTGATATATAAACTATCATGACAAATACACCAATCGCCACTATGGATCCATCTGATTACGTATACAGTGATAAAATTCTAACCATTTCAAAATGGAAGAATAATAACAATGTAACCGCCAAGATGCGTTTATTGACACATGAGAAGAAAACAGGTCGTCCAAATGGTAGACACCAAGATTCAACCAAGTGCCAAGCCAGCGTTTTTCTCAGAATAGAATTACCACCTGGAGAAACCATTGAACTGCCATCGGAATATGATCAAGCTATTCGCACCGTCTCTACAAGAACTGGTGAAGTAATTGGTGGTCTATGTCCTTGGCTAACCAAAATTGGTGAAGAAAACGTAACGATTCACAGCTCATTAGACTATAAGTCTGCTTTCCAACATGAAGAAGCACTAACTCTAGTTGCTGCCATGAAGAAGGAAGAAGAGTTGAATGCAGCTTTAGCTGAATTAGCTAAGCGCAAGGCAGTTCTTACCGCTAAATCAGTAGAGGTTCCTGTCGTTTCAACTAAGAAATAATTAATCCTCAAAGGAGAGGTATGTATACAAACTCACAACTAAATACGATCTACTCCTATCTTGGATTCCAGTTTTATCTTGATTTCGAACCAGAAATCAAATCTGTTATCATTGCAACTCAATCTACCGCAGATGGTGGAGCGCAACCTGATAACTCATTGGAACTAAAAGTGTTATCTATCGTGACACTACTACAAGGCGTTGATCAGCAGTTAGATAACTTAGTCAATCTAGCTTTCGTTGAAGCCTCCTCTTCTGGAGCTATCATCAATGTGCCACGAGGCGAGTTCCTACTTCGTAAGTTTGGTCGCAGATACATCAAGCAGCTTTGCATCATCTTTGCTCTCAAAGGTGTTCGTCAAGACTACTATGGTGGCGCTCACAAGGTCGGCTATGAAGAAGGCGGTATGTCTTATTTTCCAGATGATTGGGAGTAATTCATATGGTTGCTGATGTTATCAACGCTTACAGATACGCCGAGGACGCCTGCCAGATATCTTCTTATCTATTAGGCAATGCGCCTTATTCTATCTACCTAGTTAACATCACCGGAGCGCAACGCTCGGTTGGTCAATCAGGCGGACTAGGTTCGAGAACCACCACCAGAATAGTGGTCGCCAACATGTTCGGTGCCGACGGCTATATTACCACCGGTCCACCAGAATTAGACGGCTATATCAATCCACCAGTTCGCGATCTAAAAGGAGATATACCTCTTCTATCAGGTCAAGCACAAGCAGAGATGGAGTGGCTAATTTCACCATTGGTATTTCCGTACTCTCTCAACGGCACCAATGGCGGCATTGATCCTGCTATTTTTTATCCAACCAGCTCTACCAACGCACAAATACTAATCAACATCAAAGGTCCAGGTATGAATGTAGCTAATGGACAAGATTTCAAAATAGAAGAAGTTGTTCTGACCAATGGCAACAATATTTGGTACAGCCTCAGGCTCATTAGCACAGGAGGTACTGTCTAATGGATGGGTATTTTTCATTTTCAGGCTCTACATCCGGCATCGTTTATCCAATTACATCTGGAACAAATCCGTTTCAGATGCTGGCACAAGATCCTACACAATACACACTAGCTACCTTCTTCAAACAACTGCTAGACACTAACCTACAACCTGAGTTTAGCCAAGCTATTGTTGCCTGCGGTTTAACCACGCCAAATCTTCAGATTGGACAAACGGTCGGCGAATTGGTGGCTTATGAGCTAGATGAAACTTTGCTAACCACCACCAACTACCAATTTCCATTGTTGTATATCCATGATGAAGGTTCTGATTTTGATCAACTAACTCTGGTTTATTCCTCTATTCAAAGACATTTTACTGTCTCTTGGATACTACCACCACTAACTCCAACACAGTACACAGTTCTTAATCCATTCTTCCATCTCATCCAAGAAATCTGGTTAGGCTACGGTCAGCAAGGCTACGATCCAAAAGTAAATACTACTAACATCTGGCGCTCGGCTGGAGTCTCATATGGTTGGCTAGACAGCTGCACCATTACCAAATACGACGGCACCATGAAAGATAAGCAAGGCAAAGATATGCAAGCTTTCTTTCCATGTGTTGAATTTCAAATGTGCCTAGTAGAAAAGAACCAAATACCAGTTCCACAAAATTATCCAACGCCTTTTACCAAAGCTACTATTCAAATCAATCTAATTGATGGCTATAATCCAGCAAATCCAATTGATAACTTTATTGATGGCTATGTATATCCGAGTATAACTCTAACATCTACCTCCGTCTCTTCTGGCACGCAGCAAGGCGGCACGTGGTTTTATCTGTTTGGTACAGGATTCGAAAGCGGCACCATCACCAGCTTAACTATTTGTGGCGCTCCAGCAGCAGCATATGCTACTAAATCGGCATCTGTTTTGTTGATAATTACCAATCCAGCCATCTTTGGAACAGCAGGTCAATTAGGTGATATTGTGTTGACCGATAGTTTAAATAATACCTATACACTTCACAATAGCTTTACCTATACTTCTCCATAAAA
>QGNH01001746.1_pt1 | contig 12154 bp, 17 predicted proteins | sample 1735481 | NCBI WGS metagenome assembly QGNH01 (sample SAMN09239004, study PRJNA386568) | Viral metagenome, whole genome shotgun sequencing project. | reverse complement strand
TCGTCTGTCTCATCACAAAAGCAATCAGGGTTGAGCGCAATCTCATGGATAGTGACTTTGTTCCCGCGTCCGTGGAAGCGTTCCGGGGCGAAGTATCCGCGCGCCTTGGCGTGACGCTGGAGAGTGACAAGCACTTGAGGCAGCGAGTCCGCAAAGAGTTGAGCGTTGAAAAAATCGAACGCGGCTTGAAAATCGAGGTATTGCTGCTCTGTGATCTTGTCTTTCATGCCGCCACCGCTTCATCAAGGTAACCGGCAGCCTCTTCGATGCTTTGGATTGCGCTGTCAATGGCATCTACAGCCGTCTCCGCTTTTTGGCCCTTTTCGCCGACCTGGAAGCTCTCCGGCATATTGTCGTAATATTCTTGTTCCGCGTCTTTCAGTTCCTCTAAAACGCCCCTGAATTCTGCGATGCGTTCGTTGATAGTGGTGAGTGCCTTCCGCCGTGCGTTGTTCATGTCCTGCCCTCACTTTCTGTTTGTATCGTACGATGCAATCATAGCTCGATATGTGACGGCGAGCACGATACCGAGTGATTTGTTTTTAGAGGGTCCGGCCAAAGTTCCGGAGCCGGGATGCGGCGGAGGACCGGCGGCGCACCGGGGCGGGCTTCGCTGCCTGGGTGAGCACCGTTGTCAGTTTCACGGCCGTCTCGGCTGTCTTCTGTGCCCAATCGGACGGCGTTTCGCTTGCGGCTGATTCCTGGTCGGAACCAATGTAATCCTCAGCGGGCGCGGGCGTTGGCATACCGGCGGCCTCGCGCTCAAGGCGGAGCTTTTCTGCCGCACGAAAGAGACTGCGGGCGATCTTGCGGAAGTTGGGCCGGCGCACCTGAACAGCAGCACGCGCGTAGACGGCGCAATCGAGAGTCTCATTGCGTTCGCCGGTTTTCACCCAATTACCAACGGTCTGAAAGTCTTTTTTGGTGATGACGAACTTCTCCGCAGTGAGTTGACGGAAATACTCACCATCGAGCGCCTCACTGAAATGGGTATATTGCGAACCCGGATTGTGAACGCGCAACGATGTGAATACATCTTCCTTGGCGGTGTCAGTGCCCACGGTGTAGACCAGCGTTTTGTAAGGTCCGAGGCGAGTACCTTGGCTCAACAATGGCTTGCCGATTCCGGCACGGCCCACAATCGCGTGCCAGCGGCGCAACTCATGCTTACGGGTGAACTCATAGACGCGCTCGGTGTGGTGGCCGCCGGAGTCAATGAGCGCGGTGGAGATGCGCATCGTGACGCCGGCGCGGTGTTCCCAGTCTTCCAAAAGGTATTCGCGGAGCGCGGCCCAGGGGCTGGCCGGATCGGCGTCGGGCAAAGACGGATCGCCGGGAAACACCTTGTGTTCGATGGACCAGCGTTCATCGTCAAGGCCCCAACCCCACACCGTACATTCCAGGCGATTGTCTTGGGTATCCACGCCGGCGGTGAGCCACAAAACGCCAGAGGGAAGCGGTTCGCGTGCGAAGCGATGGCGCTTTTCCAGCTCTGACATGTTGGCCCCGGTGCCACGAATCTCCCACGTCTCCGCGAGGTTCGTGTTCACAAAGACTTTCATCCGCTCAAGGGATGTCTGCGCTTCGAGCCATTCCTGGATGAGGTTCAACCAATCGACCACGCCGTAGAGCGCATTGAGGTGGAAGCCGGCCGTCTTGCCGTCGTGACTCACGGCGGTGGCGCGCCACGATCCGCTGCGGATCATTTCATGCTTGGAGCGTTCGCGGATTTCGCATCCGTTGACACAGACGTAATACCAATCGACCACGCGCGGCCGGGAGTTGACGGCGATGTCTTCGGTTTTCCATTTGAGGCGCGGCCACTCCAGCTTTTGCATCTCTCCGCACTGCGGGCAAGGCACGTAGTAGTACCGTTTGTCGCTAGAGTCAAAGGCCCGCTCGATGCGGGAAAGGTTCTTGATGTGAGGCGTGGAGGTGAGGACGATCTTGCGATTCCAAAACTTGGTGGATCGCTTTTTCGCAAGGTCAACCGGGTCGCCTTCCGTGCCGGCGGATTCCTCGTAGCCGTCTACCTCGTCCATGAGGATGACGCGCGCGGGAAGGCCGCGCAGGCCCAGCGGAGAGTTTGCGCCGACGATGACAAGCACGCCGCCGGGGAACTCCTTGTTGAGCAGAGTGTTGCCGGAGTCCCGCGAACGCGGCGAGGGAAAGAGTTCGCGGAGCACGGGCGTATCGCGGATCATCTTGGCGATGCGGTTCTTGGAGAACTTTTCCGCCTCGGCCAGGGTGGGCTGTACGCACAGGATCGGCGACGGCTCCCAATGGCTGTAATAGCCGATGGGGTTAAGGTTGGCGCATTGCGTTTTTCCGGACTGCGCGGCCAGCATCAAGACAACCGTTTCGGTGTCCTGATCGGTGATGGCATCCATGATGCCGCGCTGATACTCCAGCGTAGAGGTGTGGAACTTTCCGGGAGCGGCGGAGTTTTCCTTGGGAATGTGTGCGTACTCGTCTGCCCATTGGGAGAGAGTTAGCGGCGCGGGCGGCAAGAACATCTTGTGCGCCTTATTGAAAGCGCGGCCCGTGGCGGCCATGCCCTCGGGAGAAGTCTGGTAGGGCGCGCGGATCCGGATCATTCCTCTTCCGATTCCGGCTCCTGGGTGCGGGCCTGGCGGATGGCGTCGATGTTGGCCAGGTTGCTGAGCAGCGAACGGCAACTCCGGTCGATCAGGTTGAAAATCTTCTGACGATCATCCATGCCGATGAGCTGGGGAGCGAGGCCGGCGGGCAGGGCGAGGACTTGGGTCTGAATGGAGCGGTTGGAGTTGGCAAGAACGCGCTCCAGATCGGTAATGGCCACAATCTGACCCTGTTCGCGGGCAAGTTGAAGCTCTTTCAGGTCCGCTTCGGCCATGGTTTTCCGCAAAATTGCCTCTTCCAGGGTCTCCAGGGGCACTTCGGAACCATCTGAGCCGGGATTCGGGCGGCGATTTCCGCCATTTCCGAGGTTTTTGTCCGCCTGATAGGCCACATACCACTTGAGCGTGGTGGGCCAGTCAAGCATCAGGCCGCGCGGATCGGACTTGGACTGTAACCCTTTGTCTTTGATCCAGTTGCGGACTTGGCGGTCGGTGACTCCAAGCAGCTCAGCCACGTCCGAAACGGGCAAGGCGGAGTAATTGCGCGGGTTTTCAGGCTTAGGCATAGGCGTGGAAACGGAAATGGGGTTAAAAATCCCTGGCGCTAGGGCACACGGGGGCTGCTGCGTCACCCTCAGCGGGCCACACGGGGGAAGGACCCGCGCGCCCGAGAGCGGCTGAGGCCCATCTGTTGATGTGCTCACATCGTGTTGTGTATCAAAGACTTGCCGTCGATAGTCCTCCAAAGAGTAAGCGTCTGGCCCGTCAGGGAACATGGATATTCAGGTAAAGCCAACACAGCGCACCGGGCCGCAACCCGTCCCATCCCGCAGACGCCCTCTATCTCTGTCTTACCTGTGCTCTCCGAAACCGCGCTAATTCTTCAACTTATCCAGCCAATCGGCCCACGCTTGCAGCATCTCGGCGCGTTGCTTGGCATATTGGGCGCGGTTGTACACACCACGAACGCCCTTGAGTTTGTGATTGAGCGCCTTCTCAATCACATCGGTGTTGTACTCTTGCTCACTGAGATTCGTTGCTGCTGTACGTCTCAAGTCATGCACTGTAAAGTGCTCAATCTTCACACGGATACGGCTCAACGCACGGTTGAGTGTGCTGGCTGCAATCGGCGTGTGATCTGCACCGCGCATCGGGAACACAACGGTTGCGCGCGGATGCCGTGCGCGCTGTGCTCTCAGCAACTCCAATGCTTGCCGTGGCAACGGGACGACAAGCGGCGTGTCTGTCTTGCTGTGCGCTTCCGGCAAAGCCCATTCCGCTTTGTCCAAATCGAACTCATCCCAGCGCGCGCGCCGTGCCTCGCCTTTGCGTGTCAGCGTCAACAGAATGAACCACAAAGCCGCTTTCAGATCGGGACGAATCCGAGCCACATCCAAGGCTTTGACAAACACCGCAAGCTCTGGCGGTTTCAGTGATCGATTGCGCTCACTCATCTCCGCCACAAACTTGGCCGGGATCGCAGCCAACGGATTCTTGTCTGCCACACCGCGCACAAGCGCGTAATCCCATAATCTTTTCAGTAAGTTACGGATAGCCAGCGCGCTTTGCGGCTTGCCGTCTTCAACGCGCTTGAAGATCAGTTCCCGCACATCGTCCGTGTGGATCGAGCCAATTGCCCGGTTGCCGATCACCGGATACACATCTCGCTCCAAATACCGGCGCATGGGCGCAACATCCCGCCGGCGGCGCTGTACATGACCGGTCAAATACTTCTCACCGAACGCTTTAACCGTTTCTCCGCGCTCTTCCGCAAGTTTCTCTTTGCGGCGCTGTTCGGCTGGAGACGTTCCCGCCGAGATGGCCGACAAAAGCACGTCGCGCCTCTGTCGTGCGTCCGCAAGGCTAAGAACAGGGAAACGGCCCAGGTTGATCTTCCCAGGCCGTCCACGGAGTCTGTAGCGCAAGCGCCAACTCTTCAAACCACTTGGCTGGACTTCCAAGCCCAGGCCGCCACCGTCACTGACCATGTACCGAGCCTGTTTTGGCTCAAGTGCGCGAATCTTGGCCACTGACAACCCTGTTTTTCTGCCCATGTACCCAATTGCGCACCCAAACCCGAAAACCGCGCAAGAAAGCCTTTGTTTTCTAACGCTGTCCATTTCTAGGTAGAGAAAATTCCCGTTTCTCGTAAACTGCGGCTCGGTTAGACTGAAAACGGCGGTCCCGTAGCTCAATGGATAGAGCATCAGCCTTCTAAGCTGAGGGTTGTTGGTTCGATCCCAACCGGGATCACCACACCCAAAAGAAAAGGCCCAGCCGGAGCCTGCGCATCTTCCTCTGTGATTTCCTGCAACCGTTGCACGCGCACGTTTGTTATTTCCAACGTGATGCGGGAAAACCTGCGGAACATGAAGATCGACGGACGCCATTTCGCACCGTTTAGCAACGTCCCACCGTCTGCGGCATACACGCACTGTTCGGGGCCTTCGGTCATTCCCTGTGACGTGTAAGTCTTGCAGCGCCACGAGAAGTATGTCTCCTTCACCCACAGCCGGTCGCCCACTTCTCCGTATGGGCAGACGAGGAGATGCTTCAAACTTTCAGCCGTCCACGGGACACGAATGATGCTTTTTTCACCCACTGTGTCGTATCCGTCCGGTCCGAAGCAACTGCGGCTTTGTTCTCTGTTGCCCACCGTGTCGAAGTTGATTACGCGCCGCGTGTTACTCTTGCGATCCTCAAGAAAAGCGCGGACCATCGGGCCGCTGAATAAGATGGGACGTTCTTTCATCGTTCTCCTTCACGCAAACAGCGCCAGTTGGTCCAGCGCCGGCACAACCCGTGGCGCATCGAACAAAGGCTCCACGTCGTCTTGAGGCTCACGCGCACTCAGCTCATCCAAGCGCGCCCAGGCTTCGTCATTGTCACTGTCCACAGCCTTGTCAATCACTTCGAGCAAGGCCGCTCTCTCCACATCCGGATCGAGCCCTAAAATCTGGCAGCACTCCGGAAAGCTCAAGAACTCATGCGATGCGCCCAGCGCATACGCCCATGTTGGCGCGGCTTCCGACCGTGCAATCCAATCACGCGCAAGCAAAGCCTCATCCGTGGGCTTGCCGGGGTACTTCAACGCCGATGCCGGCAACGGTTCATCGTCGGAAACAACCATGGGCACGGCCATCCCGCTCAACAGAGGCGGCGGAGCTGCGCACGGCGCGGTTGCTGTCCTCTGCCCATGCGCACTGGCCGGGTAGATAGTCCGCGCGTCAAGATACGCGACCTCGATCATCCGGAAGAAAAACCACAGCGCCGGCGTGTACACGAACCCGCGCGTTGCCGCTTGCCATCTGCTCACGTCTAAACTGGATTGCTCTGCCATCACTTACCTCGCCTCGAATTTCAGATACTTACCATCAAGCACCACAGGGATGCTGCCAATGCTTCCCCACCGTTGTTTGCCGATAATCAACTCGTCTTCGCCTGTGAATGCGCCGCTGTCCTGATCGAGCGGACGATAGGGAAGGATCACCGTATGCGCGGCCTCTTCCAATGCACCCGACTCTTTGAGAGAGAACATCGTGGGCTTTGTGTTGACGCTTCCGCCCTGGGGCCTGGGACTCTGTGAGAGCAGAATCACGGCCACGTTCTCATCCTTTGCGAACATCCTCAACCGCTGGGCCACGGCCGTAACGCGCTGTCTATCCTCGCGGCCAGGCGCGTTGATGATCTGCGCGTAGTCAATCGCAAACACCTTGATGTCGCGCTTGCGCTTTTCCCGCGTGGCATTCCAGATGAGCCGGTCAAGGTGGATACCGCCGGCGTCGGATATTGAGAGCGGCATTGCAGCCAGCCGGCGGAGGCCCGCGCGTAACTGCTCACGCTCCGCCGGATTCATCAGCCTCGGCTCACGAATCTTCCACGCCGGCATATTCTCCAACAGGCAAGCGGTTACATCGAACCAGCTCTCTTTCGTCATCTCTCCGGAGTGAACATAGGCCGGCAATCCCAGCTCCACAGCGTGCTTGATGATCTGGCGCGCAAGCGTTGTCTTGCCTCTCGACGGTGCAGCTCCGATCACCCATAGCTCACCCAGCCGAATACCGCCGCCGGTAAACTCATCCAAAGCGGAAATTCCTGTTGGAATGGCCGGCACATCTTCCGGGTTGTCAAGCAAGCGATACTCTGCATCGGTGGCCATCTCCTCCGCGCCGAACACATCGGGCTTGGTCTGCCCGTTGTCCGCAATCGCCGCAATTTCAGACGTTGCCCAAGCTGCAATCTCCAAGCCTGTTTCGCTCTGATCCTGGGCGCGTGCCATGGCCGCCGATCCGATCACCATCAACTGCCGGCAGATGCTTTTGTCTTTGACGATCTTGAGGTAATCGGAGATTTCAGGCCGGCGCGGAAGTCCTTCGGTGAGCGATGCCAGGTAAGCTACACCGCCAACAGATTCAACCTCTTTGTGCTTTGCCAGCGTGCTTGCAAGACTCACGATGTCTAGCGATTCAAACTCCTCACTTACCTCAACCATCCGCGTAAGAATGCGGCGGTGACTATCAAGCGAAAAGTCCGAGGGTTTCAACGCGCTGGCCACATCTAGCAGCCGATCCGGGTCAAGCAAGAGAGCGCCAAGGATGGTTTTTTCCGCGTCCACATTTGCGGGCAGTCCTGCGAGGTCGATGCTCACTGAATCCCCGCCTCTCTCATGGCGTTGCGGCGCTCTTGGCGCTGCGCCTCTGCGGCCAGTTGATAGCTTGACGGCGCTTTAGGCGTGGCAGTCACCGGCGCGGGGCCTTCGCTCTTCACCGGAAACAAGCCCGTCCAGCTTCTCAGCGTGGATTGGTCAAGCACGGCGGCCGGCGATTGTCCATCGGCGCGCAACTTGTCCAGCTTGCGAACGGCCAGGTCGAGAGCGTGCGCGGTGTTTGCCGCGCGCTTCGCTTTCCGCACTTCGAGCCAAGCCGCCCACTGTTCGGCTGGAACCCAATCGGGAACCTCAAACGTCGAAAGCGGAGCTTTTGGCGTCTTTAGTTTCTTCTCTTCTTTATCTTTATCTGTGTTCGCGGGCGTTCGGTCGCGTTCGTTTTCGTTCGCAGAAGCGTTAATCTCTTTCTGCTTTTCGCGCCAAGCCCGCGCCCTGTCTGCACTTCCGTCCTCTTTCTCGGGTTGACGGTGCTTCCATCCGGTAAGCATTCCGCCCTCTATCACGCGGCCTTCCATCGCGGTCAAAACCGCAGCAATACTTTCTGTTTCCACGTCGAGAGCGGAAGCTAAATCTTCCGCGTTCGGTTGCGTTCGTCCGCGTTCGGTTGCGTTCGCGGAGGCGTCAACCAACATGTGGACGTAGACGGAAATCACCGTGGTGATAGGCTGCCCACTGGCCTTTGCAATCGTCCGCCACTTTGGGTCGTTCGGCATATCGTGCCACAGGCGGAGCCATGAGTTTGCCATCAACTGCACCTTTCAGAGAGCCACATCATGCGCTCAATCCGCTCGTCTTCCGTCATCGTTTTACGGGTGAGTTGGCCGCGCTTTTTCAGGTCCGCAATTTTCATGTGGACGCTGTTCTTTGATCTGCCAAGTTCCTTGGCGATCTGCGCGGCCGTCACCTTCCATGCACGGAGCCGGATCGTATCTTCCTCCGCCCGGCTCCATCGTGGTCTCAGGCTCACGGTCACACCCTCATGGGCATCACAACGTAACCCAGCGTTTCGCCCTCGTGTGGGGTGGCCTTGATGAGCAGCGGCGATTGATTGGTGTCCGGTAGAGAGATGGTGATTTCACCGTCAAGCCGCTTGACCAGGTCGGTCAGATACGCGCCGTTGACGCCGATGTACAGCTTCTGTTGCGGGTGACCTTTGCAGTCAACCGTTTCCGTGGCTTCGCCGCTCTGCGAGCTTGACGCCTCGATGGTGATCTGTTCATCGAACGTGAGCCGAACGCATCCCGAGCGTTCATCGCTGAGCAACCCGCACCGCTCAAGGCTGGCAAGCATCTCTTTGGCGTTGACGGTGATTTCCGTGCGCTTGCCGGAGGGCATCACCGCTTCCCAGTTGGGGAATTGTCCGCTGAGTTTGGTTGACGCCACATAGACGCGCATGTCCGCATCAATGCTGGAGAGAATCATCCGGTCGCTAAAGCACAGATCGACGCCGCCGTCTTCATCGTTGAGGAGCGGCAAGAGAGCCTTGATAAACCGGCTGGGCAGTAGCAGGGTGATTTTCTCTGTGCATGGCAGCGTGTACGCCATCAGGCGGTGGCCGTCCGTGGCCACAAGCCGCAACTGCTCACCGTTGCCCTGGAGTAGCACGCCGTTGAGCGTGTAGCGGCTTTCCTCCTGGCTCACGGCGATCATGACAAAGCGCAGAGCGCGCGCAAAGTCACCCTGGGTGAGCGTGATGCCCTCGGCCTTCATTCCGTACACTTCATTGCTGGGCCAACTGGCCGCCGGCATCACGGGAAGCACGGCGCGTGAACGGCCGCATTGCATCGTGGCGCGCCGATCCGTGGCGCTGATCTTCACATCGTCACCGGCCAGGAGCTTTGTCCATGCGGTGAATTTCTCCGCAGGGATCACAACCGGCTTTTCAGGGCCGCCCAGCTCTTTCACAACCGCGCGGACATACACGTCAAGGTTGGTTGCTTCGAGGGCCAGGCCGTCCTGTATTTGCTCCATGCGGACGCATTGCAGAATCGGGATGGTGGCCGTGCGTTCGATGGCCATGCCCACAATCTTGAGCGCGTGTTTCAGGTTGCTGAGAGAGATGGCCGCTTTCATCGGCGCGGCTTCCGGTGTCTCCGGTTTCTTCGCCGCTAACTCGGGACTTACTGCTGTTGTCATGGTTCCCTTTCATGGGTTGAGGGTTGAGGTTGTGACTTATGCGGCGCTTGGCAGGATCAGCAATTCCGCTTCGATCAGCTTCCGTGTGAGGCGGTCCATGGCCGCCGAGAACTTGTAGGAAATCGCGCGGGCGCTCATGCCCAGCAACACGGCTGCCTCGGTTTGCGTGTACTCCTGAAGCACTGTGCGGGTGAGGATGTCTCTGTCCAGTGAGGGCAGGGACTTGATGCACTTTTCCATGTCAAACACAAAGAGCATGGCGTCTTCAAAAGTGCAGATCGGACGGCTTGAAACCCATCCCCGGCCCACCGGATCACGCAACACGGAACCGACGCGGCAAGGCTGGAATGAGCTGTAGAGGTAACGCCGTAACAGGCCGTGCGTGTGGGCGCGGAGAAAGTACAGCTCAATCTCTTTCGGCTCTTCCACGGGCTTGGCTTTCTTGTGTTTCACGCATCAACCTCCATGCGGATCATTTTGACTTTGTGGGATGGCCGGCCACGGCGCTTGCGGCTCTCTGGAGTCGGGAAGTTTTTCAGCAACTCAGTGCAGTGCGCGCAGTAGCAGTTCTGCTGAGTTTCAGGCCGGCAAAACAATGAGCCGCAAGCCTCGCAAGTCTTCAAATCGACGCGGAGGTACATGGTTAGCTGGCCTTTCTTGGTGAGGATATTTCAGCGGCGCGCTCTACCATGCGCTCCATGGTGAGAGCGTTAAAGCGGCGAAGGAACTCCACCTCGGTGCGTTGCGGGTCCATCGGGAAGATAGCTTCCGGCAACGGCTCCTCATCCATATCTTTAGTGAAATTGGGGATGAGGTCGCGCCCCTCTGTCTGCACTACGACTCGATCCGCCGTGCGCACCACGGACGGTCTATGGGGCATCAGGTCGAAGCGTTCGACAATGGCTGCTGTGAGTTGCTCTTCAAAAAGGTTGTAGAGCTTTCCAAACTCAGTGAAGTGTTTCAGGGGCCGTGCAAAGTCAGACAGGTACGCCTCGGATGCATCGTGCAACAAACCCCACAACGCAATCTCACGGGCTGCTGTCACGCGGGCTGAGAGCGCGCCATGCTCCGCCATGGTCAACTGCTCTGCCAACTTGCTCACGCGCAAGCTGTGTTCCGCTACGCTGTAATGGCAGTAAGTGTGTCCGGTCCAGCGGCATACAAGGCTAAGTGCGTGGGCAATGTCCTGTATGTCGATTTCCTCTGCCCTGGGATCGAGCGGCCAAAACTTACGGCCGGTGAATGTGACGATAAAGTTCCGTTCCGTACGGATCACGCGCGGTGCTTCGGAGACCATGAGCATCAGGCGGCCTTCTTTCTTTCCGCCCATGTGCGGCGGTTTTGCTCTTTGATTTTGCGGATGGTTTCCGGCGATTGCTTGCGGAGCGGTGATCCCTGGGTGCGCAGTGTGCGGCCACCAAACGAACTAACCGCTTCGTTGTACCCGGAATTCACGGCATCAAAGATGCGGATAAATTTCCGCTCCACTTGAGCAAGCCGGCGCTGGGTTGACACTTCGGCCAACACTTCGGTTTCAAAGCAATGCGCCTGAAACGTGCGCATGTCTTCATAGAGTGGCGAGGCAAGGCGTCCAAGCCGCGCCTCGCACTTATGCTGTGTCCACCGGCGCGCAAGGCTACCTGTCGTCTTGCCGATGTAGCACTTACCGTTTGCTATATTGCGAACGAGATACACGGTCACTTCGTTTCCCCTCTTCGTCCCGCTTGCGCACCAGGTCCGCAGTCAATCCAGCAACCTCAAGTTCGAGGCGTTGGAGTATGTCCTTGATGGGCATGTTGGGATCGGCGGCGATTGCGGACTCGTAGATAAAGCGGCCGTCGTCATCAGGCTTTGCTCCGGCGCGCACCGCAACCACGAACAGCGCGCCGCTGCCTTTCCTGATCCACTCGCAAGCGCCCTCTAAGCTGTGCGTGCTTGTGAGGTCCCACCCCTTGCCGTTGCTCACGCCGCCGCCTCTTCCGCCTTCACAGCGCGGTACTGATAGAGGCCACTGCCTGGGCGCGTGCGTTCGCGCTCAACCGTCCATCCGCGCCGGCGCATATCCCGCAAGCGCGCGCTGATCGAAGCCTCGCCGTGTTTGTTGCCGGGGTGACGGCGGCGCAGTTCGGCGCAGATGTTGGCGAGGGTCCGCCAATATCCGTCGGCCATGATGGCCTCGACTTGATGCTGTTGGGAGGTAAGGCGTTCGCCGTCCTGTGCCGGTGAGAATGTCTCACCAAAGATTTGCGGCGTCTCGGAGGGGTTGAACAGGTTGCCGTTCAGGGGATTGCTGCCCAGGGCGGTGCGGTTGTGTGCCAGTTTCATCCCTGCACCGCCGCTTCTTGGGTGGCAGGAACGAGCTTGACTTCATCCGGTAACCCGCATTGGTGCATGAATTCATCGAGCGCCCACTGGGCTTTGGAGACGGCGGCGGAGATTTCATCAAGCTCCGCTTTGCGTTGCCGATAGTGCGAAATGAGCACCCGGCGGGCCGCCTCACCGATGTCAACCTTGATGGTGATGCACGCTTGGCCGGCCACTAGAGCACCGCCTTGAGAGACAAGGCAACGGAGTTCGCGGCCACTTGATGGGCGGACTGGGGGCAGACAGGCTTCCGCCATTTGCCGATGAAAATACCGGCGTCGGCGTGCTCAAAATCGGTGTGGAAGAGGTACGGGCGGGTCGATCCGCAATCCAGGCAGGTTTGCTGATCGTTGAAAGGCAGGGTTGTGTGAGGGTGACGGCATCCGAT
>QGNH01001182.1_pt1 | contig 12162 bp, 17 predicted proteins | sample 1735481 | NCBI WGS metagenome assembly QGNH01 (sample SAMN09239004, study PRJNA386568) | Viral metagenome, whole genome shotgun sequencing project. | reverse complement strand
AGTGCATTATAATATGCGCGCTTTTCGCCCAAGCGGCGCCTAACCCGCAGAATCCACAGGCCGTGGCCACGCGCGCCTGGCTGGACCGCCAAACCAACGGAGACGCCGAGCAGCCGGCGATGGAGGCGGCCGCGCGGCGCGCAGCGCTCGAGCAGAAACGGGAGCTGCGCGATCGCTGGCAGGAATTCGCGCGCGAGGCCAACGCCTGCGGCCAGGCGCTGGACACCGACCTACCGGATCGCCGCGCCTGCGCGCGCGCGGACAAGGCTTGGCAGCGGCTGGTTGATAGCGAGGCGTGGCCCCGAAAATACGGAAAGGATAACAAATGACTATTACAGCGCTTTTGAAAACGTTGCTCTTCGCGGTTGCGGCCGGCGCTCTCCAGGCGGCGGCCAATCACCTGATCGATCACATGACGGCCGCGGCCGCCGTGGGCATGACCAGCGCCATCGGTGCCCTGGGCTACATACTGCGGTCGCCCTTCCGGAAGTAGCGCTTGCGGTTAATCCGCCAGATCCGCCACACCGTTGCGTGCCTGCCCAGCCAGGAGCGCTTCTATCATGTGGCGGCGAAATACAAGGGCTTCTCCGGTCCGGTCGGCAGCGGCAAGACACACGCACTCTGCTATGAGGCGCTGCGCGCGGCGCAACGCAATCCTGGATGCACGGGGTTTATCGGCGGGCCCACCTATCCGCACCTGTATGACGTGACCATTCCAACGATGGTCGGCATACTCGAGGAGCAGCACGTCCCGTTCCGCCTGTGGGAAGGCAGCCGGCCGCGGATCTACCTGAAGCGGCCGCGGGTCCTGATCATTTTCCGCTCGACGGAAAATCCCAACCGGCTGCGCGGATTGAACCTGGCTTGGTTCGGCATCGATGAGCTGACTTACTGCCGGCAGGAGGCCTGGAAGGTTCTGTGCCAGCGCATCCGCCACCCGAAAGCGAAGAGCCTGGAAGGCTTCGCGGTGTGGACGCCGAAGGGGTTTGACTGGGTCTATCAGAATTTCATCAGCGCGAAACGCAAGCTGCCCGGGTACGAGGCGGTGCTCGCCGGCGCCATGGAAAACGTCGCGGTGCTGGAGGTACACCCCGAATATTACGAGGGCCTGAAGGCGCAGTATGACGAGCTGTTCTACCGCCAGGAGGTGCTCGGCGAGTATCTCAACATTTTCGCCGGCGCCTGCTACCACGGCTACAACGAGCAGCGCAACGAAAAGGTCACGACGTACGAGCCGAACCTGGGCGGCCTGGCGTGGGCCCTGGATTTCAATATCGATCCGATGGCCAGCTTGGTCTGCCAGATAAAAGGCCACCGGCGCGTGGACGTGCTCCGGGAGATCTCGCTTAGCGTGGGCACCGCGGAGCGGATGTGCGAGGCGTTCGTGGAGACGGCGCGGCCGTATCTCCAGGCCTGGCGCGCCGCGCGCGGCGGCTTTCCCATGCCGGTCAAATTGTATGGCGATGCCTCGGGACACGCTCGATCGCTGGTGGGCAAGACGACTTATGCGGTGATCGAACAGTATTTCCGCGACGGCGCGCGGGATTACAAGCTGGACATGAATCCGAACGTCGCCAATCCGCGGGTGGTGGACCGGGTCGCCTCGGTCAACGCCATGCTCTATAACGCCCGCAGCGAGGTGGGCTGCCTCATCGATCCGAGCTGCAAAGAGCTGATCACCGACATGTTCGAGGTTTCCTGGTGCAAAGACAACCAGCACGAGATCGACAAAAAGACCGATCGTAAACGGACGCATTGGTCGGACGCGCTGGGCTATTTGATGTACCGCGATTTCGCGCCGGACGCCTTCAGGCGGCAACTCAATCCGAAGCGTGGCGAGCCGTATTATCCGGTTTGATGCGGGTCAAGCATGCGCTGGGGACGTTCAGATGCCCCCAGCGGCCGCCGGAGTCGTCGAGGATCTCGAGCGAGGCCATCCCACCGAGCAGGTGGGTTATCCGGCAGCGAAGCATGACCTCGTCGTCAATTTGCAAGGCGGCGCTCTCTGGGAATTCTGCGGCCGCCGGCACCGCCGGTTTCTCTAGCGCCAACGCGGGAGGCACGCTCGGGCCTACGGTGTGGGCCTGGCCATACCTCGCTGGCAGCTTCGCTTCCGTGATCGGCCGGACGTCGGAAGGGTCACGAGTAAACTCTGGGAATTCTTTGGCCATCCAGGAGGCGCAAAAGTGGGCCCAGCGCGAGCGCGATCGGCGCGAAAGGAAGTACGGCATTTCTTACCGTTTATTTATCGGGGCAGTCGTGGGTGGCCACGTCGCCTTTCATGCCCTCGGCGTCTTTCTTGCCGGCGTCCTGCTGGGCATCGTTGGTGCTGGGCGGAAGCTGTTTCTTCTGCTCCGCCATGTGCCGCTGGTGCGGCGTTTGATCCGGTTCTTTTGCCATGACTCAACTCTACCGCTTAATCGGGAAGGCTGCGCTGTTGGCGCTGCTTCTCACCATAGCGCCGTATGGTATACCATAGCGGCCCGCGCGATAATGCTTGGCAATGGCGAACATGTACGCCCGGCAGCATCCGAGACGCCGGCGCGTGATGCCCTGGGGAAAACACAAGGGCGTCAACATCAAGCTGCTGGACGATGCGTATCTGTCCTGGCTCGTGACCGAGCCGCATTCGCCGGCGGTGAAGCCGGAGTGGACCTGGCTGTGGGACATGCTGGCGGCCGAGCTGCGGCGCCGCGGGTTCAAAAATGTCGAGCCGCCCGATCCGGAAGAATTGGCCGAACTGGCCATCCCGGCCGGCCCGGCGCGCCGGAAATATCGCGCCGAGCCGGCCTAGTCGTGCTTGCGCGGGAGAGACCGTGCGCCGCCTGACTCTTCCATCGTGCTTGTAAGTCTAGCTCAAACGCCATCCCTATGAAATACATCGATCCTCGCGCCCAATTCGAGGGCCGGAAGGTAGTCCATCCTTCCCAGCGCCAACACCATGTCACTCCGATCACGGCCCCGCTTTATGTGGTGACCGCGGTTACTAACCCGTTCCGGTATTACGCCCGCACCAAGCTCTACCAGGCTTTTGAAAAGTACGTCGCCGATTCGGGCGCCATCCTCTACACCGTGGAGCTGGCTCTGCGCGATCGGCACTTTGAGATCACCGACTACGCCAACCCGCGGCACATCCAACTTCGCTCCCCTTCGGTCCTCTGGCATAAGGAAAACCTGCTCAACGTCGCCATGCGGCGGCTGCCGGCGGATGCCGAATACATCGCCTGGATCGATGCCGATGTCACCTTCAGCCGTCCGGATTGGGTGGAGGAGACCCTGCACCAGCTCCAGCTCTACAAAATCGTTCAGATGTGGACGCATTCGATCGATCTGGGGCCCAACCAGGAACTCATTGCGCAATGCACCAGCCTGTTCTCCAGCTATTTGAAAGACCGACACATCCTCCAGCCGCTCGACCGCAAGAAACCAGCCGACCTCGATGAAACCGGCGCGCAAAGGGAATTAGCGTCCACCAGCCTTCCCCAGGTCAAAGGCAACCACGCCTACGACATGGCCATGGCCGCCAACAAGCCGCTCTCTAATGAGGGCAAGGGGCTGATGCACACCGGCTATGCGTGGGCGGCCCGGCGTTCTTTCTTGAGCGACGTCGGAGGCCTCGGCGATATCGGCGTGTTGGGATCCGGCGACCGGCACATGGCCTATGCCATCCTAGGCGCGGTAGACCGGTCCTTCCCGACCGGCATCCATCCGCACTACAAGAATTACTGGCTGCGGTGGCAAGCGGCGGCTCTGAAATCGGCCCGCATGGAAGTCGGCGCGGTGCCGGCAACGCTCACCCATCAATGGCACGGCTCCAAACAGAATCGGCGCTACCAGGACCGCTGGAAAGTGCTGGTGGGAGATCAATTCGATCCGCTGGCCGACATCAAATACGATTTTCAGGGCGTCCTGGAATTCACCGGCAGCAACACGCGGCTGCGCGACGATGTGAAAAACTACTTCGCTGTCCGCAACGAAGACTCGATTGATTTATGACCGCCAAGGCTGATTGCAAAAGCGCCGAGGGCATAACGGTCGGGCTTATCGACTCATCAGCATTTGCCGGGTGCTCGCTGGCAGAGGTGTATCTGGCCAAAGCGGCTATTGAAGCGCGCTCACAAAGCCGTCGATCATAGGGAAAGGCAAATCTAGCGGTATTTCCGGCGCGTCGGTGTGAGCGAGGGCGGGACGGCCGCCGGCGCCTCCGGTTCTAACGGCTCCAGGCCATCCGGGCCTACGAACCTCCGTGGAACCTCGCTTGGATTGGTATCGCCCATGAAAGCCTGACGGGTAAAGTTTAATTTACCGAACTCGGCGACCGGCTGATCGATGGGCGGCATAAAGCGCATCACTTCAAGGCGGCCCGCTTTTATCGCCTCCAGCCTGGCGGCGTCCTGCTCCGCCTCCGTCCGCTTGGGAAGGGTCGTTTGTATCGCCGCCAGCCGCTCTTTGGCTATATTTGCCAAACAGCGCAGCGTCAAGATCATTGGCGAGCTTGGTCGCGATCACCGTGCCGAGCTGGCCTGCCATTTCCTCTATTTGGTTAGCTTGGCCGTCATAACGGCTCGGGGCGTCGTAGAGCACATCGGCGGCGAGGATTGCGAGGATTTCAAGCGCCCGAATTTTCTCCGGATCATCCCACGGATGTTTCGCCGCCCTTGCGCCATCAGCCGCTCGGAGAATCAGCCGAGTCAGCTCCTGGTCCGACGCTTTGTACCAAGTATCGCGGTCCAACGCGATTCCTACGGCAGCGGCCATTTCTTGCAGCTTCCGCCGCGGTGCCGGCAGCTGGCTTATGTCCTTAGCGCGCTCGGACGCCATGACTCGATTTTAGGAGATCGCCAACCGTGGATTTTGGAATAGACCCTCAAGCAGCACCCGATTTCAGCGCCGGCGGCGGCGCCGTAGCACCGCAGCGCGCGGCCGGCATGACCGGCGTGAATTGGAAAGAGATCTTCGAGCAGCGCCATCCGCTCTATGCCGAGAACCAGTTTCTGTGGACCTATTTCGCGGACTGCTACGCCGGCGGCGTGCTCTGGCCAGGCAAGGTCAATCCGCTGCCGTTGATCGATATTCCGGCGCTCGATCTCAAGGACGCCAGCGGCCTGAACACCGCCGGCATGTCGGGCGGCCTGGTGGGACAGGCTCGCTACCTCTGGAAATATCCGCTCGAGAAAAACGAGAAATACCGCCATCGCCTGCAGCGTGCGGTCTATATCAACATCGTGCAGCCGGTCGTCGACTTCTACGCGGCCAGCGTGGGCAAGGGCGAAAATGTATTGCTCTCCAACGACCCGAACTATGAGTGGTTCGAGGACGACGCCGATCTGCAGGGCACCAGCTTCCTGCAGTTCATGGCCATGGCGCGCATCAATGCGGCCGTGCGCGGGCACACTTTCCTGCTGATGGATTCCACCTCCGCGGCCACCCCGCTGATCACCGAATACGACGTCAAACAGCAGAAGGTGCGGCCGTATCTCTATGAGATCCTGCCCGAAAATATGCTGAACTGGCGGCTCGACGATTATGGCCAGCCGCTCGAGATCCTATTCCGCGTCGAGCTGGACGTGCCTGGCAGCCTGCTTGACAAAGTGCCGAGCGATGCCCAGGGCAAGGGCGCCGCGCGCAAAGTGCAGTATCGCTACTGGAGCCGTGAGATCTGGCAGGTATACGAGCAGGGGTCCCCCCACGCGACGATCGAATTCAAGTCCGAGGGCACGCACAAGCTCGGAAAAATTCCCTTGGCCGTGCTCTTCCATAAGCGGTTGAAACCGTTCTCCGGCGAAGGGCTGCTGAAAGATTCGGCCAAGATCGGCCAGCTCATGACCAACTGGGTCTCGGCGCTCGACGAGGCTTTCGAAGTGCAAATGTTCGCCATCCCGGTGTGGACGTCCAAGGTATCGCCCACCGACGGCGGCGTGGGCGTGACAACGGTGCTGCACCTCGATCCGGAAAAGGGCGAAAAATTTGAATACGTCACTCCCAGCACGCAGCCGTTCGAATCCTCGTGGGAGGCGTTCTACCGCATGCTGCAGCTCGCCAACAAGGCCATGGGCATCTCTCCGAAGGCCATCACCAGCGGCGGCAAGAGCGATCCGCAAAGCGGCGTCTCGAAAGAGTGGGACTTCCAGGAAACCGAAAAGGTCATGTGCCGCATGGCGCTTAACGAACAGGAAGCGGCCGAGAGCTGCTTCGATCTGCTGGAGGCCTGGACCGGCACGAAGTGGAAGGGATCCATTCAGTACGCGCAAAATTACGACCTGGCCAGCGCGCAGGACGACATCAACGATCTGATCTCCCTGCAGTCGGCCGGCCTGCCTAAGACCGCCCGCCAGGAACTGATGCGCCGGGTGGTGGCTAAGAAAATGCCGAACCTGCCCGAGGACAAGCATGCCGCGATCCAGAAGGAAATCGACGCGCTCGGCGTGATCCCGGACCTCCCCGACCAGATGAACGCGCGCGGCGGAGGCGAGGCGCCGCCTCCGGGCGAGCTGGAGCAGGTAAAGCCCCTGGCCCGGCCCATCGATCGCGCCAACAGGGCGCTGGTGGCTCAGCAGCCCGGCACCGGCGTACAGCCGCCCGCTGCGTAGAGCAAACCATGACAGCTTTGTCGCCACGTCAACTACAACCTGACAACTGGGAAAAATGAACCTTCACACCTCGCAGAATCCGATTATCAAGCCCATCCGCCGGCTGTTTCTCAAGAAACTGAAGACCGGTCCGGAGATGCCGGCAGGCGGGGATCCGCTGGCGCTGACCGGCGGCCCTTTCAAAGGGGACACGGTCTATTGGCCGCCGCTGGTTCTGAAGTGGCTGCGCGACGCCGCGGCGTTTTCGATGTGGATCCACTTTCTGACAATGGATCTCTACGCGGCCTTTCTGCATTACGATTTCGCCACGATGCAGCCGGAGCCCGCGGCCCTGTGGATCGGCCGCACCTGGCATCGCTACGGCTTCCGGCTGAACATGGACGAGCGGCGCTCGCTGGGGCGCTGGTCTTTGACGCTGTATTACGGTTCGAGGGCCGCGCGCCCCCGTCCGGACTGGATGGGGCCGGACCCGCCGTCGTGCGAGGCCTCCGTCAGGGCGCGTTCTCGCACGTTTCACAGCGATCGCGCACCTGGCCAGGATGTTCCCGGCGTGAGAACTTAACAAGCCGCCGCGGGTTAAGTTTTGGCCCCGGCTCCGCGAAAAGGACAGCATGAGGATTGCGCTGGTCGCGGCGGGCGTGCTTGTTGCCGGGCTGGTTTCGGCCGTCGAGCAATCGGCCGCAGACAAATACGGCGTGATGCACAAGCCGGCGAATGGCTGCCCGGCCGGATTTGTCGAAGTAGCCGACGTGTTTCAGGCGCGCGGGCGCAAATCTCCTGGATGTGTCAATATCCGGCACCCGTGGCGGCCATTGGACCATCTAGCGCCGGGCGAGGCATGGTCACCCGTGTTTTGGGGACCTTGGGGATGGACAAAATCCGTCTGGTGGTATGGCGAGCACGCTGAGTAAAGGGAAAGCGAAAAAATCATGACTATCGATGCACTGCCGCAGGGACCGCCGATCGACGGCTTCACCGTCCTCTACGATTACGACGGAAGCGGGAACTTGATTTACCAGGGCTGGGCGCGTTCCATCGTTGCCGGCGGCCCGGTCGCCGCAAACAAGGTGTGGATCATTCAGAAGAACACCTACAACGTAAGCAACCTACTGACCCAGCAGCAGTGGGCCAACGGCCTGGCGCCCAACGTTTTGAACGCCTGGTCCGAACGCACCACGCTTACATACCAATAGGGCGGGGAAATGACGAGTCACTTGCACTTGCGCTGGCTATTGGTGTTGTTTGCGGCGGCCGCCATGGCCCACGCGCAGCCTACATCGACGCAGTTACTCGACACCACCTACTTCGCCTTCGGCAATCCGGCGACGCCAGGGAACTGCGCGCTGGTCATTACCTTTCCGGCGTCATCGTCGGGCGCTACATTCCTGTGGCCCATGACCGAGCAGTATACGGTCCTGAACGGCGTGGTGGATATCTGGCTGCAGCCGAATAGCGCGACTTACAGCGTGGAAGCTAATTGTACCTTCGGCGTCGGCGCCGACCAGTTCACCCAGACCGCTTCGCTATTCTTGGCGATTCCCGTCTCGGCGACGCCGGTGACCATGCTGCAGGTGCTGAGCCCTGGCTCGATCGCGCCCTCGGCCCTCATTCCCCTCGCGCAGCTCTCGGCGGCCGGATCCAGTTCGGGCCAGCAGATTTGCTCGAACGGATCGAGTTGGTCGGCGGGGATTTGTCCTTTACCCAACCCTTTCGACATTCCGGGGACCACCAATATCGGCAGCGGCGCAGCGCACCTGCACATGTACGATGTGTCGGGAAACGATACGGTGCTGAACGCAAGCGGCGCAGGCCTGGCGGTGGCTTCGGTACTCTTCGCCAGCCTCGGCATCCCTCCGTACGCTGGCACTCTAATTACTTGCTCGAACTGCGACACGCCCGGGTCGCCCGGCGCGGGATGCACCAGCTCGGGCGATCGCGCCGGCGCGCTGGCTTTGTGGATCAGGGGTGCGTGGAAATGCTACTAAGAATTCGGAAAAGGCTGCGTCAAATCTGGGGGCTGTTTTTGCTGGCCGGTTCTCTCTTCGGCCAATGCGGGCTGCAGAACCAGGCTACCTGCGGGAGCTTTTACAATTTGCCGGGGCCGCCGCCAGCCTATCCGATCGGTTCCTACTTCTCGGGTTTGGAGGGATCGCTGGCAATGACGCGGACCTCCATCGCTGCCTTGCCTCAGCCGAAGATTCTCCTGACGGCGGAGAACCTCCCTTGCGCGGCAGGCTGGCTATCGACGTCGGTGCCCGTCTTCGGGGCGCAAATCATCAATTACTCGACGCTGCTGAAAAACTCCGCCGGCGTTGTGGTGCAGGATTGCAACCTCTGGATGAGCGCGCTGGCAAGCTCGAATACCTACTCGCCGTCCACCATCACCATAACGAGCGATTGCCCTGTGGGCGCGACGTACGCAGTGAACGCCGGGGCACCCGCGGGCACATCGCCGATCTCGAGGTGCGCCGCGCTGGCGAAGTACGACGCCTATTTCGTATCCGCCGCGGCCAGCGGAATCAAGATCCGCCTGGGCTTTGTGCCGGCCGGAGGGGTGGCCACCAATGCGACCAGCGCCGGCGGCTGCGGCCTCACGATGGGGAGCACCTCGGTGGCCCAATACATAGCTTGTTTCGGCCCGCTCATCACCGCGGCGATGAACCGGTGGGGATCCGCTATCGATTCAGTGCAGGTGCTCGAAGAGCCGCTGGGCGAAATGGCCAGCATCCAGACGTTTACGGTTTCCGAGACCGCCGCCATCATTACGAATTTTTCGGCGCTGGTGAAAACCGCGGTTCCGGGCGAGCCGGTGGGAGCCGCGTATACCGGCTATTCGTTCCCGGTTGCCGGTCCGGGGCCCTGCGGAGATCACATCGACGACTGCTACTGGACGGATGCGACCAGCGGCGCGGCCGCGGCAGCCCTCGATTTTCTGGTGATCGATCTGTTCTCGGGCAACTGCAATCAGTCGGGCAACTCCTATGCTCTTGAGCTGAACTCTTTCGCCGCGAACTACCTGGCTCACACCGGCGGCAAGCCGGTGCGCGTGGGCCAATCCGATCTGCCGCCATACTGCCCGACTACGGGCATATCCGACCAATACACTTCTTACCTGGGCGCGCTGGATGTCGCTTTCCAACAGGCATACCCGGAGTGGATGGGCACGATTGTCCCGTGGGCGAGCACGCAGGGTATCTCCTCTTTCTCGGTCTTCTGCACCCTTCCGCTTTTCTATTTCACGGCGGACCAGGCCAACGATAGCTGCGTGCAGGGATCGGCAAGCGGGCTGGCGATGGCCAGCCTGGCGCCCACCATTTCGGCGCAGACCTATGATTTTCTGAGCCTCTGGCCAGCGCTAAGCTTTCAGGGATTTTTCAGCATACAAGGAGAGGTAACAGGACCATGAAGACCAGACTTTTGCTCCGCGAGAGCGGCATGATAGTGCTCTTGCTCGCAGCGTCGGCGCTGGCCGCGAGAGCGGCCACGATCAGCGTCACGTTCGGCTATACCTTCGAGGCAGGCAATGCCGCCTGCTCGACGACGGTGACCACCAACTGCATGAACCATTTCGAGGTGGGCACGCTCTCGGCCGCCGGCGTATTTACCACGCTGGCATCGATCGCGCTGCCGGCGGCGCCGACCGGAACCGTGTCGGGCATCGCCGGCAGCTTTGCGCAGACCGGCGTTTTCGGCCTGGAGACCCTGGCCTTCATTATGGTCGCCAACGACAGCGGAGGCAACCGTGTCACTTCAAACCCTACCGCTGCCTCTGTGAATGTCACTATCACGCCGGGCTGGCCGGTAAGCCCGTCTGCTACTGTGGCTCCCTAAACAGAGGCAGGTAGGAAAAACGATCGCCGGCGCGCCGTGAAAAACAATCATGAGTTTACGCGGCAGGGCATGTGTCTTTTGTTCGCCGCGTATTCCCAATCGTTGCGCGATTGCACCGCCTGCCGTACGATCGCGCACTGCCGGTATTACGACCGGGACGGAATCCGCGAGGCCGAGCGGACGGCGCTGGCGCGGTGGGAAGACGACGGCGGAGGTTGACCTTTATGAAGATTCGGAATCTGATTTTCGCGCTGCTTGCCGCGGTATCCATGGCGACTGCGCAGACCGCCGCCACTTGTGCGAAGCCTCCATATTGCTTTTTGCTCTTCGACGGCGTGGAGGCGCGCGCCGCATTCGTGCCCGGCAATTGCACCGTGGTGATGCCTCCGCTGGGAACGGCGCCGAGCATTACGTGTACCGCTGCAGTGGGCGCGCAAGGTCCAGCCGGCCCGGCCGGTGCCCAAGGTCCTGTCGGCGCCCAGGGTCCAGCCGGACCTGCTGGAGCGAACGGAGCCGCAGGACCGGCTGGCGCAAGCGGGCCTGCCGGACCTGCCGGACCCGCCGGCGCGGGCGCAGTGACCGGGCCGGTTATCTCAGGAGTCATTACCGCCAACGGCCTGCAGATCAATCTGACTTGCTCGGGCCTGACTCTCCCGCCGCTATTTTTGCCGGCCACCGCCCAATGCCCGGCGTCGATTTCGGTTACCGGCGCGGCGACCCTGGCATCGTCTGCGCAGCTCTGGATCGGCTTCCTGCCCACCAGCGCGGGCGGTACGATTCATATCGGAGTACCCAGCGGCACCGTGCCGCTTACGGCGCTATCTTGCTCGGGCGGCCTGGGGATCGTTTGCGCGTTCGATAGTGTGCCCTACCCGCAGGGCAATGGCGAGTTTCCGGTGGGAGCAGTGCAGATCAATGGATACTCGCCTCAAGTTCCAACGCTCAACTTTTTCCAATGGACTCCCTATTGGACGGGTGGGCCGCTGGCTCCGGTGCTGGTCCCCATGGCTTACGCGGGCACTCAGGATACCAATACGCCGGGCGTGGCGATGGTTGGTGGACTCGGCGGCGGCGCGGTGATCTGCATGGCGTTTAACAGATAAACTGTTGTGTCACGTGACAAACGTGCCGTCGCCGCGCGGCGCGATACTTGGTCATGATCCCGCATGGGCAGCGGTGCGGATCGCGCGGACGGCCAGCAGCGCCCCCGCTGTGGGTCTTTCGCTGCGCGGCCATGGCGCGGGCCTGGCGTGTGGTGAGCTTACGCATGCGCGCTCCAGGGCTTGAGCCACGGGATGCGAGGCACGCGCCGCCAGTGGCACTTGCGCTCCAGCGACTTGTGGGGCTTGCCATCTTTGGCGGTCCAGACAGTCAGCAGCCATTCTCTGCCAGCGTCCGGCTCCGCTGGCAGCAGATCGAACGATGCGGGCGCGAGATGCAGGGCGTAGGGATTAGGGGAGCCGTCGTCCCACATAATCTCCACGGCCTCGCGCTGGCGTTCGGCTGGCCACGGTCCGCGCGAGAGCACGCATTCTGTAGCGCTCCGCATGTCGGCGAGGTCGCCGTAGATCTGGGGCGGCAACAGAATCCGGATAGCCCCAGCATTGACCGACACAAAGAGCTTGCCGGCGGCGGCAAGCTCCGAGGTCCAGTAGTTGGACCGTAAAATTAAGGGCCCATGATTCTCGACCGTGATTATGCCAGCCATCTCGCCTCCGTGCCGATCTTGGCGGCGTTCATC
>QGNH01000645.1_pt1 | contig 12167 bp, 24 predicted proteins | sample 1735481 | NCBI WGS metagenome assembly QGNH01 (sample SAMN09239004, study PRJNA386568) | Viral metagenome, whole genome shotgun sequencing project. | reverse complement strand
GGCGTCATTAAGAAGCGCTAGGTTCTCCATCTTACGGACCTTGTCCGCCGTCTCTACAGGTATCTGCTTGCGCTTCCTGATCTCCTCCGCGATCTTCTTACCAAGGCCGCCCGTGTCGATGACCATCTTCACCACGTCGTACTTGGCCTGCATCTTCTGCACGGCTTCTACCAGAGACGTAATGTCCTGCTTGGCCACTACACTTTCCTCTACTAGGTACGTCGTAGAGTCAACGTCCGAGTAGGCGAGCACCACCACGGCGTCAGNNGTCAGCATCGTCGAAGCCAAGGTCGATGCCCATGACGTACGTCCACTGTCTGTTGGGCAGCACGTCGAAGTGGTTCACTTCCTCCTTGTAGTTCAGGATCAAGGCCGACTCGTCCGTAGCCCACAGGCCAAAGCACTCGCGTTGTATGGCGGGATGGTCTACGGTCACCCCCATGCGCTCGCAGTCTTGAACGATCTGTTGCTCGGCGGTTATACCGCTCTTTTTCTCTAAAAACTTGTTGTGATGTAGCGTCCACCTGTGGTGTGCCCACTTCGGCGAGTGAGCGGCCTTGTAGAAGTAGCCGGAAGGTATGGGACCTGGCGTACCGATGAGCCGGCATCGTCCGTTGGTGTCGTACAAGCGCTTGACTATGACGTCATCTACCAAGGACTCGATATGAGCCCTCATCGCTTGGGACTCGTCGCAGTACGCAAGAGCAACGTTGGAGAGACCTCGATACTTCTCTATCTCGTCCTCGGTGTTGGCGCCGCCTAGGTATATAGTAGAGCCCGTGACGGGGTGTACCAGCGACAGCTCGGCTATGTTAGGCACGAGACCCAGCTGATACGTCCTGTTAAGCCGCAGCAGTTCGGGCCACACGATACGTTTGGCGCTGGAACGCGTGAGGGCTATGTAAAGGCCAGTGGTGCCTGGCATGCGGACCGCAGTGTCTAAGAGGTCGGCGGCGCAGGAGACGGTCTTTCCTGCACGAACAGAGCACACTGCTGTAGCGAAGCGAGTCGGATCGCGCACGAAGTCCAGCTGTTCCTTGAAGAGCACGTCCTCAAGCTTGAAGGGCTTAGGCGCCTTGGCTTGCCGAAGGGCTAGGATCTTCCTGGCGCGTTCCTTGTCCATTGGAGTGACCTACTTCGTCCTAATAAGATCGTTTGAAGGTTACGCGTCCTGTGGTGCGGTTCACTGAGGTAACTACAAATGTGTCTCCAACGTTTACATCAGTAATGACGTACATCTCGGATAAGATAAAGGAGTACTCACCGTTCTTTACAGGCTTGTTCCAGTTGTAGAAGTTTTTGGCGGACAACGCACGAAGGAATAGTAACAGTTTACCGGATGTGTTCATGTACTTATCTTTCATCAAAGCTACTTTTCATCTTCGTGAAACTTAATAGGAACGGGTACGTAACGGCCTACGAAGTCTTTAGTTTTGTCGATCATCTCGAAGAAGGGATTCTTGTGGTATATCAGGTCCTTGATGAAGCCGTCCATGTTTCGGTAGCACATGCGAATAAGCCACATCATGGGCTGCTTCTCTCGCAACACGTCTATCTTAGCAGCCCACTCGTGATGCGGGTGCTGTTTGTTGCTGACGGCGCGGTAGTAGCCGCGCATCCGTATCGGTCTTCCAAGATCGTCAGGCATAAAGTGTTAGGCCAGCCGCCTCTCGTCATCACACGCCACCGCTTCCAATGGCTGTGCCACAGGTGCGCATGTTGCCCGTCAGGGCACGTGGTCATCGAAGTCTCAGCTGTTTACTCCTCTCTGCTTGAGGTACCTATCTAAAAACTTTGCTAGCAGGCTGGGCTTAATACCAGCTGCAGTAACTAGCGCAATGACTGGTCAACCCGTCGACATTCTGGCGCATCAGTCGCGAGGCCTTAGTTCTAGGGTACGCGTGTCCTTCCACGCCGCTGCTAGCTGACTCTGCTCGTCCGTTAGGCTTAACCCGTTGCGACACGTGCCTTCTCAGAATCAATACTCTTCATAGTGGCAGACATCATTGTCGTAGTCAACGCTTTTTAACTGGAATTCAATAGCTTCATACTTAACCGGCACTAACGATTGATTCGTGCTATACCAGTTCCTATGGCGCCGTGGGAACTTATAAACTGGCGCTGGAGGGACCGGTACGTCAGTCCACAGTACAAACCCGTTATGATCCTTCAACTGTGCCTTCACTCACGCCCCCGCCAGCTTTGCAAGCTGTTCGTCTGTCAGACCTGCCTCGTCTGCCTTCTCTTCCTTCATCAGGTCCTTAACTATGCGCAGGTACTTGACTAGAGACTCGGCCTCCTCCTTGTCCAGCTTGCTCCTGAATGACTTCCTGAGCAGCTTGTCTACGTCTCGGCGTAATACGTTCTTCAAGCGCTTCATCTCTAGCCTGAGGTCCACCTTGCTGACTCGCACTCCCGGTGCGTACTTCTGTCTCTTTGCCGGAGGCCTGCCTACGACTATACGTTCTACGTCAGGCTTCCTCGCGAAGACGCCGTGTTCGTCGCGGGCCACATTAACAGGCGTAGTACGGTTCATCAGGGGGTGCATCGTCTTAGCTGTAAGATCTATGTCACAGATGCTACATATTAGTAAGTTATGGTGACAACTCATGCGTTGTTAGACCAGTTAACTATCTTACGACCTTGACGTTCTACCCAATCGCCTAGACGGAAGATCATGCGAGACAGCTTAGGGTACCTCGACTTAGGTCTAGAAGATATTGAGTTGCGGTCTAGGCCCCAGAAAAGGTCGCTGCTAGCGCCGTCTGTTTTAGGCAGCCAAGCTGCGAGGGAGTTAAAGTTCTCCTTTGGGCTAGCAACCTCTTCCTTAGCACAGATCGCACACCCTACCTCGCCATGTGGACACTCGCCTGCCATTAACGCATCCCCACCTTCAGTCCAGACGTGCGCTTCGACCGCTTGCCTTCTGGGTCAGACAAGGCTGAATCTATCAGGGCCTGCCTAGACGCCAGCGCTTGGGTGATGGCGACAGGGTTGATGACGGGTGCTTCAGCCGGCTGTTGTTGCAATACCTGTTCCAGCTGCTGCGGCGCTTCGGCTGGCACAACACTTGCAGGGGGAAGTATTCCGTGCTTCGCCATGAGCGCCAGTGTGCTGGGAGACTGTTGGTTAGCTGTTGCGACGGGGAAAGTATTGTTGCCAGGCTGCTGCCTAGGCTGGGCGTTATAGTTGCCATTATGAGGCTGCTGCACTGTAGATGAAAGGTTCTTCTCTACTTCACCGATACGCTCTAGGCATGCCTTCTTGGCCGAAGGAGGTAACTTAACTTCCATAACTAACCGCAGCAAAAACTGTATCTCAGTTTCCATCAGTATCCTCTTTATCTTGTAGTATATAACCGACCATCTTTATGGACGTTCTAAGGTTATCCTTGATAAGCCCTAAACTGCGGTTGCAGTTACCACATAGCAGTCCGCGTACCTTGCCTGTGATGTGGCTGTGGTCTACAGACAGTCGTTGCCGTGGGTCAGGTCGTTCGCATATAGCACAAACGTTATTCTGTTTATATAACAACTGTTTGTAGTCTTCTAAGGATAAACCGAAGGCAAGCTTTAACCGGCTTTTTAAAGCAAGGGCTTTGCCAACAGCCGAAGAACATCTCTTGCGGTTCTTTGCGGCAACATATGGTCTTTTATAATAATTACGTTGATAGTTTGCTTGGCATGGTTTGCAATAGGCGTTACGCCCGTCTTTACTGGAAGATGATTTATGAAAATGTAAAGAGACTTCTTTCACTGTTTGACAGGAACAACATAACTTCATATGGTTACCAACTCTCGTAGTCTGTACAGTCTGACTTAGCACCGCAGCGACAGGCTGCGTACAGTGCCGTGCCGATACTCGTCTCATGCAGTTCTATGTACATGTCACAGGCACCAACCTCGTCTATCTTAGCACAGTTGGGGAACTTTGTGCCATGACTATCAAACCACTCCACTGCCTTTGCTATCTCTCTGGGGCTTTGGGAGGTACTTTGACGGTTCAGCAGGCTAAGCAAGTTAAGGGATATCACGCGTTTACCTTTTCTTGTAATACCTGTTCCACAATCACAGCATCGCCTGTAGCCTCAGCGGACAGCCATCTGGATGCTTGAACTTGTTCGAGGATGTCACCAAACTGATTAGCCAGTTCAAAGTAGTTCTTGACTCTCTTCTTCTCTAGATCTGTGAGGTCCTCGAACCTAAGCCCTGTACCTTTACATCTCAGGAAGACGTCGACAGCCGCCTCCTTCCATGACTCGGACCTGTCTAAGTCAGGTTGTCCAACGCTGTTGCGGTCAGGATGATGTTGCATGCAGCGGTACCTGAATACGTCCCATGTTGCTTCTATCTCCTCGTGTGTCTTGCCCTTGAATTCCGGGCGCATGCCTACAGCATCCTCAGGGTTGTCAGCCCCTGGGTTGCCTCTCCATTCCTCTGGGAGCGGTCTCGCGCGGTACTCGGCTAGTAGGGTAGCGGTCATCTCCTGCAGACGCGTTGTAGAGGCCTCCTGGCGCGTCGTAGGGGGTATAGGCGTGCCCCTCGTAGCCTTCTTGATGGCACAGACAGCCTCGAAGTAGGCGGCATAGGCTGCGTCACGTGCTTGTAGGAACTTCTGCCTCACTCTTTAGCCCAGTTCGCAGCGTGCTTCTCTGCTAGCACTCGCTTAGTATGGGCTATAGCTATAGCCAGACCATCTTCGTTTAACATCGTGTAAGTACAGTCGTATCGAAAGTCTCCCACCTCTATTACGAATCCGCCGTACGGGCCGCCTTCGAAGATGAGCTTAACAGGCTTCTGATAGGTTTGTGCGACTTCGTTAAGTATGTCCATTATGTACAGCTGCATCATGTTCTTCATCGCTGCCCCTTGCCGGGACCGGCGAAGACGTGGCTGGACGGGCTAGACACCTGCGCCTCTACGGGCTGCGTGGCCACCTTGAGAGGAGGCTGCTTCTTAGCTTCTGCAGGCTCAGCTATCATGGCAGCCACGTTAGACAAGGGCACTAGCGCAGTTTCGCCGTTGTATGTGACCAGCACGAGGCCGTTTTTGGCATCGTAAGACATCTCTATGTCCTTGATCTCAAAGGATTTGATCTTCTCCGGCATGTTCTTGCGGCCGACGAAGAGGTTGGTGTGGGTGTGTAGGAAGGACAGTTTCATGTGGTTATTTTCCTTAAGCAAACGGGTCAAATACTGCGTTAGGCAGCTTAGCGGCCCAAAAGGATGCTCCTGGTCTTGTTATGTGGGTGAAGCGCTTGACTGATTGTAAACCTTTTTTTAACAGGTAAGACGCGATGCCTTGGCGGCGTACGTCCTTCTGAGTATGCAAGTAGTGTGCCGTCTCTCCCTCGCGAACTATGAACCCTAGGGCAACATCCTCGTCGTCCGCGAGTACCGCGATCTGCACGTACGTGTTAGGACGATCTAGGATCGACTGCACGTGTTTAGGATACACAGACCAGTACGACGGAGGATAAGCAAGCTTAAAAACGTCGGAGCCATACTTAAGGGTTCGCAGCCACCTCGAGGTGACTAGGCCTTTGTACTGCTCAGGTATGCTACGGCCTGGAAAGGTGAGCACCTTGTAGGCGTCGGTAGTAGGAAGCTTCATAGTATGTACTACATGGCTCGGCGTACAATACCCCACAGCTTTTCGTAGTGCTTGACTATCTTACTGATGGTACGAGCAGTCGTGCGTCTTCGGTAGTTTAGGCTCTTAAGTTCCTTAGACACTTCTACGTAGCTATTACCTTCTGCCACGAGCTGCATCACCACGCTGTCCAGCGGCTTGTTGAAGGCGTACCTGGCCGTGTGGGAGCTAAGCATCTGATAATACTGAACCTTTGCTTGCCTGGTTATCTTGTCGTGGCCTGTAGTACCACTCTGGTAGGGGTTTGGGCTGCGTCTAGCTGGTCCGAGACCTTCCTTGGCTAAGCGGGCCTCCCATCTGTCCTGTAACATCTTAAGCTTGTTCTGGTTTAGCGGCATCTGACGTAACGTCTTTCACGATCTTAAGCTGCTGATTCTGCTGCTCTGCCTGCTTCTTAGCCTTAGACCGCGCCTCGATGTCTTGCATGACAGCGACGGCTGTTTGGTTGATGGCGCTCTTGCGAAGGGCGTGCACGAAGAAGGCGTCCGTGTGAAACGACTGCGTGCTTGGAAGGTGTAACAGCATGGAGGTTAAGGCGAAGTTGGCAGAGTCTTCCGTTAAGCCGGGGATGCTGGCGCCTTCGATGATGCGCTTGGACCAGGCGTCGTACTCGGTTCGGCCGATGGGGAGGGGAAGTGGTTTAGGTTCGCTGCTGCCGAAGATGTTCTTTAAGAACTTCACGGGATGGGTACTCCTTGGTCTGGGCTGATGCCTACAGGTAGGTCAGTTAAGGTATTGCTCTCGCTGGGCAGCTCGTTGGTGAGCGTCGCCTCAGCAAGGTCCGTCTTGAGCTTCTCGACTAAGCATCGAAGCGCTGCATCGATCACTTCCTCGTTGGTGAGGAACATCTTGGACTTGCGAAGGCCCGCGACGACTCGTTCGTTCTGCTCCTTAAGCCGAAACGACTTATGCGTGCTTAGGTCTGCCTTACGGCTTCGCTTCGACATTAGTGTCTTCCTTGATTGCGGCCGCAGCGTCTACGGTACCTTGCAGGGCCTTGGCAGCCTCTGCAAGCTCGTTGGCTGTGGTGCTGAGGGTGTCGACAGCCAAACGGCGCTGCGCCTCGTACTGGTACGTAATGCGGCCTAGGTCGAACAGTNNGGTTCGAGAACTTAGCCTTCAAGGCGTCTAATGTATCGTTCTGCTTCTTCTCTATGCTCATCGGGCTGGTTAATCCTTCTTCTGCGTTAAAAATGCCTGCAAGGCTGCAAGCTTGCTTCGGTCTATGTTAACCGTGATGTATTGGTCTTCTACCGTTGGATCTAGAGGAGGTACAAAGTAACTCACCACAACTCTTTTAAAATGAAGCGCAGCGAGTACGTCTTCGAGGAACTCTTCGGTATCCTTGATAGCTTCCTCTAAGGCCTTCCTGCTCACATGCAGTGTCATGTATGTTGGCGCGTCGTACTGCTCCATCTAGCTTCAATTTGGCACAAATGTTGCCTTAAGTCAAGCCTTTTGTGCATGTAAAGGTAGGAAGCCCCGGAAGCATGCGCTTCACGGGGCCTCTAGGAGGGTCTGATGGCAGCTAGTTGGTGTGTCGTCTAGCAGTTAGGTACAACATAGCAGCTGATCATGTCTTAATTGTGAAGGAACTGTGAAGATATCGACATAGTTTGCGTGTCTGGCACCTAAGGCACCGGTAGTGGCACCGGACTGTTTGGGGCTCTATGTGTTGGATATCGTTGAAAGGAACCGTAGGAACCGGACGAAACGGCCTTTTTCCTACTCTCTCTAACATTTATAATTTTACAACCAACTTGCTATATTACTACGGTTCCTACGGTTCCTAAAGAAGAAGTAGTAGATATATAAGGGAGATCAGCAAAAAAGTCGTCCGGTGCCTCGTCCGGTGCCTGTCCGGTGCCTGCCTGGAACAGTACGGTGCCTGCCTGTCTCATGCCTGTCCTTTGCCGCCGCGGCTCTTACGCATGCTGCTCTCTACGAAGGCTGTGGTAGCCGCCATCTCCTCACGCTCGGCCAGGTCACGGCGTACCACTCCCTTATATGCTTTCTTTCGTTCCGTTCCTGTACGTAGCTGCAATTCCACTATCCCCAGCCGCTTCAGGTAGCGCTTGAACGCGCCTGCGTCCACGTTGTTGATGCGCTCCACCCGCAGCACGTCGAACAGCTCGTGTCTAGGCATGTTGCCGTCAAGAGATAGTTCGAACCACTTTTCGAAAAGGCTCTCCCACCGTCCCTCGCTGACACTGGTAGACTCGGACAGAAGCTCGTCGTGCAGGTCTGGGTTGGTGCTCTCTATGTGATAGTGAGACGGACATAGCTTAGCATACTCTTCTCGACACTGGTGTAGGAACTGCGGCATCTCCTGCTTCAGCTTGGCCGCCCACGTCACGTCCTTCCTCTGCTCCGCCGTGGTAGGAGACACGCCGATGATGAGGAGTCGGCTCTTATCCGCGCCTTCATCGTCGATGGTAGGTGAGTAGTTGGCAGCTATCATGACGCGCGCGTACACAGCCTTTGAGAAGGGCTGCATGCCCTTGAACTCCACGGACACGTTGTCTCCGCCCGTGTAGTTGCGGAAGATCTGTCCCTTCACGAAGCTAGGTTGCTTGCAGTCAGGGTACAGCAGCAATCGCTTGTCGAAGAGGTTAGAGTGTACGAAGCGGTTATCCCTTTCGCTGCCGTCAAGCACAGCAGAGGCCGAACCACCTATGACTGTTTGAAGCGCCCGCATCACGCTACTCTTGCCATCCTGTCCTTCTTCTCCTCGAAGCCACAGCCCCTGGCGACCTACGTGCTTCGGTTCGAAGATGCTCCACACCCACGCTTTAAATGCAGCGGCGTCCGTCAGACGAGAGCACCACTGGCCCCACGCAGGCGTCGGTCCGTCCGTGATGTCGAAGGTGATGCGCTTCAGTGTGTACCGCTTGTCGTCCTTCCAGGCGAAGGGCGCTATGTCGCGCTGCTCGTGCTGCTCTACTACGAACTTGTCGACGATCTCCCGCACCTGCCTCACGGACAAAGACTTCACGGGGACTGTGTTCTCGGCGACTACCTTGTAGAGCTTCAAGTGGTCAGGGAGCGCGTCGTACCCTGTAGACACAACCTGCTCTAGCGGAGCGTCGTTAGCCCCTAGCAGCCTCACCTCTCTGTCAGCTACCGACACGATCTCGTACAGCAGCACCTGCCCGCTGTCCACGCGAACGGGAAGGCACGTGCTGCGCAGCAGAGCCTTGCCGATGTCGCGCTTGCGCTCCTCGTTGTTCTTCTGCGGCTTGTTATCTTCGCTCATAAAGTTCCCTTGTACTTGATGATTAGAGGTACAAAGTACTTACCGTTCGTAACCTCTCCAGTAGCGCAGTTCTTAGACTGCCACTCTCCGCAACGGTGGCAGCAGCGGTGCCAGTATACTTCACTCACTGCCTCCACGTATGACGGGATGTAGGGTATCGTCCAGTCATCTTGAAAGTCGTGTCCTAGTAAGAGGCACGTGTGGTTCACTCTTTCTCCTTACTCATGCATTTTTCCTTGTGGTATCTTGAACTCTAGTACATCACCAGGTCGACAATACTTCTCTGGGTATATTTTCTTACCTTCTAACGCGTCATAAAGCTCGTATGACACCAAGATGCCATCCGCACCCTCACATTTTTGAATGTATAATCTACGTAAGCAATGAACGCAAGACGGTCTTATCCACCTGCGAATTTTGGTTAAGATGTTCATGGTTCCTTCTCCTTATTGTCGTCGGCAAAGCTGTCGTCAAAGGGGATGCTACTGAGCCACGTCGCAAGCCTCTCGATCTCGCTGTGTCGCAACGTGTCGTCGTACTCGCACTGGAACTCCACGAAGGCCTTCAGCGCGTCTACCATAGTATCATACCCACACCCCATACGCCGCATCATACCACCTAAACGTCGCAAGTACTCCCAACGTCCATCACCAGCAGACAAGTATACCTCGTCACGTCCTTCCGCTTTTCCCAAGCGACGAGCGTCTGGCTTGTACTCAGCCAGGAACTTGAGTAGCCTAGGTGAAGCGTCTGCTATCTCACACTCGGAAGGTCTGTTGACCCACTCATACTTCTGTCCAGCCTCGTTGCAGCTGGGAGGTATCAGGACATATCCTGTGGATGCCTTCACATCGACGGCAGGTAGCATCCCGTTCCTAGAAGTCACTACTAAACCTTCAGGCCGCCTGTAGATGCACGTGGCGCCGCCTCTAGCAGTGTTCCACGATACTGTGGCCGGCAGCACTCCAAACCTATCTACGCAGTGGGCGGCGTCGAAGCTTGGCTTGTAAGCGTCCATGTCGACGGCTATCAGCTCCGAAGGGCCTGTAGCGATAGCCCAATTGCAGTCAGGCCAACGCTTCTTCCAAGCTGCTAATACGTCTGGGTCATTAGAGGCCCCGTGTTCTCCGTTGGACAAGAGAGGACGCTTCGACCGATCGCAGGGTAGTAAGAACCATCTAAGCTTCTTCATTCCCACCACCAGAAGCCTACCCCGACGTAACTTATGTTGTCGCTTACAAAAGTAGTATATTTTTTGAACTGCTTTAAGGTTTCAACTGGTTTGACATCGTACATATTCTGTATAGGGTATATAGTGCTGAAAGCATCTTTACACAGATCTTCACCGTAGGACTGCACTCCGTTCCTCTTGTCTTTCACAGGGTAATACACTTCTGCTAGCCTTCGGTACGTACACCTCTTCTTCAGTTCTCGTATCAGTAAGGCTTCATTGATACTCATCTAACAACTCCTCTGTTACCGTTTGCTTATTCTTTAACGCGCTATACACGTTCACATCATATATAGAATCTGCTTGCAAGATGTAGATATGTACTGGTTTTTTTTGACCGGTACGGTGCGCCCTTGCCTTAGCCTGTTCCCACGTTCCGGGCGCCCAAGGCAAGTCAAGAAAAATGACTACGTCAGCTGCCGTCAACGTCAGACCTTCGCAGGCAATCTGAGTGGTGGCACAGAACACGTTCACAGTATCCAATGTCTGAAACATGGCGACTTTCTCGTTCCGCTCATGTGCCGACATGTCTGCAGTTATCTTGACACTCCCTTTGAACGTGTCGGCAACAGCGTCTCTTGTCTCTACGTTGTTGCTGAAGACTATGACCTTGCTGCCACGGTCTAAGCAGTCTTGCACCAGTGACAGCGCATAGGGTATCTTCTTGGCAGCGAGTTTGGCGGCGTAGGCGGCCCAAGGCTCAGGCGCTAACTGCCAAGCTCCGCCTAAGTTCTGCTTCGTCTTCTCTCGCTTAAGCTTTACGGGAACGTTTACGATCGACTCAGTCATGGGGGGGAGGTTCAGGAGGTCCTTGGTGCGCCTTAAGAAGCGATCGTTTATCAGCGCGCGGAGCTGGTAAACGTTAGTTGCCCCATCGTACGTCCATACGTGCCTACCAGCATAAGGAGCCCACACACGCTTAGGATTACAGAACTGAGCGGCGAAGTCCTTCCATCTCATGAAGCGCGGGCCTATGAGAAGGAACTGGTGCCACAGCTGACGCGGCCTGCCGTTGGGTTGCGGAGTGCCAGTTAAGCATATGACGTGCTTCTTCCCGACGACAAGGCGGCGTGCGGCTGCGGAGCGTTTGGTCTCGGCGTTCATCACTTTGTGACTCTCGTCAAATACGACACAAGTGGCCTTAGGTGTAAAGTTCTTCATTCTAGCCATAACGTCGTACGTCATCAATATAAGGTCAGCATCACACTCGTCCATCAATGGTGCCAGCCTGGCTGTGTTCATTAGAGCTATAGACGCCTCTGGCCACCATAGCGATGCCTCATGCTTCCACCCATACAAGAAGGACTTGGTGGTGACGATGATGGCACGTATCTTGTACTTGCGAAGGTAGGAGAGTACCGTAGCAGATTTACCAAGGCCCATCGCATCGGCTAACATGCCACGACCGTTACAGGCTTCTAGGAATGCAACGCCTTTTAATTGATGTGGCATAAGCTTGTAAGTCACTATAAGAGCTTAACACAAGAGACTTCGTAAGACAACTGTTGACATACAGCAAGCTAATCTATACAGTCCTAGTTAGTAGGAGGCTAGTATGAAGCTAAAGTATGAACAGAAGCTGGAGCGGGTGATGACACAAGCTCGCTTGATGGTACTTAAGAAACCAACTAAGCACCGAATCACCAGACATTTTAAGCTGGTCCAACTTATGGACAGATACGAGTCGATGGAGTACTATGCCTCTAACAGGAGAGTATCATGATCAAGAGTAAACCGTATAGCTTGACCGAAGAACACAAAGCGCAATTTGATACTTGGGCCGACCGATGGATCAAGAATGCCATGTCTACGGCAGCTATGACTAAGGAGGATAAAGCTGCATGCAAGGAAGCCGTAGTTAAGATGTATGAGGCAGCTAAACTTCCTCCGCCTAAGGCAGTAGTGTTCGTATCTTCTCCTTTCGTACTTCGGTTTGCAGGAGGTTTTGCAGCTGCATGGTGGTTCTTGAAAAATAAAGCCGCCACCTACGACGCCACCCGCGAAGCCACCTACTCCGCCACCAGCGCCG
>QGNH01001675.1_pt2 | contig 12173 bp, 8 predicted proteins | sample 1735481 | NCBI WGS metagenome assembly QGNH01 (sample SAMN09239004, study PRJNA386568) | Viral metagenome, whole genome shotgun sequencing project. | reverse complement strand
GCAGGCCGACGGCGCGCACTTCGCGAACCGGCGAATGGGCAAAGGTGAGCACGATGTCGAGATCGTGGATCATGAGGTCGAGCACGACATCCACGTCGAGGGCCCGCGGAGTAAAGACGCTTAGCCTGTGCGCTTCGAAGAACATAGGACCGTTGAGGTACGGCTGAATCGCCGTGACAGCGGGATTGAAGCGTTCGAGATGGCCTACCTGCAAAATCCGGCCATTTTGCTCGGCGGTTTCAATGAGTTGATCAGCCTGCTCCGTTGTAGAAGCGATGGGCTTCTCGACGAGCAAATCAATTCCCTGTTGGAGCAACTTCGATGCGACATCGAAGTGAGCGGAAGTGGGCACGCATACTGATGCCGCGTCGATAGAAAGGCCAGCTTCCGTGAGCCGCTCAACGGAGGGAAATGCGGGGACACTCCACGTCTCGGCTGCCGCGGCCGCGAGCTGCGGGTTCGACTCGACTACAGCGGCCAAGGTGACTGGCAGCCCGGTGTTTTGGAGTTCGCGATAGACGCGAAGGTGGTTGCGTCCGAAGGCCCCAGCGCCGACGACGGCGACGCGAAGATTGCGTTCCGCTGACAAAGTGTTTGGTTAGACCTTACCTTCGACAGCTTGCAGGCAGCGGGTGTAGAGCTCGAGCAACTGGGTGATCTGATCTTCCTGTTTGCCGCCGGCGGGGGCGTTGAAGCCGGTGGACGTAGTGGTAGCGCGACCGACCTGGGCCACGGATGCGACGAACTTGAGCAAATCGAGGGCGATGTCTTCGCTGCGGCGAGTCCCGCCGGGCGAATTCGGAGCCTGTTCCATGTACATCCTCCGGAGCGATGCTACCAAAGTTTCGGGAGTCTTGTTGGCTCTAGATTTCGGCGATGATCAGGAAGACCCGGCCTACGATGAGGTCGGCGGCGCTTTGCCCCTCGGCCAGATCGAGCAATTCGACTGGGTGCGAACGGCTGTGGGGACGCAAGACCAGGTGGTTCCGGCTGACCTCGACATAGCGGAAGCGCAGCAGACTGCCGTCCCGCACAGCATAGACCGTCCGGGCGTCGCTCGAGTAGTTGACGGCCGAGTTGTAATGGCGGTCGACGAGCAGGACGCTTTTTGGAGGCAGGACGGGGCGCATCGACTCGGCCTGCTGGGCGGTGATGCGCACTGCGACGAAGCGCTCCCAGTTTCGGCGGCGGGCCGGACACTTTTCGCGAAGGCCCTCCAACAGTCCGTGCCGCACCCTGACCAGGTCGAGGAGGGAATTCGCGGAGATATGGGAGTCGTGGATCGCGGTGGATTGGGCGACGAGGGGGACGGTGTCGGATCGGTGGTCGGCGGAAATCCTCGGGGTTCGAGAGGGGGATACGGCGTCGGGAACGAGATCGGCGACGCTGAGCCGCTGGGCGCGCAGCATGGCGTCGAGGGTACGGAGGCTGAGCATTCGTTTCCGGTTGAGGAAGTTGGAGATGTGGGCGGGAACGACTCCGGTCTGGCGAGCGAGCAATGCCGACGTCAAGACCCCCCGTTCTATGCGGCGGAGCATTTCGAGGCGGAGTCGTTCGTGCAGTTGGGAGAAATTCATGAGCCGGCACTTGACTCGGAGCTAAGTCATTCCACGCACGGTCGTAGCTTCCAGAAATTGAAACTACGATTGTTTCTTATTGATTCCGCATGTCCCAGGGCCGGGGAGGGGGATTCGAGGCGATGGCAAGCACGGAATGGTTGACCTGAAATTTCCAGATAGATAGATTCAGTTTCACCTTCGCACTCTTACAACTGCAAGCAGCCTTTCATGGAGAAAGTCTCCGTGAAAAGGCGGTTCGTGTCCGCCAGGGAAATCCTTGGACGGGCCGCGCCGTCTTTGCCGGGTCGAGATGCGACAGGAGGAACCGAATGGCAAGCGTTCTAGGCATCTCTCGGCGGAGCGGTTTGCGGGCAACGCCGATTTCCTTCCCCGAAGAGCGCGCACTCTCCCATCATCACGACCAACAACGGAAGCCCACCCGCATCGCGCAGGCAGGCCAGAAGAGCCCCGGCCCGCGATGTCGCGCTTCCCAATACCCGCGGGAAGGCAACCCGGCGACGGTCCCGCGCCAAAGCGAACTTGAATGGGGTCATGAGAATGCATCTATTCATCGATTTGAAGATTTGCGAAGGCTGTGGTTCTCTGTGGTATCGCGCAACCGGTGGCGCAAAGGTGTACTGCAAATCCTGCGAGGCGAAGCTGGGGGAATTTCCCAGTCCACGCACCAGGCGCCGACCGGGGGGACGACGGAAAATCCAGGCAAAGGCATTCGGGCTCGTGCAGACGGTCACTGGAGGTGAGCGGTGAGCGCGGCGCCGGTTTTGGGGCATGTGTGGGCGACTTCCGCGGCGGATGTCGCCGCCCAGAGGGCAGCCAGGGCGGAGCCGATCGAGACTCTGGCGTTCTACCGCAAGCGAACCGAGGAGTTGCTCCGCCGCTATATGCAGGTGTCGATGGACATCGGGCGGGCACCCTCGATTTTGGGAAGGTGCGTGTTCCGGGGCAAAGCGTCGAGCTTCCGGCGACACAGCTTCGAGGACGCGGTGATCTTTGTGTTCGACATCGAGAAGTGCCTCAAGCGCCTGGACAGATTTTCGCAGGAGCTGGTGGCCCGTATCGCCTTGCAAGAGTATTCCCAGGGCGAGGCGGCGGAGCTGACGGGTCAGAGTCTGCGATCCATCGTTCGAAAATATGCGGAGGCGATCGATACACTGACGGCGATTTTTCTGGAATGCGAGCTCATGGACGTCGATTCGGGGAAAAGTTGTCAAGGGGGGAAGCGGGACTGATCCGACGCAAGCGTAAGATATAAAAGGAGATAAAAATTTTCAAAAGTTGGCGTAGTGAACGGGGTCAACTTGGTATTCTGAATATAAGAGTTAAGAAATCAGGTGGGTGGTACGAAAGGGAGACGCAGACCGCGTCTCCCTTTCTGTTTTTGCGCGAGATCAGATCAGGCGGGGACCGGTGACGAAATCAAGCGGCGGGAAGCGTCCCGCGAAGAAGAAAGTTGCGCCGCGGACCAAGGCGAAGGCGCGGAAGCCGGCGGCGATCGCCGAGGCGAAGACGATCGCGGTCGAGGAGAAGCACGCGGCGAAAAAACCGGTGAGGAACTACCTTCGGCATGCCCGGAAGCGGATATCGGTCGACTTCGACGACATCGTAGAGGCGATGTCGAAGAAGTCGATCGAGGGTAGCCTTCCGCATGTGAAGTATCTCTTCGAGATTGGCGGGGTGAAAGAAGAGATCGCCCGCCAAGGCGAGGGGAAGCGTGAACCGAGCCTGGCGCAGCTGTTGATGGCCGAGCTGAAGAAGAAACAGAGAGAAGCGCGGCCCGATCCCGAGACCGGCGGACCGAGCAGCGACGAGGACGAGGCGGGCGCCGACGCGGCAGATGCGGGAGCCGGTATGGACGAAAGAGGCGAGGATTGCGGGGTGGGCGAGCAATGAGGGAGCGCGGAGCGAGTCGATTCAGGCTGGGTGGCTTCGAGTTGGGGGCTGCGATGCGCGGTGTCCTGCGCGGGGGTTTGATGCTCGGTGCGCTGGCCGTTTGGTTGCCATCGGCGCCGGGCCAGACGCTAACGACCACGACGATCCAAGATACGGTGTATCGGGCGGACGGGACGGTGGCCAGCGGGACGCTGATCGTGAGTTGGCCGGCGTTCACGACGGCGGCGAACGCGGCGGTGGCGGCCGGAAACGTGACGGTTCCCATCGGAACCAACGGCCAGGTGACGGTGAGCCTGGCCCCGAACGCGGCGGCGCTGCCGGGCGGAACTTACTATACGGCGGTCTACCACCTCAACGACGGCACAGTGAACAAGGAGTTTTGGGTGGTTCCGGCGACAACAGGCACCGGGGCGCCGGTCACGCTCGCGACGGTCCGGTCGCAGCTGGTTCCGGCGACGGTGGCGATCCAGGCGGTGACGAAGCAATATGTGGATGCCGCGGTTTCGTCGGTATCGGGCGGCGGGGCCTATCTGCCGACGAGCGGGGGAACGATGACGGGGCCGCTGGTGCTGAGCGGCGATCCGACCTCGGCGCAGCAGGCGGCGGACAAGCATTATGTGGACGACTCGGTGGGGTCCCTGTTGCCAATCTCGGGCGGCACGCTCACGGGGACGTTGACGCTGGCGGGGGACCCGACGACGGGACTGCAGGCGGCGACGAAGGAGTACGTGGACGCCAACGGCGGGGGGAGCGCGGCGGCGGCCTTGGCGGCGGCAGAGGCAGCGCAGGCGACCGCCAACGCGGCTTTGCCGGCGAGCCGGGTCGGCGCGGCGGGAGGGGCGGCTCCGCTGGACGGCGAGGCGCGGGTTCCGGCGGCGAACATGCCGGCGGCTTTCGCGGCTAGCGTCAATACGGAGATCTATGCGGGGAGCGCTCCGTATGGAGCGTTGTGCAATTGGAACGGGAGCACGGGGGCCGACGACACGGCTGCATTGCAGGCGGCGATCGCGGCGGCGGTGAACGCGGCGGCGGCGAAGAGTTTTCAGCAGGGGACGCAGGTGGTGCGGGTGCCGACGGGGACCTGCAAGATCAGCGGAGAGCTTCGGATTCCGGCCAATGTGACGTTGCGCGGGATGGCGCGCGAAGGCTCGATTCTTGCGCAGACCAGCGGGACTACGAATGCGGTGACGATCATCCCGTGCACGACCGGGCCGGGAGGCAGAGGGGGACCGTTCGGAGACTGCGAGGGCGGAATCTCGGACCTTACGGTTGAAGGGAACGGCCATCTGGGGACGGGGACGCTGATCGAGATCGACGATGTGGTGAGCTACCGGCTGGAGAACGTCCGTCTGTTCGACGGTGGCGGGCGGGGGCTGCAGATCAACGGGAACAGCGAGCGGTTCGAGAGCCGCGATCTGACCATTTTGGAGACGCGCTGGCCGTTGGTGATCGCGAAGGACGCCAACGAGAGCTACTTCTACAACACGAGGGTGATCTTCCCGGGCGAGACGGCGGATGGGTGGTGCTATAACGTGAACTGCGTGAACGGGGTATATCCCTCGTCGGGTCCGGTGGCTCCGGACCCTCACGCGGCGGTCTACAACTACATGGGAGTGAACGTCGGGTTCTATGGCGGCTCGATCAAATCGCTGCAGATGTTGGGAGGCTTCAAGACGTTCAACTCGGAGAACAGCAGCTTGGACCACTTCTATCTGGAATTCGGCTATGTGAATCCGGGAGTGGTGGCGGGCGGTGTGGCGGAGTGGACGACGACGACCGGGGCGATGACGGCCTCGAGCCTGTCGGTTCCGGTGCAGAGCACGACGTGGATGCCGCAGTACTACAGCTCGCCGGGCGATGTGCCGACGGGGAGCGCGTCCGCGGTCTACTACGTGATTCTGCCTCCGGATTTCTCCTGGGGGAGCACGGCGCCGTCGTCGCTGGGCGGGGGGATAACGCAGGGCACGTATGAACTGGTGGGCGTGGCGGGTTTCGCCGGGGACGGGAATTTCTACATCGGCGCCAACAGCCGGGGAGCGAGGGGAACGACGGCGACGGTGTGGCCGGCAGGGGCGGTGGTGGAGGCCTATAGCACCGGCATCCGCTCGTTCAAGGTTGCGAATTCGCATGTGAACGAACAGGACGCCTTCTCTGCGATGGGCGCGGCGGGCACCAACCTAGCCCGGAACTGCGACAACAGCGGAGTGGACACCTGCGCGGAGATCATCGCCGGATATATTCCCGACGGGCGATGGGTGCAGCCGCGCGGCAGCGCGGGAGACATCTTCACTTCCGGCGAGGTGAACCTGACGCTATCGAATCTGTCGATGTTCACCGGGAGCGTCTCCGGGATCGGGATGGTGGCGGTGCACGGCAACACGATCCTCGGTTTGGACGGGGTGGGCTCGAGCGTGCCCGGCGGAGAGGGGAATAGCGTGCCGTCGGGGGCGTCGCTGCGGTTCAGTTCGGGGGGGTCGCTGGTCTCGGTGCCGACCTACGCGAACGGACACCAGGCCTCCCTGACCTTGCAGGACTTCACCAACCAGCGGACGATGTCGACCACGGCGGGGATGTACAAGCAAACGGCGGCGATCTACGACGGGAACGGGCACACGAGCGTGGGGGACCAGTTCGCCAACGAGTACGACCTGATGGATATGCCGTACTGGGCGGCACCCGCCGCGCCGACACTGGCGAGCGGGGGGAGCCTGTCGGCGGGCAACTACAGCGTGCGGTTGGCCTACACCTACGCGGGCGGGGTGGGCATCGTCTCGCCGAGCACGATGGTCGCGGTGGCCGCCGGACAGCAGATGACGGTGCCCTCGCCGCCGGCGGACGCGGCGGGGCAGGCGACGGGCTGGAATGTCTATATCGGTGCCTCGGGGAACGAGAACCTGCAGAACAGCGCGCCCCTGGCGATCGGGACGGCATTCACGCTGAACGCGGCCCCGACGACGGGGTTGGGGATCTTGCCGCTGGGTTGCTCGGCGTTTTGTCATCCACTGTACCGGTGGCAGTTCCTGGGAGGGCCGAACAATGCGGGGACGGGCGCCGGGTTGGGCTTGAACAAGTGGAACCCGCAGAATTCCACCTGGCAGACGATGTTCAGCGTGAACGGGAGCGGCGGGCTGCAGGCGCTAGGCGGCGGAAGTTTCGCCGGGGGTTTGAATGTGACCGGCGGCGAGAGTGTCGCCGGAGGAACGAACACGGACACGTTGACCGCGAGCGGGAGCGTCACGACAGGGCAGCTTAATTCGAGCGTGGTCACTTCGGGCCAGATCAACAGGGTGTTTTATGCGGACGGGTATCCGGCGGCAGGATGCACGGTGGGCGGGACCGTGTATACGACGCAGCTGGACTGCGCGGCGGCGACGGCGGACGCGTGGATCACGGCGAACAACGCGGGGGCAAAGCTGGTGCTGGGTTCGGGGACCTACAACACCTGCTCGGGCATCGTGCTGCCGTCCCTGAACGGCTACTTCGGGACACTGTCGATCCAAGGGGCGAGCCAGGAGCAGACGATCCTCTTGCAGAGCTGCGCGATCACGAAGGCGGTGATCTACCACGCGGACGCGGTGAACGGGAGTCTGAGCCGGCTGCTGCTGCGGGACTTCCGGGTCAATGCGAACGGGAACGCGCCGTCGTGCATGGACATCTTCGGCGTGAACGAGTCGAAGATCGAGAACATCAACTGCTCGGGGGCGAATGGAACCGACCACTTTATGAAGATCGGAGACACGCCCGCGAACGGAAGCAACGGGGCGGTGTACCAGACTCCGGTGAGCAATGTGTACATCACCGGGAATCCGCTGCCGAGCTTCGCCCAGGTGACGGCCAACGTGGCGGGGGGCGCGGTGACCAGCTACACCGTGGCAAACGGCGGAAGCGGGTATGGATCGACGACGCAGGTGTATCTCCTCGGGTATGGGTACAGCAAGAATCCCTGCCAGGTGATGCCGACGGCGACGGCGACGGTGGTGGGCGGGGTGGTGACGGCGGTGACTCCGGTGACGACCGGATCGAACTGCAGCGGGGCGATCACGGTCATGGTGTCGAGCCTGCCGGCGGCGGCGTACGGGATTGTGTTCGGCAATTTCACCGACAACACGCTCTACGACGTGGCGACGGGCGGGGTGGGGACGACGGCGGCCATCGAGGTGCTGGAGGGCGACAACGTCTTCTACCACTTCCATCCGAACGGCGGCCCGGTCGGGGTCTCGGACTACGGGAACGCCTATTACGGAACGGAGTGCGACTCGATGTACGAGTACTGCTTCGACGTCGAGGGCGGGACGGGGATCTTCGGGACGACGTTCACCTGGAACAATGCGACGGCTTATCCGATCTCGGCGGGCTACTACATCTCGCCGAACGCGTTCAATGCGAAGATCATCGGATCGATGCAGTGTTTGACGAACGTGCCTTCGGGGTATGTGCAATTCTGGAACCAGTACGGACCGGTGACCTCGGCGCTGCCGTCGGGGGTGACGGTGGTGGCGGACCGGGCGTGCTCGGGGACCTCGCAAACGCTGTTCGGCGAGCCGGTGTATTTGAACGCGACGAACCGGGCGACTTCGACAAACAACTACTTTTCGCAGCCGCTTTATTTCTCGGATTCGTTCTGGAACAACATCGCTCCGGTGAACGACCCGTGGCAGGTGGTGGTGGGCGGAACGCCTTCGGGGACGCCGACCTTCGAGAACCTGAACTTCTACGCGCCCGTCGGGTTCTACAGTACCTTCCAGCCCTCGTTCAAGTTGAGTTACAACACCTCGGCCACTGCTTCGCTGAACTACAATTCGCCGGGATGGGACCTGAACGCGACTTACTGGGACGGGACGCAGTCGCAGTCGAGCGATTGGATCGTGAAGCAGTCGTTGGGGTCGGGGGCGAACCCGGTTTCGACGTTGACCTTCACACCGACCAAGACCGGAGCGACGGCGCTGCAGGCGCAGGTGGTGGTGCCGAGCCTACAGATCGTGCCGGGGACGGCTACCCAGCCTGCGTGCAACGCGGGAAACCGTTCGCTGCACTGGTATGTGCAGGGCACGCCGGACCACGAGCAGGTATGCGTGCAGACGGCGACGGCGGGGACGTATGCGTGGGTGCAGGCTTTCTAGCGAGCCGGCTGGGGCATGGCCCGCGGGCGATGAGTCGCGGTGAGCGGATCCTGCTGGTGTTTCGGAGGCTTGATGGGGCTGCGGCGTTTTGTTCCCGGCGGGGAACTGGGAGACTTGCAGTACCTGGGGCAGATGCTGGAGGGGCCTTGCCCGAGCGTGCCGGGGACGGGAATGGGAGACTTTCTCGCGGAGTCGCTGCTGCGCGTGCGGGACCGGCAGGGAAGGCATGTCCCGTTGAGGGCGAACCGGGCGCAGCGGGAGTACGAGCGGCGCCGGGGACAGTCGAACATTGTGTTGAAGGCCCGGCAGATGGGGATCAGCACCTGGGTGGCCGGAAGGTTCTTCTTGAAGACGATCACCCAGCCGGGGACGTTGACGGTGCAGGTCGCGCATACTCAGGACGCGGCGGAGAGCATTTTTCGCTGCGTCCACCGGTTTTTCGGGAACCTTCCGGCCTCTTTGCGGAAGGGCGCATTGCGGACGGCGCGGGCGAATGCGCGGCAGATTCTCTTTCCGGCCCTGGACAGCGAGTACCGGGTGGAGACGGCCGGAGACCGGAACGCGGGGCGCGGCGTGACGATCCAGAACCTGCACTGCTCCGAGGTGGCGCGTTGGCCGGGAGACGCGGCGGAGACGCTGGCGGGGCTGCGGGCGGCCTTGCCGGGGACGGGCGAGCTGGTGCTGGAGTCGACGCCGAACGGTGCAGACGGCTCCTTCTACGAAGAGTGGCGGCGGGCCGAGGCGGAGGGGGGCATGGTCGGGCATTTCTTCCCCTGGTGGTGGGAGGAGGAGTATGTCGGCCGGGCGATCGCGGCGAAGGATTGGACGGAGACGGAGCGGCGTCTGGCGGCGAAGCACGGGCTGAGCGGGGCACAGATCGGCTTTCGGCGGCGAATGGAGGCAGGGTTTCGCGGACTGGCGCGGCAGGAGTACGCGGAGGACCCGGACGAGTGCTTTCTTTCCAGCGGGTCGTGCGTGTTCGATCTGCCTTCGCTGGATGCGCGGCTGCGGGAGCTGCGGGAGCCGGCCATTTCGCGCTACGGTGGAGAGCTGCTGATATGGTATCCGCCGGTTCCCGGGCGGGAGTACCTGATCGCCGTGGACCCGGCCGGGGGCGGACCGGAGGGGGATTTTTCGTCGGCGCAGGTGGTCGAGATCGAGACCGGGCTGCAGTGCGCGGAGCTGCAGGCGAAGCTGGGGACGCTGGAGCTGGCGCAGAGGGCGGCGGTGTTGGGCCGGGAGTACGGGACGGCGACGATGGCGGTCGAACGGAACAACCACGGGTCGGGCGTGCTGGCCTATTTGAAGAGCGTCTGCGAGTACCCGCGGATTTACAAACAAGACGGGCAGGACGGATGGCTGACATCGTCGCTCTCGCGGCCGGGGATGCTGGGGCTGCTGGCGGCGGCGCTGGTGGAGCGGCCGAGGATCTTCGAGAGCCGGCGCCTGCTGCGCGAGTGCCGGACATTCGTGCGATTGCGGAACGGAAGGTCGGGCGCACAGCCAGGGGCGCATGACGATTGCGTGATGGCGATGGCGATCGCGCTGGCCGCGAGAAGCGAGATCGGGGTCCGCGGCGGTTTTTCGCGGACGAATCGAGCCGGGACGACGGCGGGATGGGCAAATCGTTGATGGAGGTAGAATGCAGGGAACACTTCCTTCTTAGTTTGCGGTAGGGCTTTCAGAGCGGTGGTGGGAGGCGGTTTGGCGGTTACCGCGGTACAACAGATCCGGCGCATGCGGGGCGGGGCGCAGAGCCATTTGATGCTGGGCGCGGACGACCACCTCTACGTGGTGAAGTTCCAGAACAACCCGCAGCATGTGCGGGTGCTGGCCAACGAACTGCTGGCGACGCGGCTGGCGGATTCGGTTGGACTGACGGTGCCGGTCTGCGAGGTGATCGAGGTGAGCGAGTGGCTGATCGCGAACACCCCGGAGCTGGACATCGAGCTGGGGCGCAACGAGCGGGGGCTGAGCCGAGAGAAGTGCCGGGCCGGGCTGCAGTTCGGGTCGCGGCACGTCGGCGGACTGATGCCCGGACACGTGTTCGACTATCTGCCCGAGGAGGCGTTGCTGGAGGCCCGGAACCTGCGCGAGTTCGCGGGAATGCTGGCGCTGGACAAGTGGACGGGCAACGCGAACGGGCGGCAGGCGGTGTTTTCAAAGAGGGCGAGGGAGAAGCGCTACCGGGCGACCTTCATCGATCAAGGCTACTGTTTCAACGCCGGGGAGTGGAGGTTCGCCGACGCGCCGCTGCGCGGGGTTTATGCGCGCAACCCGGTCTACGCGGGGGTGAGCGGGTGGGAGAGCTTCGAGCCCTGGCTGGGGCGTATCGAGTCGCTGGCGCCGGAGAAAATTTGGAGCATCGCGGAGACGGTCCCTCCGGAATGGTACGGCGGAGAGTTGGCGGAGATGGAGCGGCTGGTCGAGCAACTGATCCACCGGCGAGGCAGAGTGCGGGAATTGATCACAGAATTTCGGGAAACTTCGCGGGCGCCTTTTCCGAAGTGGGTGGAGGGCGGGAAAAGAGCGGAGACGAGGGGATTTCCGGGGCTCGAATGGGTCGAAGATGATGATGGTGGGGTGGCGGTATGAGGCGAGCCGAGCGGTGCGGGATAGACGCGGGGCGGGTCGCGGACGGCAGGCTGGGCGTGTCCTTGAGAGAGGGCGCGAGACGGTCGGAGTCGAGGGTCGAGTTTGGCGATTGAGCGGAAGCGGTGCGAGTTCTTCCTGATCCGTTATGTTCCGGATCCGGTGAAGAACGAGTTCGTCAACATAGGGGTGCTGCTGCGCGAGTCCGGCGGAGACGGCGGACGGGAGTCGGCGGTGCGCTTTACCCGCGATTGGCGGAGGGTCCGTTGCGCCGATCCTGACGCGGATGTGTCGGCGCTCGAGGGGTTGGAGACGGAATGGCGGCAGAGGCTGCTGGAGAGGGGCGAGGGAGAACGGCCGATTCTTGCTGTACTGAGAGACTCCCTATCGAACAACGTGCAGGTGACGGACGCGCAAGGCTGCCTGGCGGACAATCTATCGTCGGGGATGGAGAACTTGATGCGCATGTATGTGGAGCCGCGCAAGCGGGAGCCGGTTTCGCGAAGGGGAGGCAGGCAAGCGATCCATGACGCGATGCGTACGCAGTTCGAGAGGGCCGGGGTCTGGGACCTGATGCGCAAGCGGATCGCGGCGGCGAGCTATACCAGACCCGGGGACCGACTCCGTATCGACTGCGGGTATCGGCCGAACGGGGTGATCCGGATGTTCCAGGCGATCTCCCTCGAAGGCGATCTGGAGACCGCCAAGGTGCTGGCCTTCAGCGCCTCGGCCCTGCGGGAGGGAGTGAGGCGGGTGGAGCAGGCGGGGTTGGAACTGACGGCAATTGTGCAGCCGCTTGGGGTCTGGGCGGACAGGACTGAGGGAGAGGCGGAGGCGGACGGCGACCGGGTGGCGCAGTATCGCTTCGCGGTGGAGACGATGGAGCGGGAGGCGATCCGGGTGATGACGACCGGTGATCTTCCGCGCATTGCGGAGACGGCCCGGCGGGAGCTGCGGGTTTGAGGCGAATAGGGACTAGAGAATAGGGACT
>QGNH01000939.1_pt1 | contig 12175 bp, 19 predicted proteins | sample 1735481 | NCBI WGS metagenome assembly QGNH01 (sample SAMN09239004, study PRJNA386568) | Viral metagenome, whole genome shotgun sequencing project. | reverse complement strand
CGTTATGCCCAATGCTATTTCGTTGCAGTATCCGGGAGCTTTGAAGCAATCCACAATAAAGCCAAAGGTGCCACGATTGTTAAAAGAAAAGTTGTCATAATGTCGTAATTATGTGTCTCAGATTCGTTTCTGATAACATTACAAATATAACATCAAAAATGGCTGATTTTACATTTCATGTTGTGTAACATCTTTTTGATATTTTTCAAACCAGAAAACACCATCCCATTCAATCTCCTGAATCATGCCATATCTAACCGCGCTACGATATAATGATTGACGTTGAAGTTGTCTTTTACGATCCTTGAGGCTGTTGCGATAAGATTCAAGCGGCTGAGAACTTTTGTCTATATTGCAATTTGGGCAGGCGGGAAAAAGATTTTTCTCATTTTCGTTTTTTGGACTGTAGCAACCAGTGCTTTTGTAATGTTCCTTAACCCATTTTGCAAATTCAGGCTTATTCCAATCATCTTCGGTTTTGGGTCTCGGCTTATCGCTGTCCCAATGACCCCTTATCCATTCCCTTGTCCTTTGAATCGGCTCCAAGTGTTCAACGTGCATATGTTTGCCAGATTCGTCAATAAGAATACATCCACAGTAAGCACACCTTTTATCGAACATCAGCCAAATATTTTTTCTATTTATTTTCATAAAATCAAAGTTTTGCTAAAAATCGTTCATATTCCAATTCGATAGTTGTCAGAATCGAATCATATATTTCACCTTCGAAAAATTCAGCAATAACATTTTCGTAGATGTAGGGTAACTGCTCGCGTACATAATTTTCAAATCGTTTCTGGCTCATATTTCCAAAACTGATTGAATCATATTCAACTAATTGAGTGCCGTCTTTAAATGTGAAAATTACTTTGTACTCTTTCTTCAGGTGCTTAAGCCATTTATAAAATTCCTTTTCGGGAACTTGCTTTTTAAACCGGTTTGGCAAATAGCCATAAATGAAGTTGAGTAACGAAAAATATGCCCTGTGAAATCTGAGGTCACGTGCTGTGACTTCCATAAAAGAAAGTATTTCGCCTTTGTGTGACTGTTCGATTAATTCTGCAGCGTTTTCATTTGCAGAAATTAGCCCACCACCCACAACGGCCAATTCGATAATTTTATGGAAGTCGTCATCCTTCATCTTGTCGGAATTTTACCATCAAATTCATTAGCTCCCTCGCATAGCCCTCTCCGAAAAGCTCTAATTCGCCTCATATCGGAATGTTTGCCGTTAATTACAACCCTAATCATTCCGCCCCAGGTTTGGAGGTTGCCGGAAAGTTTTTGAAGATCGAATATTGTGGGTTTCATTTTAATGTGAGGTTTATATTAACTTTATATGAACATCCTTGATTTTTGAGATATTTTCTTTATTGTCGACCCCTAATTGAATATCAATCTCAATTTTAAAAATTATCCTTTCATTAACCTCCTGAAATTCAATTAGTGGTTGATTAATCAATTGTCTAATTCGTTTTTCAAGTTGAGATTTTGAGTTTTCAAATGATGGTTCTGTCATTTCTTTTTGGTTTTAACTTCATACTTTTTCATTGCTTTTCTCTTTATTCGGTCGTTGATTTGACCCTTCGACTCCAACACCTCCATTTGAGGAGTGAGATATTTAAGACGGTCTTTGCCTGTAGTGATTATGTGCATCATTTGAATGGTGAATCATCAAAAGAATCACCTTCTGGTGGTAAATTCTGAGATGTCTGTTTTGCGCCTCCGATAATATCAACTTTAAAAGCATTGATATTTGAAAACCATTTGCCCTGATATTCGCGGCTCTCGACCGAAAAATTAACTTCGACATTATCGCCAATTTTTACAATTTTAGTCAATGTGTCGTTGAATAATGAAAAGCAAACTTTTTTAGAATATTGTTCATCTGTTTCAATGACAAAGTCCTGTTTCTTCCACTCGCCCTTTGCTGATGTTCCTGTAATGACTTGCAAAATGTCGATTATACGACCCGATAATTTTAAATTCATTGTTTTATTTTTTCAATTAATTGTTTAACCTCTTCAATACACGTGATTAATTTACTCTGCAATTGATCTAAAATTAATTCATCGCGCTCAACTCTGATCAAAATTTGCTTAAGTTTCGGAGACGAAAACGGCATATAGTCAATGAAATCCCATCCCGTACAAAGCATTTGGCCGTGAATTTGCCAAAAATAGGACTTCGGAATTTTGCCAGTTTCCAAATATTCGTGGTAAACCTGAAATGATGGACACTTAAATTCACAACCACCATTTTGACCTACAACTTTACGATCTGGACTTGCTCCCGTAAATTCGTCAAACTCCCAAAATCCTGCATTTTCAAGTTCGTTGAAAGTATAAGATTCGTAATTTTCAACGGCAAGTGGCTCTCTTTCGTGGCCTCTTTGCATCCATTTATTATTATAGCTTTCTTCACATTCGCCAGTGACCCGCTCATATGCTACTTTAATAATTGCATCTTTGTAGCCCTTTGTTTTCGGATCCATAAAGAGGTCAGAAAAAGTTGAGGCGGTAAATTTTCCACTCCTCAACTCATTCCATGTCTCTGAGTTTTGATCTATGTTGTAGTGCTTAATCATTCGGCTGATGCAAATAAAAGTTCATCCCTACAATCCGTAAGATCATAACGCTCTTCGATAATAGTTATTGATTTGCCCTCTTTAAGAGCCTTAATGGCGTTAGCCCATGCCGGCATATCTTTTGTAAGTTTTGGTTTTGCTGTCGATGGCTGAATATCCCTGATACGCAATCCTTCAACAATATCGCTACCAAATTTTACTTTTTGATCAACATACACCCGAATAGGTATATTTACCCACTCCTCAAGATGTTGCTTATTGCCTGAAAATTTGCGAATAGCTTTTGAATTTGTAACATTCAAAATCATAGGCTTAACGTCCTTTTCTTTAAAAAATGCAACATTACAAAGCTTTTTTCCTGAAGCCGTGATGCACTCTTTGAGTTCCACTTTTACGATTATCAAAACCACGTCTTTGTCGTCAATATCCGCACTACTCAGGTAATCTGATTTAAATGCCTTCTTCCAGTGTGTTTTTGTTTCCATTTTGCTGCTTTGTTGTTTTAAATTTACTAAATTTTACGCTAATATCCTAATAATTAGATACCTTTTTGCGTAGCTTCGTCACTCCACTTCTGACCTTCCAGTTCGGCCTCATCAAGCGGTATATTTTCATCGCACATTTTACAGCGTGCAACATTGTAGCCTATTTCCTCAACTTGTGAGGAGTGGCAATATGGACATGCAAGTATTGACATAACTTTACAGTTTTGAATTTAAAATAGCTAATGTTTCCTGATAAGCCTGTTCAAACTCTTCTTTGGTGCAGTCAACATCATCCGCCTGAAAGGCACATTGTGAAGATTGAATTTCTATTGATCCGCCAATATAAGCATGCAGACATTCTTTCGCGCTGTACACCTTCCAAAAATGGCAGCGTATGACTCCTGATTTGCGGTAAACCGGAAGGGTTATTTCAACCTCTTCGAAAGTCGGAGTTTTCTGATTTTTGATTTTAATCGTTTCCATTGTTTTAAATTTTTTTGTAGTCCCGAACCCAATTGTCCGGGACTGTTTTTCATCATGAAAAGCTCACTTTCTGTTTGGTGGCAGTTGAATCGACTGAGCTGCAAAATTGAATTATATAAAATCTAATCGTGCCGGCGATGAATCGAATCATCTGTTAGTGATTGTGCTGTATTACTTGGTAGTTGAGTCCTAAAACTCTCCAACTTTGGCGGCAATACTGGTCCCGGCGAAGAACTTAAACTGGCGCAAATTCCATAAGCGCAATTAATGGACCCGTATAGCTTCCCCAATTTTCCTGATATGAAATCATTGGGTTGTCCGTTTTTATCTTCCCCAGATTTGCATACGAGTGTTTAATTAACTTTACGTTTAGCGCCTTTTCAACTTCGGCACTATGTTTTTCAAAAAGACTTCCTCTTTCACTATTCGAAAGTTTTGATAAAGCGTTGTAAAAATCCGTGTTTTTAATTTCTTGTGGTGTCATGTTCTTAATTGTTTAATCGTTTCCCAAAAGTACATCAAATGGTAATAGGTCGGTAGAAAAGTGTTTTTAAACATGTTGATGAGTTCCGTCCGGTAGTTTTATCCATGTTCTTGTTTTGAGTATTTCAAGTTTTGAAAAACTTGCTTCTAATAACTCATCAGTAGTGAACTTGGCTTTATTCACGGCCGCCAATAGAGCCAATAAACAATCCCCTTATCCCCTAAAAAGATTTTGTAACCTAAATTTACAGGCTTCTTTGTTTCTCGAAAGAGTTTCGGAATTGTCGGAGGTGTCAGCTTATAAGTTAAGAATTAGGACTGATCGTTACTGGTTGTGTGCTTTGTGCAATGCTGCCACTTCGGTTTGTTCCCTTTGATACATCGCGCCTGATCAATTCGCGTGAAAATATGGCTTGTGATTAATCAGAGGCGCACTCTTCGCAACACATTAAATCGGTATATTTTTTATTTTTCTTGCAGAAGGGACAAATATCCTTTTCGGCTAAAAAACGCATGGTTTTAATCTCTTTGTCAATTGCGACACAAAGTTTCTTTTGTTCGTTTAGCTGTTTTTCAAACTGTTTAGCCTTGTTTTTATTGTCGGTGACTATTTTATTAATATCATCCTTGTAATATTCAATGAAAAACGATTGTCCTTTTTCCGTTAATATTTCAAACATAAAGAAAGGATTGACGAAATTGTTGTAATGATTTGATAATTTGGTTTTAAATCTAAGGCTGTCGAGATATTCGACCCCGTGAATAATTCCACCTGAAATGATTAGATTTAAGCCATTGTTTTCGAGAAGCGTCCACCCATTGCAACATCCTAAATGATCGTGACTTCTGACGACCTCAACGGTCAAGAATGATAAAAACAAATCCATTTTGATCGGATTCTTATTCCAGTTGATTTTGATTTTTTCATCTGGCAGCTTGCTGTAAAATTCAGGAACCAAGTTCATAACTTCACTTAATGCGAAAACCCAAAAACAACAGGGTAGGAGCCTGTGCCTTTGGGTTGTTCAGATTTTTACATCTGAGAATATTTTTATCGTTCTCCTACAACGATTTTAATACTTTGCAAATGTAATTAATCAAATTGACATTTGCAAGTGATGGGCGAAATTAATTTAAAAAAAGAAGCCCACCGAGGAGATGGGATTTCTTAAACAAAACCAAACTAAAAACTATCTTGATATTGTGACGTCGGTTATTTCCGTCTGCCCACAACTTGTATTTGTAATTACCTTCCTTCTTTGTGTGATCCACAAAAATCCTAAGAAGCGTTTTTGCCTCTTATAAATGGCTGATTGAATTGTTTGGAATGACCGTTGAAGTACGTTAAATTTCGCTTTCGGATCGGTTGTAATCATTTCGCCAACCATCCCCCAGCAATTATTTGATGATTCAACAGACAAAGAATACAGAATAGGCTCTTTTGGCTTCAATGTGTCCTTATTTGAGACCACAGGGGCAACAACTACCGGGGCGCCTACGTTTGCACTCGTTTTGGTTGTGTCTTTGTATTTAGTCTTTGAAATCGAAATGCGGTCAATCAATCGGGCTTTCGTGTCATTGGACACCATTAAGGAATCTATTTTATCTTTGTCTCTAAATTGGAGATTCTTAAACTCATCTATCGTTAAGTTTAATTCTTGGATAGAATCACCCTTTGATTGGACATTTTCAGTCTGTCGGTCGCCTGTCGCCTTATTGGTTGAACATCGGGTAACGGCTATTCCTGAAAAAATTACCAATGCCAGAATAACGATGATAAAATAGGGTGTAAGATTTAATTTTGTCATTATGTTGATTTTAAAAGCGGAGTTACTGAAATGTCCAAATAATATTCTTTGTCCTCAAATCGAACCCATTCGCCGTGTTTGTTTCCCCTGTTCAGTTCAATTATGTAGGCATGACGACCGCCGGGCAATGTAGTATAATAAATTTCACCATTTGGCATAACAGCAGGTTTTTTGCCTGTTAAATATTCCTGAAATTCAGTAATCATTGCTTGTTCAGATGCCGGATTATCTACCCATGGAATAGCAATTAAATCTAAATCTCGCTGCAAACTCCCATGTAAAACCAAATTATATCCATGTTCTTCGGCAATTTCCTTTAAAAATTCATAGAAAATAGCATAAAGTCCCGGTTTTGCCTGTATTGGTTTTGTCATTTGAATGAGAATTTTAACCCTGTAAGTTTTTCCAAATCAAAGATACCGATTTCTTTTCGGATATTTATGATGTTATTTCCAGAGTTTTCGAAGATATAACAATGGACTAAGTTTAATTTGCGAATATAGACTACTTTCCAACACTGAGTTGGCACAGATACGCGGCCAATCTTCTTAAATTCGCCAATACTTCCACAAAAAACATGAATTGAATCATATTGTAATGCCAATTTTACACATTCCGTTTCTAAGGTTTTCCAAGTTCCCGCGTTAAGTCCGTGATACTGAGCCGCCATGTTTGACATCAGAAAACAATCTCGCTCTATTGCATCGCCTTGACATAGGTTTGCCTCACATGGATTCATATGACCCTTATCGAATCCTGAATTAATATAATCCTTAGCCGTATTCGTAAATTTAGGGGCTAACGGATCTGTTGCAAAAGAATTAACACGGGGTAATTTGTTCGCACATCCGACTTTGGCCTTTGTTTCCCAGAAATCAACCATAACCGGATAATGCTTAATTGTGTCGTAATAAGCTGTGAAATTTGGATGAACCAGCTTGATGGTGTTTACCTGACAAAAGGAAATCAGGAAAACGAAAAGAAAAATGAATGTAAATATTGTTTTTTTCATGTTAAAATTGTTTTTAGTTTCTGCAAAGTTACGAAAAAGAATAATCATTCAAGCGATTTAACCAGCCTTTTATAAATCTTTGTTGAGACGGGTTATTTTCGACAATATCATTCAGAAATTTTGTTCTGGCAACTTTAATAGAGTCGAATAAATCTTTTTGATTGGCAGAATTAACCGCAGTAAGCGTTTTGTTACCCACTATTCCATCTTCGAACAACCCCAGAAGCCTCTGAGGTATTTTAATTCCCCACGCACCAGAACCCCAAACCCAATCAACCAAAATATTAGCAATTGATTGGTTAACGATTTGATCAGCTTTCCATCTATTCCAATAGACTTTCAAAATGAACTCAAAATCCTTGTCCTGAATCAATTTTAAGTCGTCAACATCAATATCACCGTCCCCATCAATATCATAGCCCTGCGCCTTCCATGTGTTCAAGGTTACCCCGTCTTTAGTTGCGCCGCCCCTATCGGTAGGATCATCGGTAAACGTCCGGCCTTCCCATTTCAGAATTTTCGGAGTCAAAAAGTTAATGTTTGCCATTATTTATTCATGTCTTTAATACCTTCGTTGTAGTTTTTTTCGTACTGTTTTAATACCGACCCATTTCTAAATTTGGGATTCTTGCCTGCGCGAAGTGCCTGTTCTAAAGTTGCAGGATCGGTGACTACTGTATTTTCCCTGTCTGTCGCGTTTGATGACGATTTCATAAAACTCAACGTGCTAAACAGAACAGAACAAAAAATACCTAAGAAAAGTCCAATTGTTTGAATATTTTTCCATCTTTTGTCTCCGCAGGCCTCTGTGTTTTTTTTGAAATTAAGGAGCTCATCAACTTGCCTGTTGAACGTTGGCATACCCTCATTAAGTTTTTCAACATGAATTGATAATATTCCTATTCGTTCAAGTATTCCCGGAGGAGGATTTCTTCCGTGAAGAATCTCAAGAATTTTTTCGTTGCTTTCTTCAAGCCTTTTAATATTTTCCGCTTGCGTACAATTATGTTCTGACATAATATTAGGATTTGGAGGTTAATTTATAGAAAATAAAGGAGACTACTATTGATACGATATTAATTGCAAAAAGTGTCCAAACCTTAAATACTTGATCTTTGAACGGGGAAATAACATCAATAAGAACAATAATTGCAAGAATGAAAAGATTGATTAACAGTAATTGATGCCAAAAGCAAAGTTTATATGATATTGAAAATAGCAATTCTTTAATTGACATTAAGGCTGCACACCCAAATAATGGGGAAAGTATTGCGTCAATTTTAGTGTAACCAGAAATTAAAGCCAATAAACACACCGTCACAAAAAAGGTTGTTACAATCGGATACCACTTGACAAGTGATACCCGATGTTTGTGTGTTGTGTTTATTTTTTTAAACACTGCTTATTTTCCTGGAGGTGGTGGTACAATTGGAGGAACAATTGGCTCAGCCTCTTTTGCCGCAACAATATTCGGGTCTGATTCGTATGCAATAGACTTCGGCGGTGGAGCGACAGCGGCCAACATCGCGGCTACGCTAAAGGCAACAAATTGAGTCCACGTAAAATTTCCTGTCTGGTGCATCTGTACGAAAACGCCCGAAAGAGTTCCGACAATTCCCAAGATAGTAACGCCTTGACCACGCCACTTATTGGCAATGTAGGACAATGCGGCCATTAAAATAGCAAAGGCATAGACTTTCAGATCCATTCCTGCGGCATTGGCCGTTAAAGCCTCGTTGAGAGACAGACCAATCGCACTGATCAAACCAAGTAAAAACACCTTGTTTAAGTTCCAAAACAAAAGTAATTTTGTCATTTTTTGTAAAAATTAAATTGTGAATAATTGTTGTTTTTATATCTGTTAAAAATAATCATTTTTTATAAATTAATTTACAACATAGTCAAATTGTAAATTAAAGGATACCGCATCACCTGATGCAACCGGAAAACATTGAAAGGTAATCGAGGTTGCATTTGAAACAACCTTTCCCGCCTTGTAATAACTCGTTGCATCTCCTGTATAGTTTGATATTGTGCCTACGCCAGAAGAGCAATATTGACACGTTGTAGATATAGGAAATGCCATTTCAAAATAACTTAAAGTTGCGGCAGTGGTAGACGTGAAGCTGCCTCTTATTGCACAATGCACAATGCTGCCTGTTTTCATGTACATTGCATGATCAACAGATATACTCCCCGCTCCTCCGGAAATATTGCCCGCATTTGAAAATGAAGGGGTGAATGTTCCAGATGTCGCAGTAGTGGAAAATCTGCTATCGTCTCCTGCCGCAACCGCCCCCGCAGTTGTGCCTACATTTTTTGTTGCTGAGTTGCCCAATCCTAATGAAGTACGTCCGGTTGCGGCTGTTAGTCCCGTTGAGCCTCCATCCCATTTTGTGTCTGAAGTTATGTATGTTGTGTTATCAACACTCCCGTCTGCTTTTAGAAATTGGGAAGAAGTGCCACCAGACTTAACTACGGAAGTTGCGGTTATAGAACCATTGAAATACCCTGTTCCATTAACTGCTAATTTGTTATTGGTTATTTCTGTACCCGTTGAGTATCCGATGCCGACGTTGCCGTCAGTTGTAATATGCATATCAGGAGTATCATCAGTATCTGCTCCCGCTCCACCCCAAAAGGAAATACCAGCGGTTGAACCAATCCTCATCCAAGTAGCAGCTTTATTATTAACGAATGACAAATCATTATTTCGACCGGCACCAACATATTTTTCAGTGTCACCAAAATATACTTTGGAAGTGGCTAAATTGAACAATGCATTTCCTGCAACCTCAAGTTTTTGCCCTGGATTCGTCGTCCCGATGCCGACGTTGCCGTTAAGAATGGTATATCCAGTTCCACTTGGAGTGAGGGTTACATTTTGATTTGTGCCTCCTGCTGCAATAGCAACCGAACCTGTTCCTGTTGTTAATTTAGTAGCATTTAGTCCAGTCAACCAAGACGGGTCTGAGTATGTGCCATTTGTATATACTCCATTTGTGACAGTTCCAGCATTGCCTGTTACTGATCCTGTAATCGCATTAGTAACGGTTATATCAGTCGCCCATAGCTTAGCCAATCTTGCCCCTGTTGTACCGATTGTTTGAGGAGTGGACTGATCGGTGAGGACTGCACCTGAAAGAGAGGTTAAAAACTCACTTGCATTATGAGTGTAGATATTTCCTGCGCCACTTGAAGGTAAAAAATCCGTTGTCGCTGAATTTGCAGCACTTCCAAAAGTACGATAAGCAACAAAATCACCTGTGTTATTGTTTGCTGCCGTGCCAAATGTTCTTTGAGCTAAAACGTTTGTGCCAATCGCTAACCCTAAGGTTGTAGGGGTGACGGCTGCGGCTGCTCCTGCAACATCGTAAACCCCTGAATGGTTATGATCACCATAAGCTGAGGTTGAGTGAGATGTTCCGAATCCGGGAAACGTAACCAATCCTGAATACAAAGTGTTAACGGCATTATCACCCGTGTTTGTTCCAGACACTGCATTAAGAGCTGTAATATTTGAGTGAATATCGATTGAATAACTTCCAGCCACCTGTGCGCCTACCTCAGAATAGGTATAAGTTGGCTTAGTAGCTGCCTTTGCCCATGAATAAACATCCGAAGCCGGAAGGGTTGTAGGGTATGCAGGTAATCCATATCCGGTTGTTGTTGTTGGGTGTGAATCGTAACCCCAAACCTGTCCGGTCAAAACTCCAATGGTGTGCAAGGCAGTTAAGTAAGTCGAATTATCCCAACTCCATGCGCTCCCTGTCCATTTTGCAAAACCCGTTGATTTTGAAATTGCAGGTTCAAGTGATGAAATCAACCCTGTTCCACCACCACCTTTTAGATAATAACTATCAGATGATGTTGAATTGATTAGGGAGGATGCCGTTAGGGTAGAACTAAAAGTTGCTGCTCCTGCATTATAAAAAGTACCGTTGTTGTATAGTTTATATCCAGCAGGGTCATTCGTCCCAATACCGACGTTGCCGTTCATTATATTTAACGTATTGTCATAATTAGTATTATCACTTCTTGTGCCAAAATTTAGTGAAGTACCACCACTCACAGTCATTCCTATATTTGCACTATATCGTGTTGGCTCAGCTTCAGAAAGTGTTATTAATTTCGTTGCAGAATACGTTGATGCTCCTCCAGCGACTTCCAATTTTGTCGCTGGCCCCGTCGTCCCGATGCCGACGTTGCCGCCGTCTGGATTTAACAACAAAGATGCTCCTCCAGCAGTATATTGTTTTGTTTGAATAGTTGAAGCTCCTATACTTTGGTCTATTCCAAGAAATAATTGGATAGGATATGGAGAAGTGTCAGTACTAATTCCAAAAACATAGCGAGAATCACCTGCTGCATTTATAGCTAACCTAGTAGGAGCATCGCCATAATAGGATGTTGGTATAATAGACAAAATTGATTTTGAACCAATGGAATTAGCAGTTACAGAACTCGCAAAGGTTGCGGCTCCTGCATTATATAAAGTACCGTTGTTGTATAGTTTATAACCAGCAGGGTCAACAGTCCCGATGCCGACGTTGCCTGCAGGTGCTATATACAATCTAACGGCAGGAGTTGCAGTAGCTCCAGCTATTCCGCTTGCAAAATTTAGGAAAGTATAGTCGCCCGTTACCGCATAAGACGAAGTCCAACCACCACCATATCCTGTGTTCCTATACTTCCATACACCATTAAAGTAGATGTTATCCATCAAAAAACTATTGAACACGCCATAACTTTGATATTGAAGTGACCCAATCTGCAACTGAGTATTGGTCTGAGAGTATGCTGGGATATCCAAAGTGGCAACAGGACTCGTCGTCCCGATGCCGACGCTTGTCCCATCCGTGTAGATAGGCGAATTTGCCAATACAGTAGCAGATTTGTAAGGCAAATAACCAGTTGTCAATCCAGTTGCAGGATACACCGAAGCAGGGGCAAAAGTAGTCGCCAAACTCACTCCTCCTACCGTGTACATATTTGTTGATTCGACGTTTGTCGCCCATAGTTTAGCCAATCGGTTGGTAGTTGTGCCGATTGTTTGGGGGGTGGATTGGTCTAAATTAAGTTTTAACGCCAAATTATCCGCGAACATCTTACTCGACGGATAGCCTCCATTTTTTGCAACTATTGAACTGTCTTTTACGGCAACTTGAAGATTATTTGAAAGGTTATTAATGCTCAAATCTGACGTTGTTACCGAAACGTTACCAGATAAAGGATGCCCATTGACAGTAATTGTTTTTCGGACATATTTTGAGAGCATTGAAGATGTGTCGCCAATAGCAAGTTTTGCCGCAATTTG
>QGNH01000994.1_pt1 | contig 12182 bp, 17 predicted proteins | sample 1735481 | NCBI WGS metagenome assembly QGNH01 (sample SAMN09239004, study PRJNA386568) | Viral metagenome, whole genome shotgun sequencing project. | reverse complement strand
CGTGTCACTGACGGTCGTGGAAGGTGAACTCGGCGCTGGCTGCTGTGCCAGCAGACCAGCAGCCCCCGTAAAAAAGCACACCAGCAAGATGTTTTTTAGTTTTGGCATTTTGCCCTCTGACCTTATTATACTTCCGCGTGTGCCTGGGTGTACATACAATTGTTGCTACGCGTGCACGGGCGCTGGCCCGCGTCTCGCACGTATACATTAAAGATACACGACGATTGCACAGTTCAGCAAAATTTCCTTGTACTGTGGTTGACATTCGTGGTAAAATGGATTGTAGGAAAGGTCGAGCACCAATGGCACTTAGGAAAAATGTTCGAATCGCAGCAAAAGATGCGATGCAGTCGCTCAACTATGACCCGCTGACGGTGCTCGTCATGTGTGCACAGGACAGCAACGTCAACCAGGACACCAAGCTCAAGATTGCAGAAACACTGCTGCCGTACATGTATCCCAAACTTTCCAATGTCACAGTCGAGGGCGAGATCACATCCAACGTGACGGCAGAATCTCAAACTGCTTTGCTTCGGCGCGTCCTCGAGAACCCCGAACTTGCTGATGCGGCGCAACGGCTCAGTCTTGCAGCGGCCGAATCCATCCTTGAGACTGACATGGGTGAGGGAACAATTCAGTAAGGGAGAATTATTCGATGACACAGGAAGAGTTCGTCCGTTTCGTACTGATGTACATACAAAAGCACGGTGACACGATCGACCAGCAGAAGGCGTCGACGTTCCTCGCCAATGTCAGCGATGCCGAACATCAGTACATGACGAGGGGAGAGCCTCATGGCGCAAACCCGTACGATTCGCCAACCCATGCCTTGCCGGGCGGTACGGCTGCACATGACCCCTTTGCCCATGCTTTGCCGGGTGGCGCAATCCCACATGATCAGTCGACTCGCGTCTTGCCTGGCACCACCATAGCGCAGCCATTTCCACACAACGAGGTTCCTGGAAAGCCTGGAGAGTTGCCAGTAGGCACCATCAGTCATCCACTTCCACTCAATGAAGTTCCCGTGAAGGAAGTCAAGGGTGTTCCTGGAAAACCTGCTTAGTGCTCGTCGTTTCGCAGTGTTCAACCAGTGAGTTAGTGGCCGAATACGATTGGACGGCGTAACCGCTAAGGAGGACGCAGGGGCATGCAAATTGAGTTAGGTCCAGTTACCCAAGCAGCATTATCTGATCCTATTTTTGCTGGCATCATGTGGAAGATGACGCCAGCATCAATGGCTATGCGACTGTCGCAAGGTCGCTATCAAGCTTGGCACTATGTTCAACTCCTTTCTCGTAAGCTGGTGGATGTCGCCATGGGGCGATGCCCGCGGCTAATAGTTTGCATGCCCCCGTAGTCCGCGCCACGGCAAAAGTGAGCTGGTATCAAAGTGGTTTCCTGTTTGGTACCTTGAAAACTTTGACTACCGCAAAATCGTTGTCGCTTCTTATGAGGCTGATTTTGCGGCAAAGTGGGGAGGTAAGGCAAGGGACATCGTAGCAGAAAACCAAGACCTACTCAATCTTCGCTTCAAATCAAAAAATCCCGCAATGCACTATTGGGAGACTGAGCACGACGGTGCGATGATCTGCGCTGGAGTTGGCGGTCCGCTCACCGGCAAAGGCTCAAATGTGTTGATCATTGACGATCCTGTTAAGAATAGTGAGGAAGCAAACTCCCTAACCATGCGAGATAAAGCTTGGGACTGGTGGACGTCAACTGCTCGCACGCGCCTTGAGCCTTCAATAGATCCAAATACAGGGGAAAAAGTCCAGCCAGCCGTGATCATCATGGCCACAAGGTGGCACAGCGACGACCTCATCGGGCGCCTCATCGACCCAAAATTTTCCAATGACAAGGGTGAGCGCGAGCAGTGGGAAGTATTCGTATTTCCGGCTTGTGCTGAACCAGAGGCTGAGCAGTACTACCGTAAGTTTGGTGTGAAGGTAAATGACCTGCGCCTGGGTGCGCTGGGCGCCAATGCTTCAGCTGCTCGCTCAAAATCTATCAGAGATCAGCTTGCTGAAGCAGAAAATCCAGAGTGGAGAGATCTTTTGGGGCGTAAGCGCGGTGAGGCTCTGTGCCCTGACAGGTTTACGGAGCGAGATCTTTCCCTGTTTAGGAGCACAAGTCTCCGCGATTGGTTTTCTTTGTACCAGCAGCGCCCAGGTGATCAAGCTGACGATGGCAACGTTTACTACCAATTCGATGAGCGTGCAAACTGTAAACCTCTAGTAAGGGACGAGCGGATGCAGCTCTTCGTCAGTATGGATTTCAACGTGAATCCTATGAGTACGGTCATTGGACAGTATGATCGCGGCGTCGGGATGAGGTTGACAGAGCGGTTGGAAGTTTTGGAAGAGCTAGTTCTTCAAGACAGCAATACTGCGCTGATGATGGAGAAACTTCTCTTAGAACTGGTCAAATATCAGTGGGGATATGAGTTGAATGTTGAGGTCTACGGAGATGCCGCCGGGACTCAACGCTCGCCAAACAGCAGCAAAACCAACTGGCAGATAGTCGCCGAGTACTTTGCACTCAACCCCAGCATTCACACGCGCTTCGTGCGCCGCAATGCCAACCCGATGATTAAGGACCGCATCAACGCGGTCAACACGATGTTTAAGTCCGCAGACGGCACTGTGCGCCTATTCGTAGACGATGTCAAGTGTCGCGAGTTGGTAAAAGATTTCAAGAAGGTAAAGTGGCAGCAGGACTCCAGCGGCAACACTACCGGCTTACTAGACAAGACGGACAAAAATAGGACACACATTAGTGATGCCGTAGGATATGCCATTGAATATTTGTTCAGTCTCCGTGGCAAGGCCGGAGGAAGAAAAGGTATTGTCCAGTAGGACTCGATCTTCGGTCTGTGAGGCCGGACCGAGGGCGGGGGCTGGGATCGTGCGGTTGTGCGGTCGTGCGATCCCTCCCGCAGTATGATTTTGGAGGTTCTTTATGCAATGGACTGGTATGGGAAAGATGGCCGTCGTGGCGTCGGGTACACCCGTCCCCCTGTCACTAGTGGCCTTGAAGGTAAACACTCTTTTGATCACATATGATCCTGCTGACGGAACATCTTTCGTTTACGTTAAGGATGTAGCAGGCAACATCCTTGCTGCGATGGCAAGCCCTAATGCAAATCCTATCATGCTGACGGCGCCAGGCGGAAATCAGCTGGATCTGAGAAACTTTCAGATCGACTCTGGCACTAACGGCAAGGGGCCATACGTCGGATACGGCGTGGACTAGGGCCTGTCACAATGAAGAAAGCATACGAGTACAAGACGATTGTCATCGAGGACAGGGGCTTCATCACTGATGTTGTGTTCTTGCATGCCTTGAACATCGAGGGTGCGGCGGGTTGGAGGCACAAGGAAGAGCAGGTCATGGGAGCGAAGAAACTTGCAGTGCTTCTGGAGCGAGAGATATTGGTCGAGAAATATGTTCAGGAAACTTCAGATCCCGAGATCTTGCAGGAACTCGATGGGAGCAATAAATCGTGAGGAAGTTACTACTCAAGATTGAGCTTGTCGAGCACGCGGAGCAACGCTACGAAACTGCTGGCGATTGGGAAATCGGCAAGGATGGCTCGATCAATATCAGTGTTTCAGATACTGGCGTCAAGAATGACGCCTTGCTGATAGGGTTGCACGAAGCAGTAGAGGCTGTGCTTTGTAAAGCTCACGGTGTGACTCAGGCCGAGGTGGACAAGTTCGACATCGCTTTCAATAAAGATCATGACCTCAGTGAGGACGAACCTGGGGAAGATCATGCAGCGCCATATTTTGAGCAGCATGCTGCGGCTGACGTCGTTGAAAGATTTGTGGCACTTCAACTGGGCGTTCCTTGGAAAGTTTACAGTGAGAGGGTGGACGGACTATTCAAGGAGAAAGAGTAGCCATGGGCGTTGTTTACTTAATAACGAACAATGTCAACGGCAAGGTATACGTTGGGAAGACGGTGCATACGCTTAAGGAGCGGTGGCGCACTCATTTGTATTGGGCTAAGCGTGGGTTCAAGGGAATGGTTCTTTATTCTGCAATACGTAAATATGGTAATGAAGCTTTTTCTATAAAAGAACTTGGCGTGACTAACACTCCAGAGGAACTCAATGCTCTTGAACGTTTGCAGATTGCTTGCCACGGTTCGACTAATCCGCGCGTTGGCTACAATATGACTGTTGGTGGTGATGGCGGTCCACTAACCCCTGAAGCAAGAGCAAATTTGTCCAGATCAGTTCGTGCTGCGATGACTACTTCTGTAAGAGAGAAGATTTCTGCCGCGACAAAGGCAGCACTTACTCCAGAAGTAAGGAAGAAAATGTCTGAGGCAGCTAAGAAGCAGGATCCAGCGACGCGAATTGGCCCATGGGCGAACAAAACATTTTCAGAAGAACATCGTAACGCTATTAGTCGCGGACTAACCGGGAAAAAGCATACGGCTGAAAGACGTGCTAATACAGCTAATGCTCGCAAGACACACTGCAAGAATGGGCACGAATTCAATGATAAGAACACGTACATTGCTCCTAGTGGTGCTAGGCAATGTAAAGCTTGTCGCTTTACAAAGCTAAAAGGATGGCGTGAGTCTGGGAGGTGTCTATCCGCTTCTTAATGTGTTCAAATTGTGGAGAAGGTTCCGGAATCTTGAAATTCATTCAAGATGAAGGCAACGATTGCCGACTCTACATCAAGGAACCCGGCTACAAGAATGTCTGGGACGGTCTCCTGCCCAAGGCGAAGAAGATCGACCCGCGGCCCGACGAGGTCGTCATCTTTGACTTCAGCGGCTTTGGCGCCATTGCCGACAAGCTGAAAAAGTCTGGCGTGCCGATCGTTGGTGGGTCGTCCTTTGCTGACAAATTGGAACAAGATCGCCAATTTGGTTTCGACATCATGGAGGAGGCTGGCATCAAGGTCCCGTTCACCACCGAATTTGACGACTTCAAGGATGTCGAAAGTTTTCTTGATGAGAATGGTAAAGACGAGGACGGTTGCGAGCGCCGTTTCGTTTTCAAGCCGAGTGGCAAGGGACTCCCGTGCCATCTCACGTACGTCTCGATTGACCGCGGAGACCTCGAGGAATACCTCAAGTATGTCGAGAAGAACTACTCCAAGGACATTGACTCTTTCGTCCTGCAGGAGTTCGTCGAGGGTGTGGTCGTCAGTTCAGAGATGTGGTGCGATGGCACGAAGTTCCTTAGGCCTGGGAACCATACGCTTGAGGTCAAAGCTTTTATGGACGGCAACAACGGGCCGGCCACAGGTTGCTCCGGAAATATCCTCTGGATTGAGGACGGACCATGCAGGATCATCAACAGTGGCGTGGCAAGGGTAGAGGCTGCTTGTGCAAAGGCCGGGCACGTCGGTCCTATCGACCTTAATGCTGTGGTCAATGACACTGGCGTTTATGGCCTTGAATGGACTCCTCGCTTCGGTTACGACGCTACTCCTACACAGTTTTTCCTGATGAATGACAGCATCGGGAAATACTTCTCTGATGTTGCTCGCGGGCAGGCGAGCCGCATGCCGATGAATGATAAGTTTGCCGTCGGCGTTCGACTAAGCATTCCGCCATACCCTCTGGAACCAGAAAAACCTGAGCACGTTCAACTTGTTCGTCCAAACGTCGGCATTCCAATTCGTGGCTTGACTGACCAGAATGCTGGGCTGTTCTACTTCTATGAGGTAATGGAGGAAGATGGTGCTCTCGTGCATTCCTCTGGCACGGGTCTGATCGCCTGTGCCATGGGCATTGGCGACGAACCATGGAGCGCTTTCAACCAGGCATATCATTCCCTGAATGAGATCAAGATCCCAGAGAAGCAATTCAGGACTGACATGCGGGAGACCTTGTGCTACATGCATGATCAAGTAGAGTACTACGACAACGTCTCACTAGGGTCTATTGCTAACAAGATCGACATTGAAGAGCCAGTCGAGGGGATGAAGTAATGGGCAGTACTGGCGTGCCGGGCCTCAGCCCGATAGTAACATTTCCAACTCGTGATGCGACGTACGTAGCTCCTCCCTTGCAAGTGGAACCTGGCCGAGTTGCTGTTGCGCTGCTCGATCTCAAGCATCCAGAGTACTCTGCCCGTTCTGAGGCGTGGATTGATCTGTCCCTGATGTACGAGGGTGGTGCCGCACTCAAGATGCGCTGCGAGCGACTCCTCAAGAAGCGCCCGAGAGAAGATGAGGAGGTCTACGCTGCGCGCATGGATCGCTTCACATACCAGAACATCCTTGGCACGGGTCTCGGCTGGTATGGTGCGGCAATGTTCGACATTTCCCCAGAGATCTTTTTCAATGGCAAGAGCGGAGATGAGCCATACACGAAATTCTTGGAAAATTGCGACGGCAATGGCACGACGTTCGTGGACTTCTTCAAGAAAACTTTTCAGATTCTCCTGACATTCGGTGCTGGGTGGGTCTTGACAGACTTGAGGGCACTTGGCGAAGGTGAGAAAGCTCCCGAGACAATGGAGCAGGAGAAGCAAATGGGTCTCCGCGATCCGCATGTCGCTTGCTTCACTCCTTTGAACGTTATCAACTGGCAAGTCGACACGATGGGCAAGCTCGTCTGGGCGATCGTCAAGACCGAGGTTCAAAAGCAAGAGTTCTTGAAGAAGCCAGAAATTGTCAGCACTTGGTATTACTACGATCGTAAGTCATACCAGGTCTACGAGGATCGTCGAACTTTAGAGGAAGAGGTCCGCGTCGCCAGCAATAGCGAGGGGCGGATGGCCAAGTTCCTTAGGGGCGGGCAACACTCACTTGCGCACGTGGACAGACTACCACTCAGGCGCATCACGCTTAGTGAAGGTTTGTGGCTTGCCAACCGAGCTTACCTGCTCTTGGTAGATCACCTCAACCAGGACAACACTCTTGCTTGGTCACTCTTCATGTCGAACCTTGCTATTCCGATCATCATTGGCGACGTCGATCCGAGCAGCATGACGTACACTGAGACTGGCTACCTGCAGTTTCCTGCTGGAACAACGTACCAGTGGTCGGAACCCGAGGGCAAGAGCTTTGTGCAGTCAGCAAGGCGCGTTGAGTCATTGCGCGAGGAGTGTTTCAGGTCGATGAACTTGCAGTCACAGGGGCGCAGCTCGAAGGCGACCCCGGCAATGCAGTCCGGGCGCAGCAAGATCCTCGACATGATGCCAGCAAAGCAGATTCTTGCCGGTATGGGTGACGACCTTCGCCGACACATGCAGGACGTACTTTGCGATGTTAGGGATGCCCGCAAAGAAGCAACGGTAGAGCCAGACGTTCGTGGGTTCAGCTTCCAAGAAGACATGACTACTGAGGAGGTCTTCTCCGTCACGTCCCTCTTGCAGTTGCGCATTCCATCAGAGACCTTTGAGAAGTTCATTTACAAGAAGGTCGCGAAATCCTGGATGCCGGATGCAAACAGGAAGGACCTCAAGGTTGTGTACGACGAGATTGAGGCTGGTCCCACGATGGAGGAGCGCGAGAAGAAGGAATTGCAGCAAAGGACCGATGTTGCAAAGCAGACGATGCGGACCGCTCTGACCAGTAGAACTTCCGCAAGTCAGATGCCGCCAGGACGCGGCGGCAACGGTCCAACAATCAAGCAAGCTTAACGTTCGCAGAAGGAGACTTATCAATGTCGCAAGTTCCGTATACTCGTTTGACTACTGCCGCGTTTACGACACTAGCGTCGACGCAGCTCAGCGCGCTGTGCCCGTACCAGATCAGGCAGGTCCAGGAATTCCTGGATCGGGTAAACTGGGGCAATGCAACCACTACTCCTGGTGTTACGCCTGCTCTAGGCATGGGGTCTGATTCTGACGTTTCATCGCAACCGACCATTGCTCAGATTCTCGTAGCGGTCGGCGCGAATAACCCGTAAAGTTCGGCAAAATAGTTGTTCACCGCGCGCCCAAAGCGGTGTACAATAGAAGTGTGGAGTAAGGAGTCTCAACATGTCCGTCTTGAATCAAAATGGTGGTAAGGGCGCTGATGGAAGCCAGGCCCCGCTCACTCTTGAGCAGGTCATGGCAGAAGTCAACAAGAACCTTGAAACTAGACTGAGTGTCAAATTCGACGAATTCAAGAAGACTGGCCTCGGGGACGCCATCAAAACTCAGCTCGATCCGCTCAATGCAAGTTTGACCACGATCAACGAAGCGCTCAGCAAGCTCACTTCCGGCGGCGGTGGAGTAACTCCACCTGCTGGCGGTTCTGGTGGGACCGGTGGCGACGGAGGGAGATCTCCCGAGGTCAATGCCCAGTTGAGGACGCTCACAGACACGGTCAAGGCGCAGGGCGGCACGATTGCCCAGCTGCAAGCTGACAAGGAAAAAGCTGAGAGAAGGGCCGAAGAAACCGATCGCCATTCCGTAATAAGAACCGCACTCAATGGGCTGCCGTTCGTCAATGAGAAGGCAGCCGACACCGCGTTCTCCATCGTCTCGCCGCACGTGCGGCGCCTCGATGACGGCGCTCTAGTCGCAGAAAGCAATGGGGAGAACTTCCCGGTTCAGGCCTTCACGAAGGATTTTCTTGAGAAGGAGCATGGGTACCTCTTCAAGGCTTCAGGGGCCAGCGGGTCGGGAGCGTCTTCCAGTACGGCCACCACCCATTTCGGGGCTAAGGCCGACACGAACATGATCAAGGTCGGCATGAAGGCCGAGGATCGTGCGTCGGTAGTGGAGTCGATTGCAGCAGCATTGGCGCCGCAGTAGAGAGCATGACAATGGGACTCAGGGGACCTAAGGCGAAATACATCGATGAGCAGGCGTTCTTGTCTTGCTCTCCTGAGTCTGACTACTGGTGCGGAATCCTTGCCACGGATGGCTGTGTCGGACTTTACGGTTCGGCACTTACCCCGATGATTCAGTACGGTACAATTGATATTGAGCACGTTTATAAGTTTCGCGCTTTTGTAAAGTCTGAGCATGCTGTTGTGCTTCTCGACCGTACTAATGCTTGGGGCCGATGCAAGGCTGCTCAAATTGGCTTTAGGAATAGAATAATAGGCGAATTTTTGATCAGCAACGGTATCACGCCTAAAAAATCTTTAACACTAAGGGTTTCAGAGAGACTCGCAGCATCACCACACTTTTGGCGTGGAGCAGTAGACGGCGATGGTACTGTTACAATTTCGAAACGGTATGCACAACCGCAAGTTTTTTTGTCATCTAGCAGTTTTTCTTTCATAATGCAATTTTCTGAGTTCTGTGTGAGTTTGGGGCTGCGGCCAAAAATTTCAGCAAATAAAGATCGATGCTATTCTGTAGGTTTTGGCTGCCAGCAAGCAATCAAGCTCTTGTCTGTCCTGTACACCGATGCCACGGTGTGGCTCGATAGGAAGAAGGCGAAGGTTGACCAGATATTTGCTCAACCTACCCGCCAACCGTATATGTCTAAGGTAGCGAAAGTGGCAGGTGTTCGCATTAGTGCGGGCGCTGTTCAATGAAAAAGGAGAAGTAAGCATGGCAACTATCACCTCTGCCAATGTCGCAGAAGCCATCGTCAAACTCGTAGCAGCCGACGCATTGCCGGCTTTGGTTGGTAATCTAGTGATGGGGAACTTGATTAACCGATCTTACGAAGCCGACCTGGCCAACCAAGGCGATTAACAAACCCAGTCGCCGGACTCAAGCAATTGGGTCCAAGAAAACCTCGTGAATTGCTGGGAAGCCTACACTCTTGGGAAGAGCATGGTAATCAGCAGCCAAGCCTGGAAACAGGAAGGTCCAACGACTATCCCGTAAGGGAGTACGACCAAGCGGTCGGAAGCGCGAGGCTCCAAGGAAACTTGGATGATGATATAGTCTGACCTGCGAACGAAAGTCGCAGAAGGTCGGGAGTAGCGATCCCGGTCGCAACATACGTGACGGTCAACATCCCAATCCCGCCGATCATGGCGGCCAACAACATCAGTGAAGGTGGAAGCGTCACCCCGCAGAATCCTTCTCTGGGCAACGCTCAGGTCGTGATCAACACGCATGCGGAATCCTCGTTCCAGATTCCGGATGTGACGCGCATCCTTGCGCATCCTGACCTGCTGAACATGTATATGATGCCCGCGATCATCTCGCTCGCGGAACGCATCGAGCAGGACTTGACTCAGTTGTACCTGAACCTGACAGCCAACACGGCTGTAGGTACGGCCAACACGACCATCACGGAGTCCGTCGTCGACAGTGCAGAAACAGCCCTGTTCACTGCCAAGGTCCCCGACTCCCTGCCCAAGTTCCTGGTGACGACCGGCTCGACGTATTCCGACATCCGCCAGATCCAGCGCTTTTCCGAAGACAAAGTTTCTCCGGAATTTGCCAGCGTTGTTCCTAGCGGCATCGTCGGTCGCCTGAAGAACTTCTATGTCATCCGCAGTCAGTACGTCCAGAAGGTTGCCACCACGACCTACAACCTGGCATTTGCCCGCGACGCGTTTGCACTCGTCATGCGCATGCTTCCCAAGCCGTTGCCGAATACCGGCGCCGTCGCGGAATATGCAAGCATGGGCAACTTTGGAATGCGCGTCGTGCTGAGCTACGCGCCGAACACTCTGGCCCAGCAATTCACCGTCGACTGCCTCTACGGGGTCGCCGTCCTGCGGAACATCTACGGCCTGCAGGTCCTGTCCTAGATCGAACACGAAAATTGCGGGGATCGGGCGGCCTCACTCGAATCTCTCGGTCCCACCGCAAGGAGAATGAAATGGATTTGAAGACGTACTACGACGACATGCGGAAGACAATGGCCGACCTGGAGCGAAGGCACCCGGACGGCATAGTCTACGTGACGTCAATGTTCCACCGCGAGCGAAACTCAACCCCCGGAAGCACGCTAAGTGCATCTTGTAGGAATGCCGCTCGCGTCATTACTGATGGCACGCACAAGGAAGCCACCCAAGAAGAGATTGACAACTTCCTTGACCATCAGCAGGATGAAAACCGGAAGAATACGATAGCGGAGCAGAAGAACAAGCGGCAATACATTGTCGTGGTCGACAACAAGGAAGCTGCTGAACCAGCCCTCATTGGATCCACTACGGCAGGAAAGGCCGCACTCTCCGGGAAAAAGTCTGAAGCTTCAAAAGATTAGGTTCCTTGGGGCATGCGCAAGTCCAAGGTGCTCGTGCATAATAGACAGCGATAAGCTGCGCCCATCAGCCTAAGTTTGCGCAAGATGTTCGTTAGCAATGTTCAAAAGAGGTAACAGCAAATGACCCTCCTTCCAGTTCAAGCAACAGTCACGAAGACTGCAACATTTACAGGCACCGCAATTGATGTCTCCGGCATCACAGGTGACTGGACCCTCAAACTTCAGGTACAAGCTATGTCGGATGCGGTAGCCGCCACCGTTCCGATGGTACGCATCGGCTTCAGTGATACTGTCAACGATTGGACGGCGTCGATCGCCGGTCCAGCAATCAGTTTCAAGGGAACCCTTGCCGCGTCCTACGACAAAGTGAAGTCCTTCAAGAAGCAGGATTTCCCGGACCTTCGCCTCGGCACCGGCAGTGCTCAGCTTCGCATGAACCTGCTCAACATCGAGTCCGGCGGTTCGGTTACTTACCGCTCTTGGCTCGAGTACTAAGCGACGGGTGCCTGTCCTCAGACCGCGGGACCCAGCCGATCTTTGCGGCCGGGTCCCGCACTAGTATAGCGAGGAAAAAATGCTTTGGACTGACAGCGTCTTCATAACTCCAGACGACCTTTCTAGACTCGACTCTGAGGTTGCTGCGGTCGCTACTGCGAACGACATCACTCTCACGGGCAACAATGGCTTGCTGCGCGGCGCCATAGAGGAGGTGTCGAATGAGATGATGAAGCTCGTCATCGCCTTTGGCGGCTACCTCAACTCAGGAGATCTGTCAGCAAACCACATGGCTGCAGTGCTAAACGTTGGCATCGGCAATTCAGTCCGCCAGAAAGTCTCACTGCAACAGATCATAGTCTCTGCTGACGTTTCTGGGCAATGGGGATGGGTCAAGCAATGGGCCATATTCTGGGCGCTGAAGACTTTCTATCGCGATGCCTTTAGCCGCCTTGGCGGTGACAGGTACAAGACGAAGATGGATTTCTACAAGGATGAGTTGCAGCGGCGAATAATGCCCAACATGTGGGCGCTCGGTGTGCCGATCACGCTAAGACCCCTATCAAGGCCGGCAGCACTCTTTGAGCGAGCTACCGGAAC
>QGNH01000335.1_pt1 | contig 12191 bp, 15 predicted proteins | sample 1735481 | NCBI WGS metagenome assembly QGNH01 (sample SAMN09239004, study PRJNA386568) | Viral metagenome, whole genome shotgun sequencing project. | reverse complement strand
CACTTGAGGAGATCGACGAACAAATCGACATCCTTACTCTGCTATCAGAAAAAACAGAAAACAACGAAGAAGATCGAGCTGATATAATGCTCGAAATATCCGAACTTATTAAACAGAAAAGAAAGTTCTGTAATAACTGCGAGGGCTCAGGCACAACCTCACATCCATTTAAGGACTTAACAGTCGGATGCGGTGTTTGTGAGGGAAGCGGATTAAATTAAATTATAATAACAACGGAGAACAAATGAAAATCTACACATCTTATTTCGCAAATCTTACGAAGCTGAGGAATGCTGGTATCGTTCCAATCGGAATCTCTCGCTTTCCTCCAAAGTGGTATAATGGAGACATGGATAAACGACTCGCTCCGACCGACTCAATGTTAGCAGCCGGAAAAGCTCATAATTGGGACAGGGAGGGACAGCTTTATTTTTATGCTGAATATGACGACATACTCAAGCAATACAGAGCTAAAGACCTCGTTCAACGATGGGAAATCTTAAGCGGAGGAAAAGACTTCGCCCTTGTCTGTTTTGAAAAGCCCTCCGACTCATGTCACCGTCACTATTTAGCAAAATTCTTAATGGACGTACTGAATATTAAAATTGAGGAGTTCGGTTATCCTGACAACTTAGGAGTATGTAAACCGTTCTCAAGATTTGAAGCGCCAGCCGGAATTAAAGAGCCCCTCAGCCTATTCGATTAAATTCTCACTCCGTAACAAGTAAGAGCCCGCTAATGGTTGGAGTCCAGAGAGCGGGTTTTTTATTTCCCTTACCAAAAGAAGGGAGACAGTACCGTCTTACCTCTATACTTTTAATTTAATGTTTTTCATGGTTTTATCTTGCGTGTTCGTCTAATACTCGGACGCCTAGGTTCTCGCTCAGGAAATTGAGGTTTGATTCCTTAACACGCAGCAAAATTTAATAAACTTGTCGGGTGACGTGCTAACACGCTCACCTTTTTTTTTAAGAGGTAAAATGATACAGCAGCTTGATAAAATATTTTTAGGTTCGGTTATATCCGAACACCGTAAATATTTAGCCGACGTTTTGAAGCATCTTAAGTCGAAAGGATATACGAGGGTGACTATTCCGGCAGTCGGTCAATTCGGAATGGTGAAAGCGGCTATTGAGGCTGGCTTCAAGCCGTCTGAAATTTATTCATCTGATATATCACTATTTTCCTCAATACTCGGCTACGTGTACGCTAATAAACCGTTAGACACCCTTCCAATTTCACAAAACATGAGAGGAGAGCTCGCCAGAACATACGACAATGATCTTGACAGAGCCGCTCATTTATTACTACTCATAAAATCGCAGCAGTTAGACGAGAGCAAATTTTACACTCAAATTATATTCGACGATATAATGCAAAATTGGGCTATGTACATTAAGCAGCTTGCCTCTTTACTCTCTCATTATAAAACTATTTACGAAGGAATAAATTATGGAATACTCGACCTATGGGAAACGGTAAAGCCGGAGTGTGGCATAGTAATTATCAACCCTCCGGTGTATTCGGGAGGATATGAGAAAATGTTTAGCAAAGCAGAGGAAATAATCGGCTTCCAGTCCGGTATCGAGCAATTTGTACATAAGGATTTTTTCGAGTCGCTGATTGGAACTATTAAGGAAACCGAAACACCGATATTTATTACAAGCTATCAGGTTGAGAAAATACTTCCACCGGAGAATTTATTATGCGTCGTTGAAAAATCTAAAAACAAGTTCGAGACCCTCGCTATAAATAACGTTAAGTGGCTCTCTGATTATAAACAGCGTAAAACAGTCGTGCTTAAAAAAGATATGGAATTTAAAGCGAGTAAAATTCCTATTATGAATGAGGACGATGAAATAAGACCGGACTCAAAAATAACATTCGTAAGAACTACTAAAGAGGTCGGACTTTACTATCGAGACTTATTCGCTCACAGGTTAGGAAATACTAAAGCAGAGATTTATTTACTCATGTTAATCGACGGTAAAGTATTTAGAACAGTCGGCTTGCATTGTGCTGATATGAGACGCTTAACAACTGAGGATATATTTGAAACGTTTGGCTTCGGCGTGTACTTAAAAAAATATCCGCACGTTAATCGTTTGATGATGATGTCGATAACATGCAAGGAGTTCAAAAATTTCCTGTTAACACGTATTCTCGGCTCAAAAAATCAGATATATAATTTTACTGGATTAAAAACGACTTGCCTTTGTAAGTATCGGAAAAACAAATTAAACAGTGGAGTCCTTGATATAGTGAGCCGTGAGAAATTACCTAACGATACTTATAAAATCGTTTACAGACATGATTTTTATGACCGTACTTATTCGGACTGCATAAACATTTATTTATCAGAACATTCAAATAAACCCTATGGAGAGACAAGTGGCAAAAGTTAAGAAACCCGAAATCGTTAATGAGAAAACCATTGAGAGAGTTCTCGACATGGGTAACGGTCTGGCAATTTACAAGGTACATATCGACTGCTTAAGAGAGCAAGATAAGAACGCTCAAGTAATGCCGATCAAACGCTTTGAGAGACTGCAAGAAAATATTAGGAAGGACAAACGCCTTGAGAGCTTGCCTTTATGCGGTATGCCTAACGAGCACAACGAACTACCGATCATATCAGGACATCACCGGATTAGAGCCTCACGTGCCGCAGCCGTTTTGTACATATTCGTATTAGTTATTGAGGAAGTATTGACACCCGATCAGGTTAAGGCAAAGCAATTAGCTCATAATGCGTTATCCGGTCACAGTGACGCTCAGTTACTTAAGGAGATTTACGAAGGTATAAGCACACTTGAGGCAAAACTTGAGTCCGGCATATTTGAAGAAGATTTGAAACTTGACTCTAAAGTTAAGATCGACGAAATCGGTATTGAGTTTGACTATCAGAATATACATTTATTATTCCTTCCAAATCAGAAGAAAACTTTTGACAACGTTATCAAAGTATTAGAGGAGAAGTCCAGCATACATGTAGCTGATCTCGAATACTTTGAGCAGTTCAAAAAAGCCGTTCAAAAAGTTAGCAAGAACGAAGATGTACGCTCCACCTCTGGCATTATATTAAAAATGTGCGAAGTCGTTGAGGAATACTACGGTATTGAGCCGCAAAACCCTGACGAGTTCAGCAAAAGAATTTCAATTAAGGTTGACGCTAACATAAACGAAATGTGGAAAGAACTTCGAGAACGTTATAAACAGCTATTAGGATATAATAACCCTGCAAAATGTTTTGAGTTCGCTATTCAGGAAGCGTTAAACGTTCCAATCGAGAGTTATAAATAAGTGGCAGGCAGCAAGGGGAAATATCACGAGGACTTTCCGCTATTAGCTCAAGGCTATGCAAGGAATGGCTTAAATGACGAGCAGATCGCTCAAAAGTTAGGTATTTCGCTGGCTACTTTTTACAATTATCAGCACAATCATTTAGCATTTTTGGAGGCATTGAAGGAAGGTAAGGCTCCGGTTGACATTCAAGTCGAAAATGCGTTATTAAAACGTGCTTTGGGCTATTCTTATACAGAGGAGACCATTGAGTACAACGCTCCAAAAGATGTAGGTGAGTCGCCAACCGTTAAAAGCGTCCGCAAAGTCAAAAAAGAACTGCCGCCAGATGTTTTAGCTGGTAAGTTCTGGCTGCAAAATCGTAAGTCGAAAGAATGGAGAGACATTAAAGATGTTAACATAAGCGGCTCGGTCGAAAGTAAAGTCAGTACCATGACGCCGGAGGAACTTGACAAACGTTACCATGAATTAAGATCAAGGTTCAAAAGTGAGTCCCTCACTATCGAAGCACATAGCCCTAAAACTCCAAATGAGCCAGCCTAAGCGGTTATTATGACTCAAACAACAACTAATATACTTCGAGGTGTTTACGGTCTTACAGGGGAGGAAACGGAGGAACTGCTTTTAATCCAAAAACGCCGCATGGCAATCAGAGCGAGGGATAATTTTTATACGTTCTGCGTGTTCATGGACTCGGAGTTTTTTACTAGTGGAAAACCTCACTTAAAAGAAATAGCAAACGCCCTGCAAATGGTAGAGTCTGGTTTAATCACAAAGCTAACTTTATCGTTACCTCCGAGAGCTGGAAAGTCGTATATCGTTTCATTGTACTGTGCCTGGTATTTAGGGAGACATCCGGAAAAATCTATTATGAGAAATGCGTACGGTGACTCATTAGCTATGAAATTCAGCTATGACGTGAGAACAATTGTACAGCTCCCCGATTATCTCGAAGTGTTTCCTGACATTAAACTTAAAAGCGATAAGTCTCAGGTCTCAGATTGGGCTTTAACAACCGCAAAACAGTCAAGCTATTTTTGTGCGGGTGTTGGAGGAGCTGTAACAGGAAAAGGCTGTGACGGTGTTAGCATACTTGACGACCCGATTAAGAATATTGACGAGGCTATGAGTGAACTCGTACTTGAGAAAAAATGGCAATGGTACACAAGTACGCATAAATCACGTATGGAGAAAAATTGTCCTGAAATTCAGATCGCAACAAGGTGGAGTAAGAAGGACGTTATCGGTAAGATCGGAGACATGGATAAGTGCATTTCGTTAGATCAATTTTTATTAGACCCTTCGCTATATGCTAACTTTTGGGTTCAAGTTGTCGTTCCTGCATTGGACGATAAGGGTCAGTCGTTTTGTGAAGAAGTAAAAAGCACGTATGAATACCACGAACTCAAAAGAATTACAGACTCGTTTATATGGGAAGCTGAATTTATGCAAAATCCAGTCGAGTCGAAAGGTTCATTATTCCCTGAGAGCGAACTTCAATATTTCAAGTTAAATGAATTAAGAAAATATGCAGAAGGTACTCCTAAAGCTGGCGAGATTATTTGCAACGCAACCGTCGGAACTACGGACACGGCAGACGAAGGGCTTGACTTCTTAGGTTCAATCATTGGCAGAATGATACAAGGGAAGGTGTACGTTACTGATGTAGTATTCACTCAAGATCCGATTGAAGTAACCGAGCCACGAGTTGCACAACAAATAATAAATACTGGCTGTAATAAAATGCAGATCGAAAGCAACGCCGGAGGAAAATCTTTTGCTAAAAATATTCAGAAACTTTGCAAGGGTAAGACGCCCTGTACTATTACATGGAAGGCGACCTCACAAAATAAAGAGACACGTATTTTAATGAAGTCTGGAATGATTAAGCAGTTTTTCGTATTCAGATCAAAGGACGATTACGCAGCCGGTTCGGATTACGATTTATTTATGAGGCAATTATTATCATACGTAAAATTCGGCACTAACAAACATGACGACGCTGCGGATGTGGCTACCATGTTAGCAGAGGTGACACTCGAAAAGAAAACACTCACGACAATACAATAATTTTTTTTAATAATCATAAGGAGATAGTTCTATGTCAGTAACAACATTAAAACAACACGTCGCAGCAGCACTCAGTACAGCAGGAATCGGAGGAGAGGGAGGCGTTGAAATACCAGCCGAGAATGTCCCGGCACTTGAAACCGCTTTACTTGCTTTATTCGTTGGAGCAAAGGAAAAATCAATCGACGGAGTGACAACCGAAATCGAGATCGAACTGGAAAGCAATACTATTTCGGCAGCAGAGCAAACACGTCTCATTTCATTAAGGGAAAAGTTAGCAGTTGTTAAGGCTGGCATTTCAGACGAAGTGAACGACGTTGATCTCTTATCATAATATTAACAAGGGAGGATAAATGACAAGTGCGCAGATAGTAGATTTAATCACGCTTCAAGCTGAGAGTAATGATACCGACATAATGAGTCGAATAATAACCGACTTAATGATGTTAACAGCTTCGAGACGTGTACAAATGGAACAGTTATTTTTAAGGTATCGAGGCGAGGTTCCGATATTACAGCGAACATTCAGCGACGACACGAAGGTAAATAATAAATTATGGATGGATTACAGGGGAATAATAACCGATAACAATGTCGGATATTTTACCGGACACCCGATTGCATACGCTTATCAAAGCAAAGATGCAGCCGTTGCGGTCCCTCAAAAGATTGTCGATACTCTTAAGTCGTTCAAGATCATAAATAACATTGAGGACATTGACGCTACTACCGCTCAATATGCGTCTATATGCGGGTACGGTTCAAGGCTGTTATATATTGACAAGGACGGCAACGAGCGTGTTATGAATACAAAACCGTGGGAGTCAGTATTTATATACGACGCAACCCTTGAGGACTTGCAGTATGGCTTTGTGTTCTATACCATGATCGAGGATGTACTCGGCATAAGTAGAGAACTTATTAAACTGGAATGGTACGATAAAACAAACGTAACATTTTATAAGGCTTATACTGATAACGGTAAGTTTATTCTGGACGACGACGTAAAGGGCGACAATCCGAGACCTCACATGTTCGACGGCGTGCCTATGGTAAAGTTCCAGAATAATAATACAGAGCAGGGAGACTTTGAAAAAGTTGAGAGTCTTATCGACGCTTACGATAGGAATTTATCAGACGAACAGAATGAGACTGAGGAGTTCAGGCTTGCGTACCTTGCCTTTTATGGTGTTGAGCCGACAAAGGAAGATATGATAAAATTCAGAGAGATCGGATTTCTATTATTCCCTGAAAATACAGACGGCAAATTTATCACAAAAGACTTATCGTCAGCCGTTGCCTATACCGAAATGCACAAGAAAACTTTGAACGAGGATATTCTCAAGGCAGCAAAAACCGTTGATATGTCAGACGAAAAATTCTCCGGTACAGGTCAGAGCGGTGAGTCCCGCAAGTGGAAACTATTATCACTTGAGAATAATACCATGAACAAAGAACGTAAATATATACGTGGCTTACGTTATATGTTTAAGTTACTGCAATCAACGTGGAGCAAGAAAGGTATTCCGTTCGATTATGAAAATATGGGCTATCAGTTCACAAGGAACTTGCCTATTGAACTTGCTGGCGAAGCTGAGACAACCGGAAAACTTAAGGGTAATATTCCAGAGCTCACGAGGTTAAGTTTATTGTCATTCATCGACGACCCGCAGAAAGCCCTTGAGCAAATGGGTGAGGACGAGAAAGCTAACACGGCTAATTTATGGGAAGCTCCGCTACCGACAGATCCGAACGCAAATGTAGCAGACCCTAATCCAGACGCTCAAATTCAAAACAATCTGAATAAAAAGGCTGGTAAATAATGCCAACCTTTTCTAACAAGCGTATGAGCGAGCTCATGTCTAAAGGTCAGAAAGGCTCTGAGCAGCTTGTCAGTAACTATGCACGCAATTTAATTGCTTCGTACAAGTCGGCTCTTAAGGACATTCAGTCCGAGATAGCCGACATGTTCGCTAAGTACGGTCAAAACGTTTTGTATTCCGATATGCAGAAGTTTAACCGGCTTACGAACATGGAGAAACAAATAGCTGATATTATAAAACAAACGAACGGCGAAGTAATTAAGACGACTACTCAGGAACTTAAAGACCTTTATTCGCAGAGCTATTATTATGCTGGCTTTGCAATGGAGTCGCAGATCGGAGTACGTCTCGGCTTCGGTTTACTCAGGGAGGGTGATGTCAAAGCCTGTTTACTTAATCCGCTAGATCATATCAAGTGGACGGTACGGCAAGCAGAACACTCGAAGTCACTCTTATCTCAAATACGTGGCGAGCTAACACAGGGCATATTAAAAGGCTCTGGCTATAATAAAATAGCAAAGAATATCGAACGCAAAACAAAAATAGCAGCAGACAAATCATTGCTGATTGCTCAGACCGAAGGGCATAGAGTCATGCAAATGGGACGCTTAGACGCTATGGATACTGCGGAGACGGCAGCCGACAATATGGGAATGACAATTAAAAAAGTTTGGATTGCTACACTTGACGATAAGACGAGAGACGATCATGCTGAAATGGACGGACAGATCGCAGACGCAGACGGAATGTTTTATTTTCCAGACGGCACACCGACAGAAGCGCCCGGAATGTCAGGCATACCTGAGCAGGATATAAATTGCAGATGCGTAGTTCAGCAAGAGATCGAAGGCTTTGAACCTCAAGAAAGGAAGGATAATATTTCAAAAGAGCTTATTCCAAACATGACCTATAATGAATGGTATGCGCTCCGTATCGAATAATTTTTATAAGGAGGAATTTTGTTAAAATATATTTTCATCATGTTAACAGCGTTATTATTTATCGGCTGCGGCTTTACTTCTCAGTGGCAGGGTAAGACCGAGCAGCAAATTGACAAAGAGCGATTAACCCAATACGCTGTATGCTTGGAAAGAGGACATATAAAAGAGTCAACCACCCACCCCAAATATCAAAATATTTTTACAGGGATTGTAGATAACGATACAATTTCATATAGCGAACGCTCGACAATTATATGCACTCCTTATCATTGCTTAAGGTGTGGCAAAGAGTGGACTGAAAGCGATACGGTTAACTTTGGCAAGGTTATTTATTGGAGTAAGCCTTGACTCAAAACGACAGGCTTGAAATAAGCAAAAGCATATTTAAGGAGTCACTCGGACTCATGTACTCTAAGGGCAAAGCGTATGCTGGCGACGTTGACAGCCTCGCTAATTTCAAACGCAACGCAACGAGGCTCGGATTAACTAAATATCAGGTGTGGGGAGTTTATTTTAATAAGCATATCGATTCTATGAATAATGCAATCAGTCAAAATCCTGAGAGACCTATTGACTTGACCGAAGGCTTGAGGGGGAGAATACTCGACGCTATAACTTACCTCTGCATACTTCAATGTTTACTTACTGAGGACGCTCTCAAAAATACAAAGCTAAAGATTAAAGACACGATCATTTCAAAGTTCAGAAAATTTCTTAATAGATTTAGAAGTAAGTAAGGGAGGCAAAGTGGCTCATAAAACATTATGTCCTTCGTGTGGCTCTGATAAGGTTATTCTCTCAGGGAGAATGATGTTAGCGTCAGGGGAAAATAAGCAGCGTTATAAATGTATGAATATAGCGGAGGGGTGTGCTCGTTTATTTACGGAGGACACAGCCGACTTTGAAGTCATTGAGGAAAATATTTCACTTGCAAAACGCTTGCAGAAATCTCGTGACGCAAATCGTATAAAGGACAAATCTTTTAGAGAGGTTACTCGTGTTGAAAATGCAATCGGCGAGTACACTCAGGAGCTTATAAAAGTATTCAGAGACAATGCTATTAACTTCCGAACCGTTAAGCATAAAGCTAACACGGAGGGAGTTGCGCTAATAGCACATATATCAGACCCGCACTTTAACGAGTTAATAAATTTACCGCATAATAAATATGATTTTACTTTCGCCTCGAAACGCTTGCAAAAATTCGCATATAAATTAAAACGCATTGCAAGATTAAATAATGTTAAGCAGATCGTAGTCGCTCTCACTGGTGATCTTATGAACAGTGACCGGAGGCTTGACGAACTCTTAATGCAAAGCACTAATCGAAGCAAGGCGACGTTTCTGGCTTACGAACTCTTAAGTAAATTTATTATTGATCTTAATAAAACTGCGAATATAACGGTATGTACTGTAACCGGAAACGAGTCACGTATCGGATTATTGAGAGGTCTTGTTGACCCTGTTGCGACCGATAATTATGATTATACGATATTTCAGTTATTAAAATTAGGCTTCAAAAATAAAAAGGGTGTTAGCTTTCACGAGGGAGACCCTGTTGAATATTACTTTAATATTGCCGGACAAAATATTTTAATGCTGCATGGAGAAAGTCTCGGAGACTCAAACACTCAAAAGACTATCCAGCAAGTAGTCGGCAAGTATGCAAAGCGTGACATCATAATCCATTTTGTAATATTCGGACACCTTCACACCTGTTATATATCCGATTGGTTCGCCCGCAGCTCGTCCCTGGCTGGCTCAAATGATTATAATGAGAAGGGGCTTAACCTCGCAGGGAAAGCCTCGCAGAATGGTTATTTGGTATCTAAAACAGGTATCGACAAATTTAATTTTGATTTACAGGACGTAAGTTTATACGAAGGTTATCCGATAGCTGAGGAGCTCGAAGCATATAACGCTAAGAGCGTGAGCAAGTTAATTCAGCATAAACCTCTACTCGAAATTATTATATAAGATGTTAGCAGTTTAGCCTCACTCAAAACGCTCGTACGTAACAGTTGAAAAGGCTCGTTACGTGCGAGTCNNNNCTATTATAAAAATAATTTCATTTTATTTCATTTTATTTCATTTTATTTTTGACAATATGTAATGCAATACTTATTATTACAATGACATTAAAAATAACAAATTATACAACGGAGACAGCATTGCAAGTGGTAACGTTTCTTTTAATACTCCCTACGAGCCCGCAGCCAAGAGATCAGCGAACATGAGAGAAAAGTATTTTAATTCGCTCGAAGAATTCTTAACGCATATAAATAACGCAGAAGTTCCTGAATGGGCTCACTCAAACGACGCAAGCAGAGTCGAGTTTTTCGGTCACCTGACTTACGGGGAAGCGTTTGAGAAAGCCCAGAAGGGTTGCCCTGAGACAGCAGCCAAAATGAAGGAAATGTATAGCCGGTTACACGCAACAAGCGCAAAAGTCTTGAAACCTCAAATAATATTTGCAGACTCAGGTTTATTTTTTGACACCGCAACCTTTTTAGAAGGCACGCCCGAATATTGGTTAAGCGAGGAGATCACGGAAGTCGAAGGCAGAGGCTCAAGGGGAGTTGTTAAAATATACGCTAACATAGCCGCAGCGTGTTTCGTCACAGAGGACGACTTTATGAAACGTGGAGCTAATATGGTCCAGGCAGTCGAAATGCTGGAAATTTCAGGTTATTCGACAGAGATTATTTTGTGCGACGGCTTGGCCTCAAGTAGCTCAAGTAGCTCAGGCAGTACAGGCGTATATACATACATCACTATTAAGCAGCCAGATCAGATGCTTGATTTTGACAAGTTAGCTTTCGTACTCGGACACGTTTCATTTTTTAGAAGGTTAATGCTTAGATATTTCGAGAGCTTCTCGGAAGCAGAGAGAACGCTCCTCACTATCACAGCAAGCGGCGGCTATGGTTATCCGAGAGAAGTACCGGCTGAGAAAGGTATTTATTTAACAAGATCATCTTACAGCATGACTCAGGACGAATGGAGAAAAATTTTAAGTGAATACGTGACCTTTGAAGAAAAAATTTAATCATAAAACAACGGAGTAAATATGAGCGAGTCCATGCTAACATTCGCAGAGGTTAACAATGTATAAACTTATGGAAAGTCCCGATACGCTTTATTTTTTATTCAGAGGTAAGGAGGCTCTCATTACTCCAAATAAAATGAGTGCCTTTCAAGGTGTGAGGGGAACGTGTTATCTTTATCAGATACAGGCGACGGATACAGACGAGAGAATACCGTTATGTATTATGAAAATTCATAATCCTTTAATGCGAAACTATTGGGGAGCAATCTGTACGAAAGAGCCGCTTGACTTTGGAGACGAACAGTATTTATATTTAATTAACATTGAACAACAAGAAATAATGAGGAGCTTATAATGAAGCGATTAACTAAATTATCAGTCCGGTTCGGACATAACGAGACATCACCAGCCGGACTTGAGAAATACTTACAGCAAAAAGTCGCCGCAGTTCCGGCTTTATTATCCGACAAGAGACCTCTCTCAATTATTTATAAACGTACTGCTATTGTAATCCATGCTAACAGCGAGAAGTCAATGCGTGAACTTATGCAAGTAATTACGGAAGGTCGTCAGGCTTTCGAGGGAGTCAAGGAAACACTTAAAAAAATGGAGATGAGATGAAAAAGAAAATCGTAATTAAAAAGCGCAAGCCAGTCGGTTCACTGCCAGACTTCATCAAAGTAGATACGTTCAAAAAACATCACTCAAAAGGTGACGAGGTTTGGTTGCGTGACTTCATAAAATTAAAAGGTTGCTCAAGGCAAGCCGTTTATGAAGCCGTGACAACCGGAAAGATCACCGGACTACAGAAATATAATACGCTGTTTATTATATGGGACGACGATAGTAAAAAATGGTTCACTTAATATGCAGTCATTAAGCCGCAAAGCTATCATAGAGCCTCGCTACGTGACTTAATACCGTTAAACCTTATCTAATATCATAATGAAGCCTCTGACAGTTACAGAGGCTTTTTTAATGACCGATCATTAAATAATTATATAC
>QGNH01001180.1_pt1 | contig 12198 bp, 13 predicted proteins | sample 1735481 | NCBI WGS metagenome assembly QGNH01 (sample SAMN09239004, study PRJNA386568) | Viral metagenome, whole genome shotgun sequencing project. | reverse complement strand
CCACTCGCCGTAGAAAGTGGGAATGTCGGTTTTGTAGCTGGCGGAAATAATCATTTTTTTACAGCAAGGCGATACGCTATATCAGCCTTCAATTTGGGATCAGTAAATTTCTTGGCATAGATCCCAAGATCCGTTTTCTCTTCCTTCCATGGCAGTTTAACGACCCCCGTCGCCTGCTCCAAAATTTCTACGCCGTGTTTTGCTGCAAAACCGTCAAACCAATTGATGAAATCGGAATGATTGTTATCAATGAAGATAAACAGCGCGCCTTGCTTCGCGTTGTGGAACAAGGCGTCAAAATACGTTTCAGCCTTGTTTCGTAGCGCGTAAACCTCGGACATGAAATAGACAAGCATGAAGACGTCCGAGGCGAAGTGTTTCACGTAAAACATGTAGGTGTTCGGGTCGGTTACATCAAAGGTTTGAAAAAAAGTTTTGATCTGAATTTTTTTGTCCACTTTTGAATCCACGTCTTGCCACGATTCGCCCCATGCCGGGTCGCGGTCGAATAGAAGGCACTTCATCACCGGATTAAACCCGTGGTCAGTGCAGTATTTCAATACACCCAAAAAATCACTGCCTGGCCCTCCACCAATGGCGGCCATTTGAAGTTCCTTTTGTTTGAAGAATTTTGCAGCTACACCTGATTTCGACAACACCGTATAAACCAAGTTCGCGTGGCATGTTGTGTAACGGTAGAGATAGGCAAACCGCCTGACGGGGTCGGCGTAGGAAAGACAGCCTTTTATCCTGAGCTTGCTGTATTCCACTGAAAGCGCCGTCAGGGCGCCGGCAATTGCCTTGTCTTTTTCCGCCTCACTGCCGGGGATTGCCTGGTATGCTTCATCCAACACGGTTTTGATGAGTTTGAAACAGTTCATAGCGTTCTCCGATTTTAAAGTTTTTAGAGTGTCATTCCGACGCACCGAGCAGGTAACTGGTGGTAAGTCCCTTGGATTTGAACCAATTTTTCAAAACGCTTTTGTTGTTGGCAAGCTGTGAGTCAATTTCTGAATTTGCTGGCGACGACCAACTGGTCCAGTTCAGCAGCCTTTCGACCATGACTTTGATTTTTTCCCAATCGTTATCATTCAGATCGCGGTAAAGCGGCATCGCGCGGTCTTCTTCGTCGGTCAATTCCATCTTGGCACAGACGGCAGCTTTGAGAATTTCCGACCATGCCATGATGGACTTGGAGGAATAAATCCGTTCCAACCGGATGCGGGTATGGTCGTTCGCCGTCGCCGTCGGATTCCAATTACATAGTGACAATTCAAATAACAGATTCATCAACTTCACGTTGCCGGCGATTTCCTGATCCCGTTTGTATGCCGACGGCGAAGCCAGGTTGTCGCCAACGGCTTCGGTATTCAGGAAATTGGCGAAAATTGATTTTGAAAGCATGTCCACGGTCAGAGGGGTTTCATTGGAACTGCGGTTGCCGGCGGACACCAGCTTGGTGAGATGATTGTCCGGGTCTTCCAGAATGGAATTATAGAGGTAGCTTCGGAAACGCTTGTTGCGCTCGCCTCGCGTGAGAGTTGGGTCCATTTGTTCAAGGTATTCCAAAAATCCCGCTTCGCTTTTCTGCGTGTGATCCTCCCGGTTCTTGTAATCCTCAAAATCCTTTCCGAACTGACTGCCAAGTTTGAGCACCATCACGGACGAGAAAAATCGCAACTGCGCGAATTGGTCGTGAGCGGAAATGTTCGTCTCATTCAGCAGGCGAACGACCGGGTCCAAATAAATTTTGCATTCAAATGTGCGGCGGCCCGCCCAAAGCAAAGCGGCGGCCTTATGCTGGCCGTCGAAAAACACAATTTTGCCCCCTGAAAATCGGCCAATCGACGGCTGCAAAACTGGATGGTTTTGGAAATGACGAAACAGGTTGAACACCTTATCCAAAATCAGGAAACGAGGCTGAAGGCCGAATTGATGGTCCTGGTCATCATCGCTATCCACCAACTCCACCGGCAGGATCGCATAAAAATATTTCCACCCGGTTGTTGGACAGACCAATAGATCGTAAGTGAATTTTCCGTGTGCTGAATCCAGCGTCACTTTGCCGTTATTCGGAGTCAGAACACAACCACCCCCGAAACTGGCAATCTGACCCCGGTCTTTCAGAAACTGTAAAAGATTTTTCAATGTAAGCCGGTCGCCGGCATTGAAAAACTCCAGCAATTGCAAACGGATGCGAAAATCTTCAAGCGGCAACATGCCCTTTGCCTTGTTATGGAGCTCACACATCGGTGCGATGTTGTCCAACTCGCTCTGGCCGCCCAAGGTGAAGGCCTTGATATGGTCGTAGTGAAGGGACTCTTCCGCCGGTATGGCATGGCCGGTGGCGAAGCAAATGCGGCCATGACGTTGGAGGATGATATTCTTCTCCTCGGGCGTGAGTTGTCGTTTAAGTGTGATGGCCATATGTAAAAAAGATTTGCCGGATGCGAACTTCGGAATGATGCACCCGGGCGGGACAACTTCACAGTAAAAATTCGCCGATTTCACGGCACGAAAAAGGAGGCGCGAATTATATCAAAGCGGGTGGGACAATGGCCGTCCAAGATGCTGGAAATCTGATTTTTTTGATGGCAACGGTTGTAATGCAATGGGCAAAGGATGGTGAGCGGAAAGCGATTGAATTTTAGGAGCATGAACGGTTGTCTGGAAAAATCTCCCTGGGATTTCAAGAACCGGACTGATCACTTATGAGCTTACGACGTTTTACAAGTGTTAAAAACCTGCGTGGGCTGGGGCGGCCCCTGCTGAAAACTTTCTTTGGCAAATTCGACGCGGAGTTGAAAAAGGCCGGGGCGAAGCTGCCGGCTGAAAATCTGGATGACGACCCGTATTTCAAGCAGTTGGCAAAGATGTTTTTATCGCCGAAACAACTGCCGAAAGAAATGACAGAGGTGCTTTACGCCGTGCTGGAATTGGCCGATGACGAAGGAGTGGCGGAGCTATCGGATGCAGCGAAAGCGTCGGAATTGGCGATTGATTGGACCAAACCGCATACGAATCTGGACATTGTCATGCAAGTCTGGCTGGAGGATCCAAAACTGATGATGCAGCATCACAATGAGCACAAGCTGTTGCGCACGACAACATTTCAGTATTGGGGCACAAAAATTCCAGTGAAAGATCGATTTCCGTTTAGGGAGCCGACGGATGCGGAAGTCAAGCTGATCGAAAAGGCCGTGGATAATTGGTGCGTAGAGAATCAGCGTGGGGAGGATACGGCGATAATCACAAAGCACGAACTGGACGGCGAGTGGTGGTTTTTAATTCAACACGGCGGCACAATGTCGCGGCTGGCCGAAGCGAAAGGAAACCACGAAACGGATACCATTTTCTACCGTCCGGGCAAGGATGACGTGGTGGTGTATAACGTCGAGCGCGACGAGCTTCGGATTCATGCGGGAACAAAACGTGAGCGGACTTTGTATAGGACGGAATTTGGGCGGCGGTTACGCAGCGAAACGAATTTTTTTTCCGAACGGAAAAACTTCGTGCTCGATCCGCTGCGAAGCGATGTTGGAAAGGCGTTGTCCGTCGAGGGGTTGCCGGACATCAAGCGCATCGTTTTGCAGGAACTTGAAACATCGTTTCACGGCGATTTTGGCGACCGGACGATTCGGAAATCAGACGACATCGTCGCGAGCGCCGCGCAGCGGAGCAAAGACGGCAAGGTGATTCCGCCTGTGCCGCCAGAGGGGAAACTGGTGCGCGCGGTTTTTGAAATGGAATTCGAGAGCTCGACAAAGCCGCGCCGCGTGCAAGTGAAACCGCCTGACGGATTGAGCGTCGGCCGGCACGGTGACGCAAAGGCGGTGCAGGACTGGCTGACATTGCGCGAGTTCCGCGCCACAAATGGGAATGAATAGTCCGTGGCGATGCCTGGAGGAGTTGCCGACGCTGTCCGCAGCGGCGGCGGAGTGGAAACAGCATATCGGCGTCGAGGCGTTCAACGCCTTGTGCGCCGGGATGTTTTTGCAGCGGGCAAATCGCGTGGCACGCTCGGTGGCGTGCCCGCACAAGGAGGGTTGTGCCCATCGGCTAATCCGGCGCGGTGGATCTTTTGTTGGAAAATGCAAGGATGAGGACGGTCCCGGCTGCGACGACATTTTGCTGACGGCGGACGACGCCGCTGTTTTTGAACTGAATATCTCGCGGCTCGGCGCGGCGGTGGCGGCAGCATTGAAGTGCAACGCGAGCGATGGTGCGATTGGGATTGAGCGAACGCGGCGTATCGCGGTGGCGGGCGCTGGTCCGGCTGGCGTTTTTCTGACGATTCAAACCAGTGAAAAAGAATTTTATGACGTGGTTTCCACACTGGCGGCGCGTTTTTCAAACGGCTTCATCCTGATTTCTCCAACGGCGCGATTTGGGGCGGCGGTGGAACTACTGGACAGGGCACGCGCCGGAGTATTGCCGTTGGAAACAAATTTCACGGTGCTTGCGGACGGGAAATTACAACTAGACGATGATGGCAAAAAATTATTCGGGCAGCTTGTGTGCAGGCTGGATGCGCCGGCGGCGGCGGATCAGCGGATTACCATTGGCCGGTTCGGTTATCTGCCGGACTTCAACGACGTTTGGGTGGACGGCAAGCCCTACGATTTGCGCGGGCACGGCAAGGCGCGTTTGTGTTTGAAATTCTTGGTGGATGAAAAAGCGTTCAGTGTCGGCAAAGCCAAGCATTTTTTGAACGAAATTGATCCGCATGTCCGCCAGCAGGGCGGATCCCCGAAGCTCGCGACAATTCAGATGAAGGATTATTTCAAGGGCGGCAGCGGCGCGCTCCAAAAGCTCCGTCAGGGACTTGTGCTGGCCGCCGGCAAGGACGGAAAGTATTACTTGAAGGTCCGCGCGGGCTGATTTTTCCCTCCCTCTTTTCACCCCATTGTCCGTTTTAGCCGCATAAACATTGGCTGAAACAGGGCTGCTTCATTCCCCTCTGTTCCCGTATCTCGCTCGTTTCGCGGCGGTTAGTGTGGCGTCGTGAAAACGAAGCCTGTTTTCAAGAAACGAATTCAACTGCTCGCGCTGCGGGCGGCACTTCTTGCGGTTCGTCTGCCCTTGTGGGCGGCCAGCGCGATGACCTGGCACCTGGAAGCCATCCGGTCGCGCCTGCAAACGTCAGTTGACTCCCTGCGTAATTCGTATGAATGAAAAATTAACCTCATCCGCGAAAACTCCCCAGGCTCCCGCCGCGCCGACGCCGGTTGAAGCGGTCGAGCCGTTCATCAAAAAGCCGGAAGTGGCGAAGCGTCTTGGCCGGACCGTGCGGACGGTGGACGCCATGATGCGGCGCGGCCAATTGCCCTACTACAAATTCGGCTACTCGGTGGCATTCCGCTGGAGCGAGATCACCGATCACCTCACCCGAACCTGCCGGGTGTGTCGGGGCTGAACAATTTCGATCAACCAACAGTAAAACCAAATAACAAACGGCAAAATTATGGCACATCAAATTACTCAATTCCTGGCCTCCTTCATGGGAGTCGTCGGCGTCATCGTTTTCTTCATCGGGGTCATTTTCGTCGTGATGGACATCCTTGATGTCTATCTGCGAATCCGCGAGCGGGTCATGCGGGACGATTTTTTGACAGGGGAGGACAAAGAATGAACTCGCGCGAAAAAGGAAAGCGCGGGGAACGCCAGTGGCGCGATGAGCTTCGCGCGAACGGTTATCGCGCCCGGCGCGGACAACAGTATGCCGGCGGCGGCGAGAGTCCCGATGTCATCTGCGAAGAACTTTCCTGGATTCACTTTGAGGTCAAAGCCGTCGAGCGGCTGAACATCGAGGATGCGATGGAACAAGCGCGGCGCGATGGCGATGCGAGCCGCACCGGCCAACAAAAGACGCCGGTTGTCGCGCACCGCCGGAGTCACCGGCGCTGGCTGGTGACGATGGACGCCGAAACTTTCTTCAATTTCCTTCGCGGCGTGTTGCCGCCGGGGGATCAACCAACAATACAAACAGAGCAACCAAAGCAAACAGAGCAATAAACGTATGAAAATCAAAAGCAATAGCGGCAACTTCCAACCTTGCCCGGAATACACCGGGTCGGCGGTCTGCGTGGACGTGACGCCGCTCAAAACAGTGCAGACACAGTTCGGACCGAAAGAAAAATTCCGATTCGTTTTTGAAATCGGCGAAACGAAGGATGACGGCACGCCCTGGTGCGTGTGGTCGGCACCATTCACGCCGTCGTATCACGAAAATTCGGCGCTGCGGCCGTTCCTGCGCAAGTGGATGGGGCGGGAGTTGTCGCCGGATGAGGTCAAGGACTTCGACACGGAAAATCTGCTGGGCCGGCCCGCGCATATCACGGTCATTCACGAACACAGTGAAGGCGAAATTTACGCGAACATCGCGTTGATCCAGCCGGACAAGTCGGCAACGACGTTGAAACCCTCCGGCAAGTTTGTGCGGATGAAGGATCGTCCGCCGAAGGACACAAGCGGCTACCGCCGGGCGGAGCCAGCCGGCGCCAGCGGCGGCGATTTGGGCGCAACGAAAATCCACGTCGGCAAGTGCAAGGGGCTGGAAGTGCGCGACCTCTCGCCGGAGCAAGTTGGAGCGCTGATTGCGAACTGGCTGCCGACGGCGAAGGCGAACACCAAGCCGACGGCGGATGACCGCCGGTTGATTGCCGCGCTGGATGCGTGGCAAGCGGCGCAGAAACCGGCTGACGACGATGTCCCTTATTGACCACGCCATGAACACCATTGTCTTTGACATCGAGACTGGTCCTTTGCCGGAATCGGAGCTGGCGGCGGCCATGCCGCCCTTCGATCCGGCAGAGGTGAAAACCGGCAACCTGAAAGACCCGGACAAGGTCGCGGCGAAAATCGCCGAGGCGGAAGCCAATCACCGCCGGGACTTTTTCGACAAGGCCGCGCTCGACCCGCTGACGGGGCGCGTGGTGGCCGTCGGCCTGATGATTGTGCCCGCGCGCGGCGAACAAGCCGTGCCGCTCGCCAAGGGTGGACGGTTCACCATCATCGGCCACGATGATGAGGCGCGGACGCTGCGTGAGTTTTGGGAACTGACACGCGGCGAAATGGGGCGGCTGAATCCGATGATCGGATTCAACATCTTCACGTTCGACCTGCCGTTCCTGTTCCGGCGCTCCTGGAAACATCGTGTCGCGGTGCCGTTTGGCCTGCGGCGCGGCCGGTATTGGGGCGACCAGATTGTTGACCTGCGGGATCACTGGCAGCTTGGCGACCGGCAGGCACGCGGTTCTTTGGACAGCGTCGCGCGTCACCTGGGCGTCGGGGCGAAAAATGGCGATGGCAAAGCCTTCGCGGAACTGTGGCAGAGCAACCGCAAACAGGCGGAAGCGTATCTGCGCAACGATGTAGAACTTACCGCCCTGGTCGCCGATGCACTCGGAATCACAGCTTGAAATGATGACGCCCAGCCCGTGGACGGGTTACGAGGCGCTGGCTGACGGCGTGCTGACGCCGGAAAATCTTTTCCACGCTTCGGCGAAAGCCGGGCGGAATGTTTTCCTCACCGGCGCTGGCGGCACGGGCAAAAGCACGCAACTGCGGGCTTTCATTGCGGACCTTGCGGTCGGCCACCAGCGCCGCGTAAGTATTACCGCGCCGACCGGCGTGGCGGCGCTCAACGTCGGCGGCATGACGATTCACCGGTTTTGCGGTATGCTGATTGGACCGGCAGCGGGCCAATCGAATGAGGATTACTTCGCGCAACTGCAACGCGATCCGCGCCGGTCCATTCTCGCCGGGTTCAACCGCGTGAAGCGGTGCGAAGTCCTCGTCATTGACGAAATTTCCATGCTGCCGGGGCGACAATTCGAGTTTGTCGAATTTCTATTCCGGCGGCTGCGCGGGCGTAATGAGCCGTTCGGCGGGTGCCAGGTCATCGCCACCGGCGATTTCCTGCAACTGCCGCCGGTGCGGACGAATGAAACGGAGCGTTACGATTGGGCGTTTCAATCGCCGGCATGGGCGGCGGCGAGCTTCCGCACGTTCGTCCTGGACAAAGTCCGGCGACAGGATGAGCCGGTCTTTGTCCGAGCGCTGGCAGATTTTCGCATCGGTCGCGTATGGGGCGACACGGCGCGGATACTGCAATCGCGGGTGCGGAGCAATCCGCCCGCGACGATGACGCGGCTGTTCACGCACAACGTGCAAGTGGATAAGTGGAACTCGTTCCAACTTTCAGAACTGCCGGGCGACGAAACGATTCTGCACGCGGAACAAGCCGGGCCGGAACTGCAACGGGAATTTCTCACGCGTAACCTGCTGACACCGGCGACGCTGCATTTGAAACCGGGAGCGCTGGTGATGTTCACCGTGAACAAAAACGAGCCGGGGCGGGCTGAACCGTTGTTTGTGAACGGGCAGATTGGAACCGTCGAGGCCGTCGAACCGGGCGCGGTGTTGGTCCGCTGCAAGGGCGGCGCGGAGATCCGCGTCGAGCGGTTCACCTGGCGGTATGACGCGCAAGATGACACGTCGGCGAGTTTCAGCCAGTTCCCGCTGCGGCTGGCGTGGGCGATGACGATTCACAAATCGCAAGGGCTGACGCTGGACGCGGCGTTTCTGGACATCCGCGCCGCCCGCGAGCCGGGACAGGCTTATGTCGCCGTGTCGCGGGTGCGGTCACTGGCGGGATTGAATTTCAAGGAGTGGTTCAAAGGCGTCCATGTGTCACCGGAAGCCATCGAATTTTATCAAGGCGCAACATGATCAACGGCGAGACGACGGCTTTGGAGCGCGTGGCCGGCCTGCTCGGGGCCGATGCTTTTCTCGTGCCGTGCGTGCGCGGCACGAAAATGCCGGCGGTCACTTACACGCAACGGCCATTCGAGGCGACGCAGACACCAGCCTATCGTTACGCGCTGGCATCGGGCGAGTTCAACATCGCGATTTATCTCGGCACCATGTCCGGGGGATTGTGCGCCTTGGATTTCGACCAGGATGAGGATTTGGCGGCCTTCCTCGCCGTCAATCCGGCACTGGTGGCGACGACGCGCTCGCGCGGTAGTCGTGGCGGCATGGTGTGGCTGCGCGTGGCGGGCGAGTTTCCCGCGAGCTGCACGACCGCGCATTTTGAATGGCGGGCGAACGGGCGGCTTTCGACGATTTACGGGCAGCATCCAAAGGGCATGGATTACACGATGCTCGTGGATGCGCCGCCGGTGGTGGTGTCATTTGCCGATGTGCAATGGCCGGCGGGGTGGGATTTGCCCTGGGTGGGCGCGGCGGAACGCGACGCGGCGGCGGCTCTGGCGAAGGAATACGGCCAGCCGTTTTACACGAACAAGGATGGCAAGGTAAATGGCATCAACGAACGATATTGGGCCGCGCTGTATGCACGCGAAAACCGCGTGCTGTTCGACCCGGATGAAAAAGCATTTTACCGCTACACCGCTGACACGGGCCTGTGGGAAACGGTTACACCCGAAAGCATCCGCGAGATTATTTCCGGCCGCATTTTGGAAATCAGCCGGGAAGCGGGACAGTTCACACTGGAAATTCAGATCACGCAAACGCGGTTGAACGCGGTGGTGTCGGCGCTCAAGGGCATCGTCGAGCGGCGGGATGCGTTCAAGCTGAAGCAACGCTTCATCCACGTCGCCAACGGTGTGATTCGGTTTGCGGACGATGGCGATATTCAATTCGGCGGGTTCGCGCCGGGAGATTTTTCACGCAACCGCTCGCCGTTCGCGTTCGTGCCGGATGCTGAATGTCCGCGTTTCCTGAACGAATTGATTTATCCCGCCGTCGAGCTGGACGATGCCGATTTGTTGCAACGGTGGGCGGGTCTGGCGTTGTTTGGCTACAACCTGCCGCAGCGGTTCCTGATCGTGGATGGCACGCCGAACGGCGGCAAGGGGACTTTGGTTCGCATCATTCAGGCGCTCGTTGGCGCGATGAACACCTACCAACTGCGGACGGATTGCCTGAACGAACGATTTGAGACGTATCGCTATCGCGGCAAGACGCTGCTGATCGGGCCGGACGTGCGCGGGGATTTTTTGATGGAACGCGGGGCGAGCATGTTGAAGGTGCTGGTCGGCGGCGATCCGATTTCGGCAGAAGGCAAGGGACTGAACGGGGATTTTCAGATGTTCGGCACGTTCAACATAGTGGTGACGTGCAATTCGCGCCTGCGGCTGCGGCTGGAGGGTGACGCGGGCGCATGGCGCCGCCGGTTGCTGGTGGTCCGTTACGAGAAACCGGCACCGGCCAAGCGCGTGCTCGATTTCGACCATGTGCTGTTGCGGGATGAGGGCAGCGGGATTTTGCGTTGGGCGCTGGCCGGTTTCGTGAAACTGCAAACGGAGTTTGCCGAGACGGGAGATTTTGCTTTGACCGACGCGCAACACGGGCGGGTGGATTCATTGCTGGCGGAAAGCGACAGCCTCCGGCTGTTTGTCCAGGCATCACTGGAACGGCACGAACACGAAAACGTGACGAGCGCCGAAATCAGCCAGGCATACGCGGAATTTTGCGCGGACAAGGGCTGGAACGCGCTGTCGTCCGCTGTTGTCGAGCGGACGTTGCCGGACCTGATCCTTGAAATGTTCCATGTCACAAAATCGCATGACATCGAGCGCAACGGGAAAAAGTCGAATCGTGGCTGGCGGCGGGTGCGGCTGAAAGCGCCGTCAACTTTTCAACCGGTGGACCCGCCTTCGCCTGACGGCTACGGCGAGGCAAGGGGGAGTGAATGAGTCTGGACGTTGCCAAGCTGGAAAAGGTTCGCGAGCTGGCCGGCGGCATCGTCCAGGCGCGGTGTCCGGCCTGTGCCGAGGGCGGTCACGACCGCACCGGCGAACATCTGCGGATTAATCCCGATGGCCGGTTCGGTTGCTGCGTTCATCCGAAGGACGGCGAGCATCGCAAGCGGATTTGGGCGCTGGCGGGCGTCAGACAGCCGGGGACTTTCACGGTGCGGATCAAGACGCCGCCAGCGGTGCCGGCGCCACAGTCGGTGAAGGCGGCTTTGACCGCCGGGCCAAACCGCCTCCCAAATCAGACATTGGCTGAATCTCGGACGCCTCGGACGGCAGAAGTAAAGTTACGCGCATGTGCGCGAGTGGATTCCACCACTACCAATGGAGATACGGGAGATTTCCAAGAGAAACTAAAGGACTCGGAAAGTGCCGTCCGAGCCGTCCTAACCGTTCCGACTGGTGAACGGATGCCGTTTCTGACTGCCGGGGGTGATTTGTCCATCCCGTTTGATTCGCCGGAGCGTTACCACTGGTGGCGCGGCGGGCAATCGGTAGCGCAAACCCTCCAAGAAGTGAAAGAAAGGATGAAAAATGCCATTGCCGTTTGAACAACAGCCGCGCGAAAGCGCAAAAGCCTTTGCCGCGTTCAGTTTGTATTTGAGCCTCGGTGCGGAACGGTCCATCGAGGAATGTGCGCGAAAGCTCCTAAAGAGTTCACGTTTGCTGCGGCGGTGGGCACAGAAATTTGACTGGTCTGGCCGGGTGGCGGCGCACGCGGGACATCTGGCCGTCGTCGAGCGCGAAGCGGTCGAGGCGGCGGCGCGTGGCAAGGCGGCGGAATGGGAAAAACGCGAGCAGCAGTTGCGTGAAACGGAATGGACGATGCACGAACGCGCCATTGCCGCCGCGAAACGCGGGCTGGATGCCTACATGGAAAAGGACAAGGTCTATGCCAACCTGGCGGACATCGCTCGGATGCTGGAAATCGCCAGCAAGCTCGGCCGGCTGGCGACCGGCCTCGGGACCGAAGGCGAGCGGCGCGGTGGCGATGATCTGCCGGGCCTGCGCGTCGAGGTCATGGTCGCGCTGGAGAAAATTTACAGTGAACCGCTGCCGGGCGAAGTGGTGGATGTGGAAATCATGCCGGCGTTGCCGGAAAAAACCGCATGACGCCTTGGGAACGATATTTTCTGGCCGGTCGCCGTGCGGGTTGCCCGAAAGCACAGATGGACCGCCTGGCTGCCGCCGACGTGATTTTGCAGGAGCGGCAACTGGCCGCGTCTGCCGCGGCGCGGTTGTGCGATGCACCGACCGGGCCGATGGCGATTGGCTACGGCGGCGCGCGTGGCGGCGGCAAATCACACTGGCTGCTCGCGCAGATGGGCGCGGATGATTGCCAGCGTGTGCCGGGATTGAAATGCCTGCTGCTGCGCAAGGTCGGCAAGGCGAACTTGGAACATTTCGAGGATTT
>QGNH01000334.1_pt1 | contig 12199 bp, 25 predicted proteins | sample 1735481 | NCBI WGS metagenome assembly QGNH01 (sample SAMN09239004, study PRJNA386568) | Viral metagenome, whole genome shotgun sequencing project. | reverse complement strand
GAATACGTGCCTTTGAATTGATAGGTCAAATTCATCTTATCGCCTCAGTCTAATGACGGAGCCCCGCCCCATTACGACGCGCCGTCCCTTGACCTGTCGCGCTCTTTGTTTTGCCTTTCGAGACTCGTCGGACATTAGGACAGCGGGAGCGTTGGAAGCGGGCTCCTCTTGTGGTGTTGTTTGTTCATCGGGATTTGCAACCGGAGACTCAGGCGCGGCAGGTTCCTCGTCTTGTTCGAGAGGAACTTCTTGCAATGCCATCGGTCGCTCAAAGACCTCGCCTTTACCGTCGGGAAGTGGATCTTCTCCGGCCCGTGCACGTATCTCATCAACTAAGAATGCCCAAGGCGCGGCCTGCATAACGGCGAGTTGAAACTCCTTGTCTTCTTGAACTGGCGAGATAAAGTCAATCTCGACCAATCCTGTGTCGTCAAACTTAGGAACTAACTGTTTCTGAAACGCCTCACGCATCTGAGTAAGGATCGGCGTGAGTGTGTATTTGGCAAAGAACATATCGGCGGCTTCAATCGTCGCCCTGTTTGAGTTCTGCAATATGCCAATGATCTCAGGCGGGATTCCGAACACCTGAATAATGCTGTCTCGTTCATACTTGCGCAGTTCAATGAACTGCATTGACTGAAAGTCTTGTTTGAACTCGCGCACATCGACAACTTCACTCATGAAGTGCGGTTTGAACGCATTCCAAAAGCCACTCTGTTTAGTGACCCATTCCTCTTCAATCCGCTTTGTCTTCTCGGGATTGAGTCCTTTGCCTGTGATTAGGATATCGGGTCGTGCCTGATGTTCAAAGAACGCACGAATAGTTTTCGCTGCTTCTGAATCAGTTGAGAGTTCATCATCCAATGATGCAGATACTCCCGATCCTCGCGCATAGAGTGATGTTGGATCGGGATCAAGCATCCAAAAGATTTCATCAATGGGGATTGGGAATTGCCCCGTTGGAAGTGATAACATAAAAAAAGGTTCGTCGGGAGTCGGAAGTCGCGTGATCTGTGTCGGAACTATTGGCCATATCTGTAGACCGTCGGGCGTCTTGTCCCAAATTCCGAACGCCTCTCCTGTCGTCTTTAGATGGATAGACCATAAGAACGTGATTGTTTGCCAAGAAAAGAACGGATGCGGTTGGTCAAGGAATATCTCGAGCGGGTGTTTAACGCCCTCAAGTAGATCATTGAGTGGCGTCAGTTGCTCAGTTTCCGGGTCTTCGGTTAAACCCATCCACTCTACACCGGAAACACTTCCTGCGATCTTGGAGATCGCCGCCCTATACCACGGTAGTTCGTTATACGCCTGTAAGAATTGCGGGACGCTACGTTTAACTCCCGCTTGTTGCCGTGTCGCGCCAAGGAACTGTTGAACAATGCCGCCTGTGGATGAACCACCTGACGCACCGACCGGCCCTATTGATCGTGCATCACGCCAAGGTATTCTCTCTGTTGGATTGCGACTTACTCGATTGCGAACTCGAGTGAATAATCCGGTACTTTGCGTGGGCACGGTTCTACTTTATTCTTCATAGCAAATAAGGGATATTAAATCTCATAAGGAATATGCAATTAACTAAAACGCTTTTTCGTTTTCATGACCCTATTGTTTCCTACTGGAAACGCTAAAAAAAGTTGAGGAATCAAGTGCTCCCGAACTGACTCCTCAAGTCGCGGCATGCGCCGTGTGACAATAAAGTCGCGGGATTGACCCGGGCGGACGATCACTCTTGATCCTGACGTCCCTTTGGTTACTTCCGGTTCCGATTGGATACGGGTCGAGTCAATCCCTGCATTAAAGGGAGGAGAACGGGAGTGTCAATCAATAAGGAGGTGAAAAAATGGTCTTATCTCTATCACTCCCGCCCTAAACGAGTCGAGGAATGCCGTAACTCGGCCCGTTATTGTGAATCCTCCGGGTCATCGGTGCAACCTCAGGGATGGCCTCCCCGGATTCATTTAAAGTAAATGTCTTTTGTTAGGTTATATCCTTTTCTTTTCGATGCGGACAATGGTATTCCTCGCCCTCGGCACGACTGAGAATCATCATTCCAAAAGGAACGCCGACGGCGCATCTCTTGTCGACCTGCGTATAGATGGGGCCGACTCGTATGCCATAATATTTAGAACACGTCATACATTCGGTCAACGTCATTTTTCAGCCTAATTTTTCATAACTAAGCGCCATGCTACCTCGTTAACGATTGATTTAAGCAGTCTTTGAGTATCCATAAGCATACTTACTAACGCGCTAGGTGAAAATTCTTTCAACGGAATTTCGTCTAGTATGTGTCGCTCTAATGCGTTTTTCGCCACTTTTTTAGTCATTTTTCACCCCACATTATGCACGACTTGTCTTCTTCACGATGCCACATAATGAAACAGAACTTGCGCTGCTTGGGGTCTTTTGCTAATAACTCGTAACGAACGTGCCGACAATCGCTACAGTAATTCATCTTTCGCCTCCGGCGGATGCATGTAGATCTCACCTTCTACCTTGCACTTGGCGCAGTTCTTGACGCAGGCGCAATAGAACACGGGCACCTTAGAGTCACGGTTCTTTCTAAGGTACCCAAACTTGCAACCTTTGACGAGGTTGTAACAATACGGCGCGTTGCATCGCTTCATAGTCTCTCCACTATCCCGTTAAATAAGGGAGTTTTCCACAGAAGCCACATGAACGTTCCCCATACAATTGCGATAATCGCAAGGGCAAGTAATCCACTGTCAATCATTCTTCTCACCTCCTACTCATTTGTAGACCCCAAGACTATCTACGTCGAGTCTACCTGTTCGTTTGATCTCCGCGACCTTTTCCTCAGTGAGTCCTTTGCCATAGACGAGTATGCCGGGGCGGTTCGTTTCAATGTATCCGTCGGTGCGTGTTGCTTCGCTTTGTTCGTGAATCTGTGCGTCTCGTTCCTCTTTATCACGCAAGCGCCTGACCTTAATCTCACAGAGCAATTCCTCGCGTTGCCAATCGTAATAAATCACGCGGCCCCGGTTCACCTCGCGAATAATCCAATTTAAGATTTCTGTGTCGCTCATAGGTCATCTCCGGTCTCATAGAGAAGTTCTCGGCGTTGATTGAGTCTGCTTGGTGCTGTCATAACTTTTTTACAAAGCCGTTTGCGAATCTTACTCTACTCACCATCAAAAACCCCGGTGTTTTGGTTTTTGAGTAGAGTAGGAATCGGGCAGCTATCGAGAACCGCCTTGCGCATATTGGCGAGTAAGGAATCCATATCGACGGGATATTCCTCGGCGTTGAATTGCACATAGCACGTCATTATCCTGTCCGAGTCGCAACGGTCTTTAGTGGATACCTCAACGTCGATATTGTCCTTGCTCTTTGCACGGGCAATCTGTTCGGCGGGATTCGTGACCGTTATCATTCTTGTTTATCCTCCTTGGTTTGTAATAGAACAAGCAAATCGTTGACGGTAAGTCCTTTCTCCTTTGCCATTTGCTCGATTGCTGCCACTGCGTCACTCTGTTCCGGCGTTTGTGTCGTTCCTCCCTGCTTTGCGGCTTGTTCTAGTAACTCGAGACGTTCTTTCTCGCGTTGTGCTTCCGCTGCCTTCATTGCATCGACGGTTGCCTTGTCCTCCTCGTCGCCTTCGAGAACTCCACGATAGACAAGCGTGATATACTGGTATTCAACTGCAACGGTGAATGCTGTTTGTCCTAATGTCCTTGGTGTTGGCGTTGTTGCGGTGATAAAGAACTTCCAAGGCCCTTTCGGTTTCTTTTCATCCTTTGGTCGCTTCTCTATCTCACCCCAAACGAGCGTATCGAATTGAATCCCTTGTTGATTGCAGAATATCCAAGCTTTTTTCTTGAGGTCTTGAACGATAAAGAACATCGGGCCTTCAGTCTCGAGCGGCCCTGCCTGCGATTCAAAGGAGACTACTGACTCGGGCGGAACCTCGAGTTCTTTTGCCCACGCTTCCTTGCGAGTTAGTGGTTGTTGATTGATCACGGTTCACCTGTTGAAGTCGTTATTTATCTGTGCGATCTTGTCGCGTATCGCGGACCTAACAAACTCGTTACTGTCTTCAAATCCAAGTCCTTTCGCGTTCTCGATTATGTACTCAACGGCGACAATCATCTCTTTGGGAACTAAGATTGTCCACGGTTGCAACGAGGGTGCTTGCTTGTGCATTACTCCGTCATCTGTTATTCTGTCCGCCTTTGGTAACTCCCTCGACGGATCAAACTTCTTTTCATCAGTCATCGTATTCCTCCTTGTCTTTTGAACTATAATGTCGACATTTTCCATACCTGCGATATTCAAGTTCGGCGAAGTCCTTAGGAAACGGACAACACGAACTGTTGGCACAGTGGGGACAAAGTTTCATACTGATGCCACAACTCCCTGCTTTAATTGCATGAGCAGCCTCCACTTGGTTCCGCGACATACTTGCGGACGTCGGGGCGATCTTGTTCTACGCTGCGTTTTGGTCGTTTGAGTCGGTCGGTTCCCGGCTTTGGCGTGAACATTATCGCGCTGCCTCGGTGATTATGTTGCACGGAGAAATTGCCTTGATGTGCCACCCATCCGCCCTTTGAGTATTCGAACGTCATTAAGGGTGACTTGTGCGGGTCGTTGTCTCTGTTCAAGAAATAGACGATTGTGCCAACATGGAACGTCGCGCCGTCGGGGAATTTCTGACGCATCACGCCGTCCTTATCTTTCTCCATGCGCGTGTGTCCCCATGCCGCTTCGAGATTCGGGACTTTGAGCATCGTTGTGAACCATTCATACTTGACGTCGTGTTCCGGGCCGCCATGCGCGTCGGGGGCTTTCTCGGTCTCGCTGTATTCGCCCTTGCTTGTTGTGAGCGGCATTCCGCACGGTTGCGGGCCGTCGTATCCGTTGTTAAGGAGGTGCGTCTCTGTGTGCGAACCATAGTGACTTTTTAGAATGTCGAACGGGAGTGAGAACCCCAAACCAAAAGGCCCGGCATTTGCGACTTCGACCTCGACTTCTATCATCTCCTCGAGGTCTATCTCGTATGACATTATGTCGCCGTAAAACCTATCGTTGAACGGGTGAGGCACGTAGTCCGTTCGAAACAACGCACAACGCACGTCCGCCGTCTTGAGGTCAAACTTGAACTCCCGCTTATTGTGGTCGAAACAGTTGTTGAACTCCTCATACATCACGTCGATACTGCTTGTCATTTTATCACCCTCAATGTGAGGCCCGAAGCGACCCGGTATTCACACGCGGGCAATGTTGGAATGTGCTTCTCCTGACAATCAAGCTTGATTCCTACGTCGTATTTGACCTCGAACTTTGTGCAGGTAAAACACTGCGTATATTTGCCGAGCGGGTCGTCCTCGTCCTTGATGGTATAGTGCGTTTGCGTCTCATTAATAACAAAAGTCGTCATTTCTCCTCCAATCGGTCTTTCTCAAGTCGCCGGTATGCCCGGTTCAACGCCTGTCGTTCGCTGTTCGGCTTGATCCATATCGAGCCGTCATAGTGGTCGAGAACTCTACTCAGAAATACGCTCGGCGTGTCGCTGTTCCTCTTGAGCCGACATACCCTATCGTATATCTTAGGCCCAAGAACGCGCGGCTGCTTATTTGAATCATCTATAAGCCGGTTTATCACGTCGTCCGTTGTCTCGGGCGGAACTCGCAAATGATTGAGCCGTTGTTTTGTGTCGTTCGTAACCCTGACGCTGCTCCAAACGTGCGCCATCACCATTGCTCGCCCTCGCCAAAGTGCTTGACGTTGAGGTGCTTCATGCGCTCATAGTCGAGTATATCCTCGGCCCCTCGAGCGAGCAGGATTTGACAGGCCATAGAAAAGCTGCTTATGCCGTTGCGTTCTTGGAATCGCTCTATCGGTTGCCTGACGTCGGGCATGAGCCATAGTGACGTTTGTCGCCATCCGAGCGCCTTCATGTCCTTATTATATCGCGCCAATTGGAATCCCTTTTCTTTCTTTTGCATCACCTCACCCCCTTAACTGCCATGTTCCTCGCCCTGACTTGCTTGTTTGTGCTAAACTCGCCGTGTATGACGCCCTTCTTGTCGCCCTTTACCTCGCACTTGTCGAGGTCGAGTTCAAGCGTTGAGCCATCGGGGTATGTCCAAACGAGTTTCGCCTTGGCGCTGTCGCCTACTGTCATCTGTGCATCACCATATCGCAGCCAGCGCCCGCGCAGTCAATAAGACGACGGCGATTGCGAGAATATAGTATGCCGCTTTTTGCATTTCTGTCATAGTCGTTCACCTACTGCTCTAATCATCTAATCACCTCTTTACTTGGTGCGGGATTGTCCCATCCTTCATCGTGCATAAAGTTGGGATGTTCGACCCAATTCTCGCCGCCGTTCGTGTCAGTGTTTATTAGGAGTTTTGGCTTTGCTTTGTGTGCCATCGTTTCAGCGAGATAGAACGCAAACGCACCCTCGCGTTCCTTGTCGTTTGCGTTGTTGAGATAGAACCCGCCAATCTCCGGCGGGACTCCAAACGCTTTCAAGCTTGGCGGAGGCGATATGCTCGGCTTTGTGCGTCCTGTCGGCGGCTTTGATTCGTGCGCCTTCGCCCACGCTTGCCAATGATAATCTTGAAACAAAAGGTCGGACGGCTTGGAATAGCGCCGCCCGTAAAGTAGTCTCTTGAGTAATTTCTCGATTGAGTGGAGTTCTAAGAACGGCCTCCATCCGCCTATTTTGAACTCGGGGTCGAGCATTGCTTACTCCGGCGGGCCGCCTGTCGTGCTTGGCTTCAAGAATGCCGGTTTAAATTCCGAGACTTTGTTTGACGGGTCTCGCCGTATCGCCGCGTCGAGGAGGTCAAGAGCGAACGCTTTGCCTTCCTCCACCGTCTCAAACGGAATCACATCGTCGTCTTGAACGCTAACACTCACGCCGTATATGCTTATTGAGATTTGCATATTTACCCCGTATTGTTCTGTATAATCACGGTCGGGTTCATCGCCTGTGCTTCGGCTTTGCCACCGGGGACGTAGCCCATGATCCGTACAAGGTGCGTTTCATTCGTTACTACCCACATATCAGTAAGCATCCCTTTGAGGAGATATGCATGCGGTAAGTAGTAATATCCTTTATCGCCTGTTTTACCCCAACTGTTCTTGAGTTTGAACGCTCCTACTGTCTTTGATCCATCATTAGAGTTTGTGATCTCCATATTCGGATAGTCACCACAGACTTCTATCGCGTGTCCTCCTGCGATCTTCTCTCCTTTAGACGGGAACGGGAACATTCCTCCGTTGTCCTGCGCTTGACTGTAACTCGTATAGACTGTGAATCCTGCCATTATCGGAAGGTTTGCTGTTGACAAGACGCCTCGCATATCTGAGTAGATCTGAGCGAGCGGTTTGTGCGCCGTATCGAGTTGATAGAACCCGGACGCTTCTGTTTTGGTCGCGAGTGATTTTACTGCGGCGCTTGGTTCTTTGTTGAGGTTTGCTTTGGTGTATTTCCACTTGGATGTAGGCGGAACGCCTTGTTTGTGAACAACGTTTGCGACTGCTCGTAGGGTTGCGCCGCCATCGCCAGTTATTCCTAATGCGTCGCGTGCTTCCTTGTAAATGAACATCGCGGATTCATCGGTAAAAGTCTTAAGATAGTTCTTCTCCCAATATTCAAAGACTGATTTACAGGCGAATCCTGTGCATGCACCGAATCCATTTTGATCGTAGATCGGTGTATCATTCGCGGATATATCGATTACGTCTCCCGCACCAATGGCCGGAGATAACGATGGAAATGGTATATCTCGCCAATCTGGGCGCTGCTTTAGCCAGCCAAACTTAACAGGGTAATCTTTTGTCATATTAACCTCTATGCGGACATTCTCCATAAATGCCCTTTGCCATATTGCAATTCCAACAAAGAATCTGAAAACCGTCAGGAAAATCATTCTTAATCAACCAATTGTGCATAATCGCACCTCCTCCTGAGCCCGGCAATTGCTTCCTGTGCTCTTTACCATCGCCGTTGATATGGTCAACGGTTAAGAATTTTGGTTCTGTTTCGTCACAACAAACGCACCGACCTCCATAGTGATTGAGTACTATCTCTTTGTTCTGTGCGTTTTTACGGTTCTCTCGCGCTCTTTGCTTTGCTTTCTCTTGTTCGTGCCAAACGGGGTCGGCCCTTTTTCTCAAGAGCCATGCCCGTTTAGTTGCGTATCTCTCAGTTTTGTCCCGGCGCTTATCGTATTCCTTAAAATATTCTTTTTGTTTGACCGGGTCTTTGTAAGGCATTTACTCTCCTATGTCCCTACGTTCAACTTTCACTCTCTTGTCGGCTTGCATTCGGCGAACTGCCTTTGCTGCCTCTTCTTTCAAGAAGTTAAGCATCCACGCCTTGAACGCCACGACCGCGTCATCGCTGACTTGGTGCGCTCCTGCGGCAATACATGCATCCCGGAACATTTTGTCACTAATCATTGTTTATCACCTCCAAGTTGCGTATCCCTCTGACCTCATTCATCATCAGGGCTCACCTTCTTTTTAAGATCCTCGATAACGAACTCATACGCGCCTATAAGCACATCGAGTTCACGTATCTGCTGCATTTGCTTGTCGAAAACATAATTCTTGACGGGCGCATACATTCGACGAGTCTCGGCGTATTCTAAGAGTTGCCGGTAAAGAACGGTTATCGCTGACCTAACCTTTACCTCTCGAAATGCGTTCTCAATCACAGCCCCAAAACTGAGAAGGTTTGCTTTAACTTGGTCTACGCCTTCAAGGAATAATTCTAGTTCATCTCCCGCTTTGGGTGCGCCATACCAAAAGTCGTTTATGTCAGTTTCATCGGTCATTTTTCTCACCTTCCGGGAACGAACATTGTATCCCAAACATCATGCTCCAAATGTGCCATTCACATTCTACGCATTCTTTCATCGGACGTTCTCTCCCGGTTTCATAACATCGTTTAACAAAGATCGTGATATCCTTCGGTTCTCCGATTAGGAGGCAGTCTCTAATATCGACCATGCTTCCAATACTTTTTTTGGAGGAGAGACTATTACGTTTACTTCGCTGCGGGTATTACCGTAAACGTCGCGGTGATTGATAGTCCCGTTCCCGCTGCGTCCAACGTGACTGTATGCGAGCCTATACTGAGGTTCGCAGTGTCCGCTCCCCATGAGACGTATGCTTGCGTCGGTGTGCCTGTGTAAACAAGTTGCCCGTCGACATACCATTTGGGTGTATAAAAGGCTCCTAATCCGCTCGCCGGATGGTCGTTATAGTATGCCATGAAGTCGGCGTATCCGCCTTGCATAACTCCTGATTGCGGAGGCATGTCAGACGTCCACGTTAAGGTCGGTGCTTGTTTAGGCGTCGCGGTCGGTGCTGGATTTGACCACGTCGTCGTTGCTGACGCTAATGTTACGCCGTTGTCAACGAGAGTCATTCCGCCGGAGCCGCTACCGTGAACGGTAAATATTACGCCCTCAAAAGTGTACGTGTATTTTCCATTCCCTAATGATTGCATCGGTATTGTCTGCGCGTGTGCCGTGCTTCCGATTGCTACGGTGGGGTTAGACTGCCAATTCGAGACGGTTGCCGTAACAACTGTGCCGTTAGCGAAAACATATGAGCTTTGACCAAATGATCCCGTTACAGGCGCATTAGGCGTTGTCGGAGTCGTCGGCGTATACGGCACAGGCGTCGCCATCGCGGGCGTTGGCTTGACTGTCGTCTTTGTTGCAGGTTTGACAACGGCCTTCGTCGTCTTGACCGCTGCCTTCGTCGTGTTATTTGTATGTACCGTCGACGTTACTGTCGGGACTGCGTTGTTGCTCGGACTTGTACATCCGCACATTGCGACGACGACGCCCGCGAGGACGCACAGCGTCAGAAATTTCATGGCATTTTTCATAATGTTTCTCCCCCTTCCTGCCGATCAAGCAACTGATTGATAATCTCATCATACGTTTGACCTTTCCCACCGTATGCGATCAATCGCTCTCGGGTTTTAACTTTAACTTGTATCATCGTCTTGTCTGTTTTAGTTGACATAACAATGTATAATACAACATAATACTATTAGTAGTTTCCCATAGGAAACGTTAGAACTGCCTTAGGTCTGATAGGCATTTCTCAAGATTGAGCACACCATTGGCCTCTTTTTTGAGTTGCGGATATTTGCCCGGTAAATCTGCGGGGTCAATTGATTTTTTGCCCGTTTCAAAAGCATACTCGACATGCGACCACGGGATTAAAAAAATGTCGTTCGGGAACGGCCCCCTGCCTTGGCGGATCTCTGCCGCCATGATTCCGAACCGCTGCGTTTTATTTACAAAGTCGGAGATCGTTTCGACTTGGTTCCTCCCTGAAATCCTTTGCCACGACGAGAAGTAAAACTTCTTTGTCTTTTTAGGGTCTATTGATTTACACTCTATGGCAAGATAAAACCCGGGAGAGCGAGAGTCTACAAGGACGTCTATAAACTGCGTATTCCATCGGCTTTGTTTGAGCCGATACGCGAATCCGGGACGGGACAACGGAGTGAAATAGTCCTCGTTAATCAGCTTGACGACTCGCCCCTCAAACGGGCTATATCCTGCCATCAGTCCGCCTGACTCATATTCCTTAGAGGAATAATCGGGCCGAGTTTTGCCCCGTTGATTGCTTTGACTTGCTGTTCGAGGGCTTCTATGCGGGATTTGTGGTCGTTGATTATGTCGGCGTCGTGTTCTTGTGCGCTGATAAGCGACTCGATTGTCTTTTTCTGTGCTCTGACTTTGCCCTCGAGCATCTCAAACTTGCGATGCTTGAATACCGAATCGTATTTGTCCTCCTCTCGCATATCCACCAACTCGGCGTTTGGATATTCGGGAACGCCGTTCATTCGAGGCCTTTCTCTATTCTCCCGAGGCATTGTAGACAAGAGTCACACAGCCATCGGCCTTCAAAAAGGTGAATCCCATCCATATCGGGGTCTTCTAATCCCTTGCATTCCGCAAGTGGTGTTTTGCAATCGTCGCATCCCTGCGGAACTGGCATTTTCTTATAACCCGCAAAGACAGGATCGTCTACTATATTGCACTCCGTATTCTCATCACTCGGCTTATTCTCATTAATCATTTAGTCCTCCTTGTTTTATTCAAACAACAAACAACAGGCGCAATTAATGACGTTCGCGCCGCTGCCGTTTGCATCGTCACCGGGACAGTCAAGTTGTTCATCCATCACGTCGAATGGCGAGTCTTGATCCCTATGTTGGTCATCCGCGTCTACGTGCCACGCACGCACGTTCGTCTCTCCGGTTGTTGCCCAAACCTTTTGAAGGTCGGGCGCTGCGAATAGTGCGTCATTGAGCGTGGAGAAATTCATTGAACTGTTTACCTCTGTGCGTGCGATCGTTTCTCCTCGACCGGGCCATGATCCCTTCAGGATATTGTCAACTGCCTGACCGATCGTAGAATTTCCATCTCCATTCGCAACTCCGTCGGCTATTGTCTTGCGAACTGTCGCTTCGGTTTGGTCCGTTATCCCTGCGATCTTTCCTTGGAATGAGGTGGATATCTTTTTCTTAACTGTGTCAATCCACGCCTGTTGAGATGCATCCTCGGCAGGGTCCTTAACCACGACGGTATAATACAACTTGCCGCCGGTCAAGTAGTCGTGCATGTAGGTTATTGTCGCTTTTCCGGTCTCTAACCATACTGTTTTTGTAGCATCCATCCATCCGGGTCTTGCCGGGCCTTTAAAGTAGGAATTGATGCGTTTAGTTGCCTCATCAGGAGTGGATGTATCGGCAAAGATGGCTCTCACCTGCGAACGGTCTTTATCGAACGGTTTCTTAAACTGTGTCCGTCCGAAGTTTGTCCATTCGTCGCGGTGCGCACCCATCATTAGCGCATACTTATGGCGCTTATCATCATCCTTGGTCATCCGTTGTTCACCTTATGAACAAGATTGCCAAGAGTGCAACTACAAGGGCCGACCATGCTATAAGGTCGAACTTGCAGTGACATGCTACCCAATGAATGAATACACCTCCTCAAAAGGGTCGCCATCCTCTTACAAACGCTCCAACTGCAACCCCTGATAACCAAATCAACAATAACATTAAGAGTGCCTTCCACATAGGGAACTCGTTCGGGTCCCTCTCAATCGGATCATTCCATTCGTCTATTCGTTCGGCCATGTTCTCACCATCCTTGTCGCCAATCCAATCATATTCTCTGTC